>Ga0307474_10000572_pt1 | contig 26583 bp, 20 predicted proteins | sample atmos_gasesECM1C_2_FD_203312 | JGI IMG/M metagenome (GOLD analysis project Ga0307474, IMG submission 203312) | Hardwood forest soil microbial communities from Morgan-Monroe State Forest, Indiana, United States - atmos_gasesECM1C_05 | ecosystem: Environmental > Terrestrial > Soil > Temperate... | reverse complement strand
TCGTCGAAGCCTCCGGCGGCACGCTGTTTCTGGACGAGGTCTCGGAATTGCCACTGACCGCGCAGGTGAAATTGCTTCGCGCCCTGCAGGAAGGCGCCATCGAAGCGGTCGGCGGTCGCAAACCCGTCAAGGTCGACGTGCGGATCATCTCGGCGACCAATCGAAAATTGCTCGACCGCGTCAAGAGCAGCCAATTCCGCGAGGACCTGTTCTATCGCCTGCACGTGCTCCCCGTGACGATTCCGCCGCTGCGGATGCGGCGCGAGGACATTCCGCATCTCCTGAGGCATTTCCTGGCGCGTTTCTCAGCCGAAGAGAGCCGTCAAGTCACCGCCATTTCCGGCGAGGCCGTGACCTACCTGTCGCAACTCGATTGGCCGGGCAACATCAGGCAGCTGGAGAACATGGTGTATCGCGCCGTGGTCATGAGCGAAGGCGACCAGCTTGGGTTGTCCGACTTCCCGCAAGCAGCGAACATGCCCTCCCCGCCGATCTCAAACGCGCCGTGCGAACCACTGGTCGTCTCACATGCCATAGTCCCCGCGATGGTTTCCGGTAACGAAATACCTATCGCTCCGCTTCCGGCCGCCGGCATGCTTTCGATGCTGACACATGCGGGAGAGGTCCGGCCGCTCGAAGAATTGGAGAGCGAAATCATTCGCTTCGCGATCTCGCATTATCGCGGTCAGATGTCGGAAGTGGCGCGGCGACTGAAGATCGGCCGCTCGACGCTTTATCGCAAGATCGACGAGGCTGCGGATGCCAATCCGGCTGGCGGAACAGAACGCCAATGATCGTTGTTGGCGCCATTGCGGCATGTTGGCGCGCATGAAGAATGCGGCCAAAAATGGCCGTGCTGGTGTCGCGTGAATCCGCCGCATTTGGAAGATTTGAACCGTTGCCCGGAGGTGACAGACAAAGGCAGGCGCGCATGGCAAAAGCGGATAATTCAATGCGAAAGCATTGAAGTCAGTTTGTCGTGAGTTGCCCCGCAGCCGCTGGCTGCATATGGGGTGCGCATGTATCGTCTGCGTATGAATCGTTTTGGCAGGCGCGCCATGCTTTTCGGATTGGGAGCACATCTCACCAGATTGCGCTTCAAAATTCCCGACAGGCCGGCGACGCTCTCGCGAAGACGGCTATGAACCAACCAAAGCTGCTTCCCGGCGGGAGCAGTTCACACAAGGGGTGTGATAATGCAGGAATGTGGGAAGAACCGTGGTGGATTTGACCGCGTACTGATGGCGGTCGCGGCAACGTTCCTCACGGTGTCGGCAACCTCGGGCTGGGCGCAGGGCGATCAGACACGCAACAGCGCTGCAGAACTCGCCATCGATGCCGCCATCCCGCGCCCCGAACCCGCCAATGTGCCTCCCCCGACCGCCAGCGACTTCAAGCTGGACCCGCAGGTGCCTTCCGAGCCTGCGAAGGTCACCGAAAAGCCAGCACCTGAGCCCACGACGACAAAGCCCGCCGAAGTGGTCACCGCTCCGGCCTCCGAGCCTGCCAAGATCGATGCCGCCATCCCGCGTCCCGAACCCGCCAATGTGCCGCCCCCGACGGCCGGCGACTTCAAGCCGAACGCGCAGCCGACGGCTACCGACGCCGCGACAGCCTCGCCAGCGCCCGCGGGCAACACTTCGACGCCGGAGGGCGCGAAGGAGCCCGTCAAGGCGGCCAGCAACGTCCCGCCGGCGGATCAGCCGGTGGCCGACAAGCTGCGCGACATGTTTGGCGCGAAATCGCTGCGCTACCTCGACCGCAAGGCGGATCGGGCGGCCGTCGAGAAATTCTACGCGTTGCGCGAATACGCGCCGATCTGGACCGCAGCCGGTAAATTGACCGACGGTGGCAAGGGTGTCATGGCGCGGCTGAAGGATGCGGCTTCCGAAGGGCTGAACCCATCCGATTATCCCATGCCGGATTTTGCAGCTGCGGCCACCCCGGATGCGCTGGCTGAGGCCGAGCTGAAATTGACCGCCAGCGTGCTCGACTACGCGCGCCAGGCCCAGAGCGGCCGCATGCACTGGTCGCAGGTGTCGGGCGACATCCAGTATCCGGAGCATCCGACCGACCCGATCGAAGTCCTGACCAACGTCACGCTCGCCAAGGACGCCTCCGCAGCGCTCGACAGCTACAACCCGCCGCACAAGCTCTATCGCGCCTTGAAGGCAAAGCTTGCCGAACTGCGCGGCCAGGGCGACGGGCCGGCCATCCAGATCGCGGATGGGCCGGTGCTCAAATTCACGCCTGCGCGCGGTAAGAAGCAAGACGAGGCCGCGATGGAAGACGAGCGCGTGCCGCAATTGCGCGCCAAGCTCGGCATTACCGAAAACCGGAACGACACCCGGTACGATGCCACGGTCGCCGAGGCCGTGCGCAAATTCCAGGCCAATGTAGAGTTGAAGCCGACCGGCATGCTCGACGAGCGGACGATCAGGGCGATCAACAGCCCGAAGCACGACCGCCAGATCGACACCATCATCGTCAACATGGAGCGTTGGCGCTGGTTGCCACGCGATCTCGGCGCGGCCTCGGTCGGGGACGCCTATGTCATTCTCAACATCCCCGATTATACGCTGAAAGTAATGCAGCACGGCCAGCCGGTCTGGACCACGCGGGTCGTGACTGGCCAGCCCGGCGTTCATGCAACCCCGCTTCTGACGGAAACGATGAAGTTCATCACCGTCAATCCGACCTGGAACGTGCCGCCCTCGATCATCTACAACGAATATCTGCCGGCGCTGCAGCAGGACCCAACCGTGCTGCAGCGGATGGGGCTGAGACTCGAGTACGGCCACGACGGCAGCATCCATATCTCGCAACCACCAGGCGAGGGTAACGCGCTCGGCCGCATCCGCTTCAACTTCCCGAACAAATTCCTGGTCTATCAGCACGACACGAATGAGAGATACTTGTTCGCCAAGGAAGACCGTGCGTTCAGCCATGGCTGCATGCGGGTGCAGAATCCGGATCAATATGCATCGATCCTGCTCAATATCACCGACCCGAACGGGCATTACACGCCGGAGAAGATCCGCAGCATGTACGGCCAGGGCGAAGTCGACATCAAATTCCCGACGCCGATCCCGGTGAACATCACCTACCAGACGGCGTTTGTGGACGATGCCGGCGTCCTGCAATCCCGCAAGGACGTCTACGGGCGCGATGCCACCATGCTGTCGCTGCTCCGCTCGGGCCGGTCCAAAGATCTGGAAAATGTGGTCGCCCATTCGCAGCCGAACTATGTGCGTCCGACCGGCGTGCCGGATGGCGTCAGATTCGCCAGCGGCTGGGGATCGAATTCGTGGTCGTCAGGCCCCTCGTTCTTCGACCGGCTGTTCGCGCCCGCTCCGCCCCAGGCCACCATCCGGCGGCCGCCGCCGCGACGGGTCTACGACCGCTAGCAGGCGGCGAGCTGACCTAAATTCAGGAATCTAATCAAAGGCCTCGTCCATCGGAACGGGGCCTTTCGCATTTTCCATGCCTCATCCCCGGCTAACCGACGGGCTATTTTTCGCCACACTCACCGCGTTAGGTTTTGGCTTGGACTTGGCGGGAAGGGTTTATTCTCGTTTAACTCTTCCGGATTAAGATTGCATTTACCTCTTCCGCCGCACGGGGTGGCGGAAGAGTTCTGCGTTTCGGTCGTCTTTGGGTGGGCTCATTACGTGCTGATTGGTCTCGCACGCCAATTCAAATTGTCGTCTCTGCACACGGCCGGATATCAATTCGGCCTGACGTCCCTCTTGCTTCTTGCGGGAGCGGGATCGGTACACGACGCCACCGCGCTGAACGAGACCCGAACGCTTTCGTTTCACCACACCCATTCCGACGAAGACCTCACCGTCACCTTCAAGCGTGACGGCCGTTACGACGAAGAGGCGTTGAAGCAGCTCAATCATTATCTCCGCGACTGGCGTTCCCAGGAACAGACAACGATGGATCGTCACCTGTTCGACATCCTCTGGGAAGTCTACCGCGACGTCGACGGCAAGAAGCCGATCCAGATCATCTCCTCCTATCGTTCCCCCGCCACCAATGCCATGCTCCGCCGCCGCTCGTCGGGGGTGGCCCGCTTCAGCCAGCACATGCTCGGCCACGCGATGGACTTCTACATTCCGGACGTGCCCCTCGAGCAGATCCGCTTCGCCGGACTTCGGCTGCAGCGCGGCGGCGTCGGCTTCTATCCCACCTCGGGATCGCCTTTCGTCCACCTCGATACTGGCAGCATCCGCCACTGGCCACGCATGACCCACGATCAGTTGGCCCGCGTCTTCCCCGATGGACGCACGGTGCATGTCCCCTCCGATGGTGTCCCGCTCAAGGGGTATGAACTTGCGAGAGCCGACATCGAGAAGCGCGGCAATGGCGACGATGCCTCGGTCGTGAGCAAGCCGCCGAACCTGTTCGCGCGTCTGTTCGGCAACAAATCGAACGACGAAGAGGACGAGGGCGCATCTCCCCCCGCCAAGGCGGTTGCCGTCGCCGCCGTCGTGGCCAAACCGGCAGACGCCAGATCCGCAGAGACCGTACCGATGCCGCGCGCAAAGCCTGCGGCCTCAACCTTGCAACTTGCCTCTGCCGACATGCAGGGCGCACAACCGGCAAAAGCGAAAGAGGCCGCGGCGACGGAAAAGACCGAGTCGAAGCCGCAAACACCGGCTGACATCATCAACGCCCGCGGCTTCTGGGGCGACACCTCCACGCCGAAAGAAGCCACGCCCGAGCAAGTCGCGGCGTTCCGCGCCCGCGAGGTGCTCGCTTCGACCGCCGACCCGCAATCGACCGCCAGCGTTCCCGCCGCCTACCAGGCGCTGGCCTATGCACCGGCCGCCGCCACCGCGGGCGATCGCGCCGATGTCGTCGCGGCAAGCGCCCCCGTTCCCCACAGCGTTCGGCCGTCGTCGCCGAACCGCAATTCGATGGCGGTCACCGACGTCACGACCGTCGTCGCCAAGGGCGCGCAGGGTCAGGGTGGCGTAGTCGCGACCTCGACCCGGCTCGCCGCCTCCAGGGCCGGCGATGCCTGGATGCGCGTCATGATGCTGGCGCCGAGTGCCAGCACATCGATGTCAGTGACCGTGCTTGGAGATGCCGATCTCACACTGATGAGCGCGCATTTTGTCAAGCCGCGGTCCGTCATCGCGATGGGCTTCTCCGAGGATCCGCTCTTGGGCATGAGCTGCGATCAATTCACGGGATCTGCGACCGCGGCGCTGACGATGCAATCCTTCGTGATGCGAACGGCATCGCTGCGCTGAGCGGCTTCACCAGTTAGCGTTTCCCGGATTGGTTATCATCTTGCTGGCCCCGGGCGGTTGTGCGCCCGCCTCAATTCCCGCGCCGAGTTGCGGGCTCCCAGATGATAGGTCAAGGCCAGCGAAAGGCAGATCGACAGCGGCGCTGCGGGCAGGACGCCCGTTAGTTTCAGCAGTAACGCCCTGTTCGCCTGATATTCGAATTCGTTGGGGAATCGCTCGCGAAATGTCTCGACCAGGGTGGTCCGACAGTTGAACAAGACCGCGCAACGTGCTCGCCATCCTTGAGCTGAGCGAGCCGGATGGTGCTCCCGCTTCCTGTTTGTTGCGTCAGGTATGCCGGCTCGCCCCATTTCAGAGTCTCCAATAGAGCGCCGACGCCGTCACACGCCGCGGCAGTCGTGAAAATCAGCTTGCGTACTTGCAGAAGCCGCCTGCGGACAGGCAGTGGAAATGCGTCGAAGGCACGACTCACATCGCGCGAGAGCTGCGGCGTCATCAGTCAAAACCCCTCAAGGGCAAGTGGATATCGGTAAGAAGCTCCGGGGGAGGCACTTCTGTTGGATTGTTGAGGTAGGTCTCGAAGATAGGGGCATCATCGGCTTCATAACCCGAGGAAGGCAACCATACCCCGAGCAGCCAGCGGTAGGCATCCTTCATATCGGCATAAGGCCCCTTGTAGCGAAGCCTGGCATAGACGCCACCGCGCAACACCGTCGTCTCAAGCGAAGACGGAAGAGTTACGCCCTCGGAAACGGGTGTGCAGGCCTTTGACCGCAACGCGTCCGCCGGAACAAGGTCGGGGTCGTCAAGAAACACCGCACGCATCTGTTGATCTGGCATTAGCAACCCGTTGACGGCAAGCTCGGAGAACAACCGAGCTATCGCCTGATCGATCTGCATGTACGACCCGATGTGCGCGGCTGCGGCGCACCGCGTCAGTGGCAGGCTCACGATCTCGACAGGGAAGCCAGTGATGTCCTGTTTGCGGGTTGCGGCCTTGAACATTGCATGGCTCCCGTTGGAGCGATAGTCCGTCGGCGTTTGGCCGTAGTGCTCCTTGAATGCCCGCGCGAAGGCATCGAGGGCAGCGTAGCCCGCCCTTTCCGCGATGATCTTGATCGGCTCGCTTGAATTGGCCAGGCGGTCGGCAGCCCGCAGCAGCCGTAGCCGCCGCACCGTTGCCGCTATCGTTTCACCTCGAATCGCTGCGTAGATGCGGTGCCAGTGATACGGCGACAGGCAGGCGACCTCGGCGAGGTCGTCGAAGCGGATATCCTCGTCCAGATGCGCGTAGATGTAGTCAACTACGCGATTGAGACGGGCTTCATAACTTGCTCGGGTTTGCGGCTTGCTCATCGGCGGACCTCGAATCGCCATGAACATGGTCGCACACACCAGATCGACAAATCTTGCGGATTTGAAGCCGGCATGGCGCCTAAGCCGGCCGTTCCCGGCCGGGTCCAGAAATCCCCTTCGGTGGTGCCCCTGTCAACGCGAGCACCTTGGCTCGCGGCTCCTCAAGCCGGCAGCCCTGCCTTGATGAGGCCAGCCTCGTGACGCTGGCGGTCGACTTCGAATTTATAATGCTGGGTGGCAAGGTAGGTAGCGACCGAGAATTCCGGCGCGCGTTTTAAAACCTCGACTGCGTGCGCGTTGGCCGCGACCGCGTTGCCCATCTGCGCGAAGGTGGCTGCGAGGAAAGCGTGATGCGTATGGTCGGGCCGCGTGATCCGCGAAAAGGCCTCGGCGGCGTCGGCGTATTTCTCGGCGCAGTAGCAGGCGCGACCGAGATGACTCCAGAAACGCTCCGGATGGTAGGGGTTTAGACGCATCGCCTTCCTGATCCAGTCGATACCCTCCTCCGGACGTCCGAGCCAGGTCAGAAGTTCACCCTGCTGCACGACGATAAGGTCGTAGTTGGGATTGAGCGCGAGCGCCCGCTCCTGATGATATGCGGCCTTGTCGTGGTCATCCCGCGTCAGGTTGACCGCGGCGAGGATCCGGTGCACGTCGCTGTCATTGTCGTCGAGTGCCAGCGCAATCTCGAGTTCTGCCACGACCTCCCGGTAAGTGGCATCGGCATCCGCGCACCAGCCGTAAATCCACGTCTGGCCCAGGACGCATGCCTTCCAGGCGTGGGCATGAGCATAGTTGGCGTCGAGCTCGAGGGCACGGTCGAGCAGCCGTTGCGCCTGCGCGTTATCTTCGCGGACCGAGCGATGGTGCAGCACCTTGGCGGCCAGCACGCATTCGTAAGCCGCCAGATTATCGGTCCGCTTCCGCTTTGCGCGGTCGTGCGTGGCCGCCTCCACGCGCCCGGGGAGGGTAGCGACGATCGCGCGGGTCATCTCGTCCTGGATGGCGAAGATATCCTCAAGCTGTCGGTCATAGCGCTCGGCCCAGATATGCCGATCGGTTTCCGCGTCGATCAGCTGTACCGTGACGCGGACGCGATCGCCCGCCTTTCGCACGCTCCCTTCGAGGACGTAGTCGACGCCGAATTCGCGCGCCACCTCCTGCACCTTCACCGCCTTGCCCTTGTGTACGAAGGTCGAGTTGCGCGAGATCACGAGCAGGTCGCGAAAGCGCGAAAGCTCCGTAATGATATCTTCGCTGAGACCGTCCGCAAAAAACTCCTGCTCCGGATCGCCGCTCATGTTGACGAGCGGCAAAACGGCAATCGAGGGTTTCCGGGCGACCGTCGTCGCCTGGACAGCATCCTGCGCGCCCTCTGGCGCAGCTTTTGGGTCGCCCTCCAACCGGACCCGAAAGACGTGAATTGGCCGCGAAATATTCTTCACGGTCTGGTCGCCGAGATCCTCGAACACCACGTCCTCGAGCCGGTGGTCGACCTGGTCGCGCACCGCGGCCGACACGCAGATGCCGCCCGGCTCGGCAAGCATCTCAAGGCGCGCGGCGATGTTGACCCCATCGCCGAAGATGTCGTCGTCCTCGATGATCACGTCGCCAAGATTGATGCCGATCCGAAACTGGATCCACCGCGCCGGCGAGACGTCCGCATTGCGTCGTGCCATCCGGCGTTGAACTTCCGTGGCGCACAGCACCGCGTCCACGACGCTGTGGAACTCGACCAGCAAGCCGTCGCCAGTGGTCTTGATGACGCGGCCGCGGTTCTTCGCGATAGCGGGATCGATGAGCTCGATGCGATGGGTCTTGAGCCGCGCGAGCGTTCCCCTCTCGTCGGCCTCCATGAGCCGACTATAGCCGACCATATCGGCGGCGAGAACCGCTGCGAGCCTGCGCTCTGCTCCCGGAACGGACATCCTTGGTTCCCTTGCCGAACCATTCTAGCAGAGGCGAGGCTTTCGCACCAAGCATGCCAGCGCCGAAACGCCGCAGGCCGTCTCACAGCATTCCGAGCGCCTGCATATAGGTTTCCAGAATCGTCTCCTGCTCGGCCCGCTCATTGGCATCCTGCTTGCGTAGACGCACAATGGTGCGCAGCGCCTTGGTGTCGAAGCCGTTGCCCTTGGCTTCGGCATAGACGTCGCGGATATCGTCGGAGATCGTCTTCTTTTCCTCCTCCAGCCGTTCGATACGCTCGATGATGGCCTTGAGCTGGTCTTTCGCAAATTTGGTTGCCGGCGCTTCCTTCACGGCGGCAGCAGAGGTGGCCATCGGGTACTCCTGAAGTGAATTGTTGGGATTGGGAGGGAAGAAGCGCCGCACGCTTCATCACGCACCGCGTCCTCACGATTTGTGAGAATGACCCTCAAGAGTGAGGCGCCTTCCGTCAAGGCGACATCGTGCTCATCCACAGCACGCCCACAGGAGAAAGGGTTCCTGTCAGAGCATGATCCGGACCCGGATCGCCACGTTAGCGCAACCGGGTTTCCCTCGCGACAAACGCGAAAACGCGTTTGCGCGGAGATCATGCTCAAACAAAGAGATCGATCTTGTTGCGATTCTACCTAATCGCATCATGATCTGGCCGATTTCAGGTGAGTTCACGTCGCTTGCGCTGATCCGGCTCGCGCGGGGCGAACGATCGAGGCTCGTCGAGATGTGGATACCCTTCTCGCGCCGCCTCACGCCGAAGATCAATGCCCGGGGTGAGACTTTTTCATCGCTGCGAGCTGCTCCGGACTGGCCGTGGCCTGATGGGTGGCCTTCCAGGTCTCATAGGGCATGCCATAGACCGCCTCGCGACTTTGGTCCTTGGTCATCGGAACGCCCTTGGCGTCGGCCTCTTCCTTCAGCCAGTTCGACAGGCAGTTGCGGCAGAAGCCCGCGAGATTCATCAGATCGATATTCTGGACATCGGTGCGCGAGCGCAGATGCGCGACGAGGCGCCGAAAGGCGGCGGCTTCAAGTTCCGTTCTGGTTTTGTCGTCCATCGTCATGATCCGCTTTCGCTGTTTTTTGGCATGTCCCACCAATGCTCGGCGGGCACGTCCAAACAAAAGATTACCGTTTTTAGATGGGGGCCTGTCACAGATTTTTCCATATCGCGACGCAAACAGCGCGCCAATGCCGTCAATCGGACGGGATCGGGCCTTCATTGGCCGGGACGCCTGCTGCCCGTTGACAGCACGGCTGCCTCAGGCGAAATCGTCAACAATTTGATATAGCTTCCTGCGATGACGACTGGAAAAGATTCGCTTTGTCGCGCCGGATTGTTCAGGCGCATGGTCGCCGGATCATTGCCGGCCACGGTGCTCGCCGCGATGTGCTTTTGGAACAGCTCGGCCGCGGCTGACTTCCGCCTGTGCAATAACACCTCCAGCCGGGTCGGGATTGCGCTTGGTTACAAGGACGCCGAGGGCTGGACCACGGAGGGCTGGTGGAACGTGTCCTCTCGAAGCTGTGAAACCCTGCTGCGTGGCACCCTTGTCGCCCGGTATTATTATATCTACGCGCTCGACTATGACCGTGGCGGAGAATGGTCCGGACAGGCCTTTATGTGCTCGCGCGACAAGGAATTCACCATAAGAGGCGCCGATAATTGCCTGGCGCGTGGGTTCGACCGGACCGGCTTTTTCGAGGTCGACACCGGCGATCAGCGCGCCTGGACCGTGCAGCTTACCGATTCCAACGAACAGCCTGCGCAGCGGGTGCCCGGCATTCCCGGCGGACTCGGACCAGGCGGAGCCGGAAACATTCCGGGCATGTCCAATTCGCCGGGCGGATTGCCTCCGGGCGCGACTGGTCTGCCGCCAGCCGCACCGCCCGGGACCAAGCCATGAGGCGTCTGCGCCGCATCAAGATCCTTGCAACGCTAGGCCCGGCCTCTTCAGACAGTGCGATGATCCGCCGCCTGTTCGAGGCCGGCGCCGACGTGTTTCGCATCAATATGAGCCACACCTCGCACGACAAGATGCGGGAACTGGTCAAGACCATCCGCAATGTCGAAAGCAGCTACGGCCGCCCGATCGGCATTCTCGTCGATCTGCAGGGACCCAAGCTGCGTCTGGGATCGTTCGCCGACGGCTCGACGCAGCTGCATAACGGCCAGAGCTTCGTGCTCGATTCTGACAAGGCGCCCGGCGACAACACGCGCGTGCAGCTCCCACATCCGGAAATTCTCGCGTCCCTCAAGCCCGGCCATGCGCTGCTGCTCGACGACGGCAAGGTACGGCTGATCGCCGAGGAAACCTCTCCCGACCGCGCGGTCACCCGCGTCGTGATCGGCGGCCGGATGTCCGACCGCAAGGGAGTCAGCCTGCCGGACACCGACCTGCCCGTCTCTGCGATGACGCCGAAGGACCGTGCCGACCTTGAGGCAGCGCTTGTGACCGGCGTCGACTGGATCGCGCTGTCTTTCGTGCAGCGTGCCGAGGATGTCGCCGAGGCCAGGAAAATGATCCGCGGACGCGCCGCGATCATGGCCAAGATCGAAAAGCCGCAGGCGATCGACCGCCTGGCTGACATCATCGAGGCATCCGATGCGCTGATGGTGGCGCGCGGCGATCTCGGAGTCGAGCTGCCGCTGGAACGGGTGCCGAGCCTGCAGAAACAGATGACGCGGATGGCGCGCCGGGCCGGCAAACCGGTGGTGATCGCAACCCAGATGCTGGAATCGATGATCCAGGCGCCGGTGCCGACTCGCGCCGAAGTGTCCGACGTCGCGACCGCGGTCTATGAGGGCGCCGACGCCATCATGCTGTCGGCGGAATCGGCCGCCGGCAAATATCCGGTGGAAGCGGTATCGACCATGAACCGCATCGGCGAGGAGGTCGAGCGCGACCCGACCTATCGCGGCGTGGTCAACGCGCAGCGCGCCGAACCCGAGCCCACGGTCGGCGACGCGATTGCCGACGCGGCGCGGCAGATCGCCGAAACGCTCGATCTCTCTGCGATCATCTGCTGGACCAGTTCAGGATCGACGGCGTTGCGGGTTGCGCGCGAACGCCCGAAGCCGCCGGTGGTGGCGATCACGCCGAACCTTTCCACGGGGCGTAAGCTGTCCGCGGTCTGGGGCGTGCATTGCGTCGTCGCGGAAGACGCGAAGGATCTCGACGACATGGTGAGCCGGGCCGGAAGCATCGCCTTCCGCGACGGTTTTGCGAAGGCCGGACAACGCGTCATCATCGTCGCCGGTGTTCCGCTCGGCACGCCCGGCACCACCAACATGCTGCGCATCGCCTCCGTCGGTCCGGACAGCGACGCTGACATGTGAGCGGCGCATCGAAGCGTTTCAAACGTCATTCCAGGATGGTCCCAAAGGCCGCTAGATGCGCGCCGGAATGACAAGGTCTCCCTAGACTAACTTTGCATCAAGCGTGATCTTGGTGTTGAAGAGCTTCGACACCGGACATCCGGCCTTCGCCATGCCAGCGAGTTCTTGAAGCTTCGCGTTGTCCGCGCCGGGAATTTTAGCATTCAGCGTCAGATGCACCGAGGTGATGGAAAACCCGTCGCCGACCTTTTCGAGCGCGACGTCGGCCTTCGTTTCCATCTGCTCGGCGGTGAGCTTGGCCTCCCCGAGGATAAGCGAGAGCGCCATGGTAAAGCAGGCGGCATGCGCCGCGCCTAACAGTTCTTCCGGGTTCGAGCCGGGCTTGCCCTCGAAACGACTGGCGAAGCCGTAGGGATAATCCTTCAACGCGCCGCTCTTGGTCGAGATCGCGCCCTTGCCGTCCTTGATGCCGCCTTGCCATTTGGCCGATCCGGATGTCGTCGTCATGCGAGGCTCCGTTGGGTTGGGGTGAACGAGAGCCTTTAGGCGGTCAAGGCTGCGGAATATGTCAACTCACGAGGGCGACATGAAACCCGCGCGCGCAATCCCAAGATACCGTCAAGATACCGTCGAGTGTTGCGCGCCGACCAATGCTTTCGCCGGCAATCCCGCCTGCACCACCAGGCCGCGGGCGCGCGCATCCATCACGCCGACGGCGCGCAATGCCAGCAGCGTCACGGTTTGAACGGCATCGCGCAGTTTCGCCGGATCGTCCAGATGATCGGGCGCCAATGGTCCGACGAGAGCTTCGTGCAGCGCGCCCAGCAAGGCGGTGGCTGCGAGTTGGGTATCTTGCGCGGGCAAATGGCCAGCGCGCACGGCCGCTTCGATCCGGCTTGCGATTTCGCCGGCGATTTCACGGCGGCTCGCGAGCCTCGAGGCAGTGACATCGACATCGACAGGCTCTGCGAGAATGCCCCAGGCGAGCTTGCGCTGGGACAGCACATGCACCGCGACGGTGGTGACCGCCGCCGCCAGAGCCGAAGACGGCCCCGGTGCTGAGTCCGCAGCGCGCCGGATCGCACCCAGTTCGTCGCGCGAGACCTCTGCAATCAATTCGGAGATCAGATCGGCCTTCGAAGGGAAATAACGATACACGGTTCCCGCAGCGACATTGGCGCGCACCGCGATCGGCGCGATCTGTACCGCGGCCATCCCGCCCTCCGCGGCTGCATTGCGTGCGGCATTGAGGATTGCACTGCGGCGCGCCGCGAGGCGTTTGACGACTTGATGGGTCCGCCGGTACACCACGGGCGTTTTCGTCTCCCTTCCGCGCTTGGACCCTTGGCGGGCCCTATGAGGCGCGCGTTCATTTTTTTGGCGAACCGTTTTTGGCGATTCGCAATCAATCGCGGCAAGAACTGAACAACAATTCAGACCTGCTGACAAGATCGCAAATAAATGAATCTCTGGCGCTATTGGGCGCCGGCCGCTACCAGTGATTGCATATGCCCGCCACGCCACCACGCGCCCAGACGGCCTCCGATCAAGGCTGTCACGACCAGCGTTGCGGCAAAGCCGGTCGGCGCGCCGAGCAGCGGATAGATCATCAACAGCGCCGCGACGAGACCCAGCGCCGGCAGTTCATGACGCGCAAACCCCTGTTCCAATCCGACGCGGACCAGAAACGCCACTGCGATTGCGAGTACCATCAGGTCGTAGAGAAAGAGATAGGGCGTGATCAGGAGTGCGCCGGCAGCAAGGCTCGCGGCCTTCAAGGGATAGCTGAGCTTTCGGCTGCGCCACATCATCGCCAGCAGGATCGCGACCGTGCCGCTCATGATCCACTGAAAGACCCAGGCGAGCTGCTCGGTGCCGCCGAAATAGCGGACGAGCGCGAAGATGCTTTGCATCTTGCCCCAGGGTGCGCGGCCCTCGGTGAGGAACGCCTGGCTGAACATCGGCATCCAGTGAAAGAAGGCCTGCCAGCTTTCGACGCCGAAGGCGAGCCATGACAAGGATGCAAGCGCGAGTGCAACGCTGCCGGCCGTGAAAAACACCTTCCATTGCGAGGCTGCGATCAGCACGAGCGGAAACAGCAGTCCGTATTGCGGCTTGTAGCTCAACAACCCCAGGCAAATACCTGACAGCACCGGCCTCGTCGGCATGAGATAAAGCGTGGCGCCGATCAGGGATGCGGTGAGAAATCCGTTCTGGCCAACCAGCGCATTGGTCAATACCACCGGAAATGCCGCCGCCAGCAACAGGCCGAAGCTGCGGCCGACGATCGCGCGCATGACGGCGAGATAAGGCACAAAACTGACTGCCGCCCAGCCGAAATAGGCGATGCCATACGGAAAATGCGCAAGCACACCAGCTACGAACAGAAACGGCGGCGGATAATGCCAGGCGAAGTTGCCGTCGTAGCCTTGCCCAAGGACGGCGAGCTGCACCCGCTTCTGGATGTCCCAGTCATAGGCGAACTCGGGATGACCATCGAGCACGAGCCGGCCCGCGGACCAGACATTGACAAAATCGGTCGGGATGCCGAGTCCATTCTCGTCGAAAATCCACCAATGTGAAACGAGCCCGGTTTGCAGCATCGACAGGTTGAAGATGCAGAGCGCAAAGCACACGACGAGCAGCACACGGGGAATCGCGTTTGTCTTTGGGCCTATCGTCGCGACGGATGTCGACGTCGTCATGCAAGATCCCCTTCGCGGAACGTGCGCAGGGAACTAGCAATAGGCTGGACAGGCTTGAGGAAATATTAAGGTTTGGTTCGCTCGGCCGGGAAAGCCAAGAATTCTAGGCAGTTGCGCCCGAGCGCGACAGCGACGGCGCCTTGAGGTTGCGCATCAGCGCCGTGTACAACAGCGCGCCCAGCGCGGCGCCGATCAGCCATCCCCAATCGCCGACATGGATGATGACGCCATAGGCGCCGAGCAGCGACAGGCCGATCGAAATCGAGCCGGCGATCGCGAGCGCGATCAGCGCCCTTGTGTTCCAGCCGCCCTGGAAATGCAGCGAACCATCCTTCGACATGGTGTAGAGATCTTCGAGGATGACCTGCTGGCGTTTCACCACGTAATAATCGGCGATCATAATGCCGAACATCGGCCCCAGCGCCGCCCCGAACACCCCGACGAAGACCGTGATCGCCTGCGGGCTCGAGACGAAGATCCACGGGCACACCAGCACCGACAGGATCGAGGTGATCAAGCCGCCGAGGCGGAAGTCGATCTTTTCCGGATAGAGGTTGGAAATGTCGTAGGCGGGTGAGACGAAGTTGGCGACGATGTTGATGCCCATGGTGGCGACAATGAAGGTCACAGCGCCGAGCCCCACCACCCACGGGTTGCCGATGCGTTCGACGATGCTGACGGGGTCCATGATCGCTTCCCCAAAGACCTTCACCGTGCCGGCTGTGACGATGACGGTGATGATGGCGAAGACGATGAAATTCACCGGCAGCCCGAGGAAATTTCCGAACTTCATCGCCCGTTCGTTTTCCGCAAAGCGCGCGAAATCGCCGAAATTAAGTAGGAGCGCGGCGAAATAAGCCACGATCAGCATCGCCGCATTCGCCATTTGACCGATCGCGGAGCCTTCGACGTGGGTTGCCAATTGCAGCGACAAGCTCGACAGGCCGGTTTGCGCCAATATCCAGATCGCCAGTGCAAACATCACGAGATAGACGGCCGGCCCGCAGAAATCGATGAACTTGCGGATCGTCTCCATGCCGTTGAGAAAGATCAGAAGCTGAAACAGCCACATGAACAGGAAGGAAAACCATCCCAGCGCGCTGAGACCAAGAAAGCTCGAATGCGTGAGCCCTTCGGCGGCAGGATAAAACGTCAACACCAATACCTGCACCGCCTTCGACGCAAAAAAAGTCTGCACGCCGTACCAGACGATGCCGACAATGCCGCGCAGGCTCGCGGCGAGATTGGCGCCCATCACCCCGAACGACATCCGCGCCACGACGGGAAACGGCGTACCGTATTTCAGCGACGGGCCACCGATCAGGTTCATCAGGAAGTAGACCGCGGTGATGCCGATTGCCATCGCCAGCAGCACCTCCCATCCCGTCAATCCAAGAAAGAACAGGCTCGCCGCGAAGGTGTAACCGCCGACCGAGTGCACATCCGACATCCACATCGCGAAGATGTCGAACATGCCCCAGGTTCGCCCCCCAGGTGCCACCGGTGCCAGGTCGTGATTGTAGAGTTTCGGGTCTGCGCCGGGAATGGCAATGAGGGGGGAGGCGTTGGCGTGACCTGACATCGGCGGCTCCTGCGCTGGACGACGGGAGACTGTCAGATTTTTTCAAGCAAGTCCCGCGCCAAGAGGGCACAAGGTTCAAAGTCGTCATTCCGGGACGCATCGAAGATGCGGACCCGGAATCTCGAGAATCTCCGATGTGCAGTTGTCCATCGTAGTTCGATGCTTTGCACCGCCCGGAATGAACGGAAGTCTGCTTCTGGGTGCGTGTCCTATCGCTGCTCTTTCGGAATGACGAATTTCAATCCGGACCAGATATCGTCGATCGCGCAGACCTTGATATCGACAAGGCCCAGAGGAAGCGCGGTATCGCGGACCACCACGTCCGTCAGGTCGGTCGCAAGCCTTGCGGATTTTTTTGGCCACGACACCCAGATCATGCCATCGGGCGCGACCGCCGCGCGGTAGCTGCGCAGCTTGCCGGCGAGCCCGGCCGCCTGGGTGGCGAACACGTGCACCATGTGAAGGGGTGGCTCCAGCCTGGTCGTGATCTTCACGTCGGCCGGCAGTGGGCCGACCAGATCGCCGTAAGCAGAAGGCGCGCCGTCGACCAAAATACAAAAGCCCGGCTTGATACCGAGCTTTTGTACAACCGACTTACCGGAATAACCGGCCATGAACCTAGTTCATCAGGCCTGCGGCTGCGGCTCCAGACCGGGATCCGGATCGGGGCGCGGGCGCGGCTTGCCGGCCGGCGGCACCGCCGAAGTACGCGGGGTAGTCGGCTCCAGCACCGACTCGCGGTTCGGCTTCTTGCCCTTGAGCAGCTCCAGAATTTCGTCGCCAGTCAGGGTTTCGTATTCGAGGAGGCCCTTGGCCAGAGTCTCGAGATCGGCGCGTTTGTCGGTCAGGATCTTGGTCGCCTGTCTGTAGCCTTCCTCGACTAGACGGCGGATCTCGCTGTCGATCTTCTGCACGGTCGCCTCCGACGCGTTCTGCGTGCGCGACACCGACATCCCTAAGAAAACCTCGTCCTGGTTCTCGCCATAGGACACCGTGCCGAGTTCTTCGGAGAGGCCCCAGCGCGTCACCATCATGCGCGCCAGCCGCGTTGCCTGCTCGATGTCGGAAGCCGCACCCGAGGTGACCTTTTCACGGCCGAACACCAACTCTTCGGCCACGCGCCCTCCCATCATGATGGCTAGGCGCGAGGTCATCTGCTCGAGCGACATCGACAGCTTGTCGCGCTCGGGCAGCTGCATCACCATGCCAAGCGCGCGGCCGCGCGGAATGATGGTCGCCTTGTGAATCGGATCGGTCGCGATCACGTTGAGGCCGACAATGGCGTGGCCACCCTCGTGATAGGCGGTCAGCAGTTTCTCTTCCTCGGTCATCACCAGCGACTTTCGCTCGGCGCCCATCATGACCTTGTCCTTGGCCTCTTCGAATTCGGCCTGCGTCACCATGCGCTTGTTGCGCCGTGCCGCGGTGAGCGCAGCCTCGTTGACGAGGTTCATCAGGTCGGCGCCGGAAAATCCGGGCGTGCCGCGCGCAATCGTCTTGAGGTTGATATCGGGGGCGAGCGGAACTTTCCGAACGTGGACTTTCAGGATCTGCTCGCGGCCCACCACATCCGGGTTCGGCACCACGACCTGGCGGTCGAAGCGGCCGGGACGCAGCAGCGCCGGGTCGAGCACGTCGGGCCGGTTGGTCGCGGCGATCAGGATCACGCCTTCGTTGGCCTCAAAACCGTCCATCTCGACCAGCAACTGGTTGAGTGTCTGCTCGCGCTCGTCGTTACCGCCGCCAAGGCCCGCGCCGCGATGCCGGCCCACCGCATCGATTTCGTCGATGAAGATGATGCAGGGCGCGTTCTTCTTGGCCTGTTCGAACATGTCGCGGACACGGCTGGCGCCGACGCCGACGAACATCTCGACAAAGTCCGAACCCGAGATTGTGAAGAAGGGAACGTTGGCTTCGCCGGCAACGGCGCGCGCGATCAGGGTCTTGCCGGTTCCGGGAGGACCGACCAGGAGCACGCCGCGCGGAATCCGTCCGCCGAGTCGCTGATATTTTCCGGGATCGCGCAGAAATTCGACGATCTCCTGCAGATCCTGCTTGGCCTCGTCGACGCCGGCGACATCCTCGAAGGTGACGCGGCCGTGCGCCTCGGTCAGCATCTTGGCACGCGACTTGCCAAAACCCATCGCCTTGCCGGCCCCGCCCTGCATCTGGCGCGACAGAAAGATCCACACTCCGATAAGGGCGATGAACGGCAGCCACGAAACCAGGAGCGACACGAACCACGGCACGTTGTCGCCAGGCGGCTTCGCGGTAATCGAGACCTTGCCGTTATAGAGGCGCGAGACCAGCGTCGGGTCGTTCGGCGCATAGGTCTGGAAGCTCGAACCGTTGGTGAAGGTGCCGTGAATCTCCGGACCCTGAATCACGACGTCGCGAACGTGATTCTGGTCGACCTCGGTCAACAGCTGCGAGAACGAGATATCCTGCGAAGAAGCGCGCTGACCAGGATTCTGGAAGAGCGTGAACAATGCCAATAGCAGCAGAACAATGATGACCCAGAGGGCGAAGTTGCGCAGATTGGCGTTCATTGATTCTTCCTTCGTGGTCGCGCGGATCGCGGCCGTATTCCTTGGGGGCAGGCGCGAGGGAATCCCTCATGCGACTGCATAGACAATCTAGGTGCCGAGGCGGTTGCTGCCAAGGGAACCATATAGGACTATTTAGCCTATCTTAGTGCCATTCCGGTTCAAATCTTGACGCCCGATTCAGTGTCTTTCCGGGGTGGTTAAGGCCCCAAAAACGCGCTTTGGACGGGGTGCGGCCCCGCCTCAACCGGGTCGGCGCCGGCGGGGCGGCGCCGCTGCGACACTGATGCGATCATTGGCGAGGCTGATCAACGCACCGGCCAAGGTCTGTTTCAACCGGGGGCTGCGCTTGGCACCGCTTTCGGCCATGGCCTCGTCCAGAGCCGACAACAGAACCTCGACTTTGCCGAGTTCCGCCGGCCCCTCATGACCAAACCGGTTGATGGCGCGCAGCAACAGGCGAAGCCGGATTTCATCGCTCATCGCTGCAAAGGCCTTGGCATCGAAGCTTTTGGCCGCAACGACATCGCCACCGCTAGACGACGCTGCCATTCGATCTCTGAGCGCGAGATATCGGTCGGCGCCATCGACAAGGAGTTCGATCGCCGCATTGGCCCGTGCCAGTCGCGACGCCAGCCGAGCCAGATTGCGCGCATCACCGCCCTCTGCAGCCAACGCCGGCATCAAGGCGCGCAGACGAGGCCGGGTAAAGCTCACATCGCGGTTGGTCGGATCATCGGCAAAGCCGAGCTTTGCCTTGCGAAGCGTTGCGATGAGCTGCGATTTCGGAACGTCCAGAAGCGGGCGGGCCAATCGCACGCCCTCGCGCTCGCTCTCGCGCGCCATCGCTGAAAGACCGGCGATCCCGCTGCCGCGAACAAGGCGCATGAGAAGCGTTTCGGCCTGATCGTCACGCGTATGCGCCGTGAGGATATGCGAGGCGCCGCTCTCGCGCGCGGCTTTTACGAGCAGGCGGTAACGCGCGCTGCGCGCGGCAGCTGGCAAGCCGGATTTCGGCTTCGCACCGGTCCAGCGCATGGTGCGATGGCTGAGACCGAGCGAGCGCGCCAGGCGCTTGACCTCGCGTGCCTCGCGCGCCGCCTCTGCCCGCAAGCCGTGATCGACTGTGACGGCGAGAAGGCGCGGCCCTCGGGACAGGGCGTAGCGCCAGCGCGCGGCGAGCCACATCAGCGCAAGCGAATCGGGGCCGCCGGAAATAGCCAGGACGATGGCGGGGACGTCTTTGAAGCCGGCGAACAGGCCTCTCGCATGCTGTGCCGAGATCGGAGAGTTGTCGTCAGGCATGGTGCCGCCGGCTGATGTAAAAGCCCGTCCATGAAGTCTAGATCATGATGCGATTAAGTGGAATCGCATCATGATCTCATCTCTTTGTTTGAGCATGATCTCCGCGCAAATGCGTTTCGCGTTTGTTAGCTAAGGGAAAACCGGTTTCCACTTTGCGCTAACGCGACCCTCCGGGTTCTGGTTCAGAAGTCCGCATGATGAACTCGTGGCAATCATGATGCGGACTTCCGAACCGCCACACTAGCAGCGCTCGCGCTTCTGCTCGCGGTCGACCGCCTGCTTGATGCTTGAAGAGGCGCGAGGATATTTCCGTCCCACTTCGCCAAAGGCGGCGCAGGCGGCTTCCTTCTCCTTCAACGCGGCGAGCGACTGGCCGAGCCGCAGCAAGGCATCCGGGGCTTTTGCCGAGCGATCGAACTTGGTGGTTACGCCGAGGAAGGATTCGGCTGCATCACGATAGAGCTGGCGCTGGAAGAAACTTTCGCCGAGCCAGAATTGCGCCTCCGCGATCAGGGGATCGCTCGGATATCTCTTGACGAAGCTACGCATCGTTTCCTCGGCAAGCGCATAATCCTTGCGCTGCATGTAGCCGACGCCGAGGTCGAATTCGTCCCGCGGCGTCGCCGAAGGCGGCAGTGTAGTGAGCGCTCCCGTCGCGTTGGCGTTGCGCTGCGGTGGCAGCGCGCCAGCGGGATTGCCTGCGGCTGCACCTGTATTGGCGAGGTCGAGCGGCTCGCCCGCACCCCGTCCGCCGGGCGCACCGATCGGCGCCTCCGCGGGCATTGGGAGTTGCCCTCCGCCGAGCGCACGCGGCGCGCCGGGAGCGTTCGGATTCTGGTTGGGATCGAAGGCATCGCCGCGGCGGCGACCGCCAGCTGCCGGAGGCTCCTGGATGATCGGCGCGGGAGAAGCGACCTGCGGCTCGAAGCCTCCTTGCGGCTGCGGCGGCCGGAGCGAAGGTCCGGGCTGCGCCGGGGGCAAGGCGGCCATATTGGGCTGAGCCGGGCCGGACTGGCCCGCCGGCGCCGCCTGCGCGCCCTGCAGCGTCCGCAGACGCTCTTCAAGCTGGCGGTTGCGGAACTGCAGTTCCTCGTTCTGCCCGGTCAATTGCCGGATCTGATTTTCCAGCTGCTGGATCCGGACCTCCGGATCGAAATCGTCGGATTGCGCCAACGCCTGCGAGCACGGAACGAGCATCGCTGACAAGGCGGCGGCGCGCGCAACTTTATGGAATCTAGATGACATTCTGGCCTGACGTACGGAATCGACGTGATCTCAAGGCGGATCACTTTTGAGACACGGAGTACGCCAAAAATGTGACTGAGACAAACCCATAAAGGCACTGCGCCGCGACCGGCGTCGGCAAACCTCGCCCGACATAAAACAAAACCGGCGCCAAAACGGCGCCGGCAAAAGGCTTGTCGAAAACGCTTATGAACTCGCGTTCAGCACCGTGACCGCACGGCGGTTCTGCGACCAACAGGAGATGTCATTGCAGACCGCGACCGGGCGCTCCTTGCCGTAGGAGATCGTGCGCATGCGAGAGGGATCGATCCCGCGCGAGGCGAGGAAGGTGCGAACCGATTGGGCTCGCCGCGCGCCGAGTGCGATATTGTATTCGCGCGTTCCTCGCTCGTCGGCATGGCCTTCAATGGTGAAAGTATAGCGGTTGTAGGTCTGCAGCCACTGCGCCTGCCTCTCGAGCGTCGCAATCGCCTGCGGCGACAATTCGGTCTGATCGCTTTCGAAGAATACTCGGTCGCCAACATTGACCACGAAATCCTGCTGGCTGCCGGGCGTGGCGGCGCTGGCCATTGCGCCATCGGCAAGCGGGTTCTTTGCGCAGGCGCCCATCGACAGCGCCACAGCGAGCACCGCGGCCAGCTTCAACCCCTGGAGGATACGCATATGATTTTTCATCGTGGAGCCTCCACGCTCACGTTTTCGGACTGCTATCCGGTCTACAGGGCGATGGTTAAGCGAACGTTTGGTCAACCTTGATGGGATGTTGCCAAACCCGATCAAATGCCCCCGGTCGGCGAAAAGCAACCGCGATAGTTAATGGGTTGTAAATGTGGCACGAGGGTGAAGGCAAGCCCAGGACGGCAATCATATCCACGGTTTCCAAAGCTGTTGCACGCCGACGAGATCCCTCGATTTCGTCATAGACTTCAAGCGGTTGCACGAAGGGGAAATGACGATGTGCCGAGCGGCCCGGAGCATCTCCGCCCCTAGAGCTGCGACAACAACCCTTCGAAGAATCGGATCCACGCAGGCCCTCACGCACACAATCGCGGCGCCAACCTTCTGCCGTGCTGCCGACCTGATTTGCACACGCTTGTGTGCGACAGTAGTGATCCCTCCCTGAAACGATCGAGTGAACGAATGCCACGGGCCACAGCGCGAGCAGCGACCATTCTTGCCGAATTTGAAAAAGCGGAATCCGAGCTTGTCGGCAAAGCGGTCGCTCTTACCGATGGCAAGGCAGGAACGGTTGAGAATGTCTGGCTCGATGAGTTCCACGGTCTGCGCATCGCGATCAAGGGTCACGAAGGCAAGTGGCCGGTCTCGACCATCAAGATGGCCGAGCAAGGATCGGCATTGCGGCTTGAACAGGCAAATCCGCCAAAGAGCGAAGGCTAGAGCCTATTCGGTTTTGATAGAATCAAAACCGGGCTCTACTCTTTTGTTTTGACGCGTTTTCTTCACGCGAACCGGTTTCCACTTCGCTCGAAAACGCTATAGCGTCCCGGTTCCGACGTTCGTATGACGTTGCCGCACGCACTTTTACGAACGTCGGAACCAAACGGACACTAGCAATTCTCTGATTCTAGTGTGGCTTTGGATTTGACGTTCCGATAACGGACTTGCGGCGAGACTGACAGGAACGTCAAATCCGCCGCACTAGCCGGCCCCCGCTGCTGACGTCGAGGTCGCCGGTCCCTCCTCGTTCGAGACAACCGAGGCGCGCTCGAACGGGAACGCGGGCAGGTTGACCACTGGGGACAGCCGGTCGCTGTCGCGCTCGAACAGCATGCGGCGCTCGAAATAGCTCGAACGCAGGAACGGGTACCGGGTGAACACTTTCTCGCGCATGTTGGGGAAGTCGATCGCCATCAGGCAGATCGGCTTGGTCAGGGTCGGGTAAGCGCGCGCCGGCGAGATCGTATGCAGGAAGACGCGCTTGTAGAACGCCTGATGTTCGGTCCGAACCGAGGCAAGGCCAATGTCGGCGCGGAAGTATTCGCAGGCCACGTAAGCGAGCCGCAGCGTCATGTAGGGCAATTCCGGAATGCGCCTGGCCCGCGCCGGATCGGCAACGAACCGCGTGGGGTCAACCATGACCTTCCCCTTCGCAAGCTCCGGACCCAAAATCTCCGGGAAGACGCTCATCGACGGGGTATCGGGCCATTCCGGCGAGGCGACGCTGATGCGCAGCGAACTTGAAAGCACGCCGTCAAAATAGACGCCGAAGATCCAGGAATTTGGCAGGTCGTCGAAACGATCGGAGACCTTGCGTTCGCGATTGGGTTCGATCGCGCCCTCATTGAAATAGGCGCGATAGCGAAGACGATAGATCTCGTCCTTTTCCTCCTCGGTTTCCGCGAGGCGATAATCGACTTGATCAAGTAGTTCGATTTTACGCTCTAGGGGCGGATTTCTGAACTCTGGAATCGAACTCACTTGCCCCCCACGCACGCAACCAAAACCCCGGCACAATCGGAAGGTTAATGGTTTCCTACCGCAACTGCAAAACAATCGAGGCGTTAGGGTTAATCGCAGGAAGCAAATTTTGCTTTTTGGGCGGGGAATAAATCAGCATGGGAGGCGAGCGAGGCCGCTCGGGCCTGCCTGATTTTCAGGCAATGGATCGGGTCTCCGCCGGCTGATCGTCATCGGCCCGGCGGCCGTGCGAGGCGTTCAGGAGCTGGCGGATTCGCATGGCTGGAACGGGGCGGCTGAACAGATATCCTTGCGCTTCGGTGACAGTGCCGTCGGCGTTGACGAGTTCAAGCTGCTCATTGGTCTCGATGCCTTCGACCACGACCGACATGCCAAGATCGGCGCTGAGCCGCGCCACGCCGCGCAACAGGCGCAGCGGACGATCGGTGTCGATTCCTTCCAGGAACGAGCGATCGATCTTCACCTTCTGCAGCGGGAAATTATGCAGATAGCTGAGGCTCGAATAGCCGGTACCGAAGTCGTCGAGCGAAATGCGCACGCCAAGCTCGCGCAATTGCGCAAGCACGTCATGGGTCATTTGCGTGTTGCGCAGCAGCGTCGATTCGGTGATCTCGATCTCGAGGCGATGCGCAGGCAATCCGGAAACGTCGAGCGCGTAACGGACCTCGCCCAACACGTCGCGCTGATGGAATTGCTGCGGCGAGAAATTGACCGCGACACTGACGCCTTCCGGCCACTGCATGCATTCCACGCACGCCCGACGCAGGATCCAGCGACCGAGGTCGACGATCATCCCCATGTCCTCGGCGACCGGAATGATATCGATGGGCGAGACCGTGCCGCGCACCGGGTGATTCCAGCGCAGCAGCGCTTCGCAGGTCGATATTCGTCCCGACTTGAGATTAACCAGCGGCTGAAAGAAAAGCTCGAATTCCTCGTTCGCCAGCGCCTTGCGCAGATCGAGCTCGAGGATGCGTCGCGCTTCGACGGTTTGCGCCATCTCGTCGCGGAAGAAACAGAACGTGCCGCGGCCGTCGGCTTTGGCCCGGTAGAGCGCCATGTCGGCGTTCTTCATCAGCGTGTCGGCGCTGACCCCCTTCGGCTCGGTCATCGCGATGCCGACGCTGGCGCCGATCTCGACGAGGTGATTGTCGATCTTGTAGCGTTCGCTCAGGTGATCGACGATGCGGCGGGCAAGGCTCGCAGCCTCGTCCGACGATTTGATGTTCTGCTGAAACACCACGAATTCGTCGCCGCCGAACCGCGCCACGAAATCCTCCGGGCGCAGCATCGTGCGCAGCCGCTCGGCAACCGCGCACAGGAGCTGGTCGCCACAGGGATGGCCCAACGTGTCGTTGACCTGCTTGAACTGGTCGAGATCGATGAACAACAGCGCCGACAATTGCGCGGCACTGTGGGGGGCAGCCAAAAGATGCTCGATTTCGTCGCGGAAATTGACGCGGTTGGGAAGACCTGTCAGCTCGTCGAAACGCGCCAGATGCGTGATCCTGGCCTCCGCGGTGCGGCGTTCGGTGATGTCCTCGAGCAGCACGACTGCGCCGCCGCCCTCCATCGGCTGGAACGTCCAGGACAGCGAGCGGCCAAGGGCCACGTCCGGATCGGTGGTGATGATGTCCTTGGCCTGCGAATTCTCGATTTCGGCAAGGATGATTCGACCGCTCGCCTCCGATACGGACCCCGCCTCGATGCAGGCATCGACGATGTCGGACGCGCTCGCGCCGCTGTGGACGAGTTCGTCCGCCAGCTTCATCATCGAGCTGAAACGGTGATTCATCACCGCAAGGCGTCCGTCAGCGGTGAACATGCAAAGGCCGTGCGGCATGTTGTTCAGTGCGGTATCGAACTGGCCGGCAAGTGCTGCTTCGCGCTCCCTTGCCATCCACGCATTGAGGTAGATGCGCTGAAGGCTGGTGGTGATGCTCTGGATCGCGACGAAGAAGACAAGGCTCAGTAGCGCCAGCGCGAAGTGATAGATCCCGCCGACGAACATCAGCGTCGCGATCAGGGGCCCGCAGGCCAGCACCAGCATGAGGTGAAAAATCCGCGGCCGGCCGAAGGTTCGGCCCACGCCCGCGGAGGTATAGGCCACCACGGTCGTGATGCAGAGCATGTGCGCGGCCGAATCCGAGGTGCGCAACAGAACCACGCAGACCCACAGACCGAGCACGATGCCGTAGGCGAAGGCGCCGAGCTTGTAGCGCTCTTCCCAGATCACAGCTTCGGTCGTGGTGAGCGGAGAATTGCGCTTCTTGTAGCGGTACATCTGCAGCGCACGCGCCACGCCGACCACGATGAACAGCGGCACGCACAGCCAGCTCAGAATATCGCCCGTGACGCCCGCGATGACGGAGCCGGCAATCGCAGGCCCGAACGCACCGAAAACCATCGGCGCGGGATTCATGAACAGTGAATCCACCAGCGCCGCATTGATCGCCGGCGACATCTTCTGATCGGGCTCTGTTGGGTGCTTGGCCAACTGCATCGTGCGCACGGGTCCTCTGCCGGCGAAGTCTTAACCCATCGCTGATGAAGTCTTTCTGAGGGAACATCGTTACCGGGGCGTTTTTACTGGCCCCGAAAAACGAGAATCTGCCTGCTAGATCAGCAGGCTAGGCAAGGTTTGCCGACGCGCCGGACGGAGGCATTCGGAAAATGCGATGCAAATCTTATGAAAGCAGCGGCGACCACGCCGGATCGGACGCGAATCCGGGGGTAGGAACGCGTTGCTCGAACCGCCCGGAAATATCCACCGTGTACAGCGATGGGCCGCTATTGCCGCCGGGATCGCGGAAGAACATCACGACGCGCCCGTTCGGAGCAAACGTCGGTCCTTCGT
>Ga0307474_10000570_pt1 | contig 26606 bp, 24 predicted proteins | sample atmos_gasesECM1C_2_FD_203312 | JGI IMG/M metagenome (GOLD analysis project Ga0307474, IMG submission 203312) | Hardwood forest soil microbial communities from Morgan-Monroe State Forest, Indiana, United States - atmos_gasesECM1C_05 | ecosystem: Environmental > Terrestrial > Soil > Temperate... | reverse complement strand
TGGCTGGCTCAGTTGCCGCCAGAGATGCAGGCAATGCAGGCAAACTCTACCCCCGACAATCGCAGAAAATACTTTCGTCATAAAATCTCTTTCCCCATGGAATTCCGGGACGAGCGCGTAAATACCCCAATGCGGGTCAACGCCACTGACATAAGCGGGAACGGTTGTTATGTTGAAACTGTCATGCCGCTGGCAATTTCAACCTCGCTCCGAGTCGATTTCTGGATCGACCAGGAGCACATCTCCACCACTGCGATCGTCCGCACGCGGGACCCCGGAGTCGGCATGGGGATTGAATTTACTGGTCTCGTAGAAGACACTAAAGCCCGCTTCCAGGGACATTTGGACAAGCAGGACCAGGGTATCGGCAAACAAGGACAGAAGGCCGCCGAAGAATAGTCTGCCACTCGACCTCTCGTCCGCAACGTTTTCCGCGCACTAAAGCCTCCGCAACCGGTAGAATCTGCATCTTCTATTCTTTCCTGCCATCGAACTACAGAACCTTTGAGGTACAAACCTCAAGAATCACTGCGAAGGGCGGACGCAAGCGATGAAAATTGGGATCACCTGTTACCCCACCTATGGCGGCAGCGGCGTGGTCGCCACCGAACTCGGACTCGAACTGGCCCAGCGCGGCCACGAAATTCATTTCATTTCTTATGCCCAGCCTATCCGCCTACGAGGCCAGGAACCTAACATCCACTATCATGAAGTAGAGGTCTCGCGCTATCCCCTGTTCGACTATCCGCCCTACGACCTCGCTCTGGCCACGCGCATGGCTGAAGTCGCGCAACTTTACGATCTCGACCTGCTGCACGTTCACTATGCGATCCCTCACTCGGTGAGCGCTCTGCTGGCGCGCCAGATGCTTGCAGGCGGCCCGCGCGGGCGCCGCTTGCCGTTCGTTACCACGCTGCACGGCACCGACATTACCCTGGTTGGCCTCGACCGCTCCTACCTTCCCATCACACGTTATTCCATCGACCAGAGTGACGGTGTGACCGCAATTTCCAATTATCTCCGCGACCGCACCATGCGAGTCTTTGACGTGAAAAAGGAAATCGAGGTGATCTATAACTCGGTGAATTGCGACGTTTATTCCAGGAACCCGCACCCCGAAGAAATCCGTGCGGAGTACGCTACGAAAGATGAGCGTTTGCTCGTGCACCTATCCAACTTTCGCCCCGTGAAACGTCTTTCCGACGTGATCGAGATCTTTGACCGTGTTCGGAAAAAAATGCCTGCCAAGCTCTTGCTGATTGGCGACGGTCCCGATCGCTCTGTCGCCGAGTGGCTGACCGTGCAAAAGGGTATTCACGAAGATGTACTTTTCCTCGGCAAGCAGGATCAGGTCCAGGAAAAATTGGGCGTTGCCGACGTGTTGCTGATGCCCAGCGAGTTGGAATCCTTCGGATTGGCCGCGCTCGAAGCGATGGCCTGTGAATGCGTGCCCATCGCCACTCGCACCGGCGGCGTTCCGGAAGTAATTGAACACAGCGTCAGCGGATATTTAGCCGATGTCGGCGACGTGGACACGATGGCGCGTTACGCTATCGAACTGTTGAACGACGAAAGCCGCCTCCAAACGATGGGCAAGGCCGCTCGCGCTGTTGCCAAAGCGCGCTTCTGTTCCAGCAAGATCGTTCCCCAGTATGAAGAATTCTACCGGCGGGTGGTCGGGCGCTCCTCGTAAAACGCCTCTGGCACCGCTCCCGCAGCCTGCAAAAGCGGCAATCGAATGCGCACAAGTGTTCCTTTCCCTTCGTGACTTTCAATCGTCATGCGCGCCGCATCTCCGTACAGCACTTGAAGCCGCTCCGAAATATTCGCCATGCCAATGCCGGAGCCACGCGTACTGAAATCGACCGGTTGCGTCGCCGCCATCCCTACGCCGTCGTCTTCGACTTCAATGATCAGCCTTTCGTGGGACAATCGGCTGCGCAAAAAAATGCTGCCACCTTCCACCATCGACGCAAGTCCGTGCTTAATCGAGTTCTCCACCAGCGGCTGCAACAGCATGCTGGGCACCATCACATCGAGCGACGCCGGCTCAAGTTCCTTCACGACGCGCAATTTGTCGTGCCCGAATCGCACCACCTCAATATCCAAATAGTTGTCGATGAATTCCACCTCTTCCCGCAGGGGCACAAAGGAGTCGGTGCTGTTCAGCAGGCGCCGGAGAATCGTGGCAAGTTTGGAAATCACTTCGCGAGCCGTATCCGGATCGAAGCGCACCAGCGAGGAAATCGAGTTGAGGGTATTGAAAAGGAAATGGGGATTGATCTGGTTTTGTAACGCCTCCATGCGCGCGTGCAACAGCAGGCGCTCCTGCTCCTCCAGCTTTATCTGAATCCGCACGCTGTTGAAGATTTTGAGTTCAATGCCAATCGCCATGGCCGAACCGGCATAGATCGCCACTTCCACCCAGAAATTGCTGCTGTCGAGGCTGAATATGGAATGTGCAAAGTAACGCGACATTTCGCTCTGCACGAAGCGCAGTCCAAAGATGGTAGTGAAAAACATGATCTGCCAATCGAACAGGCGCGGTGTCGGCAGGTTGCGGCGGATGAGACGATAAATACTAAGATCGATGAAAGGGGAGAACGACCAAATGTCATCCTTATCCAGCGCCATGGTGCGCAATTGGCCGGCGATAAATCCGCATAATACGCCGAATGGCAGCGTCGCCCACTCTCCATAAACCAGCGCTGGGACGGACATGAGCATGCCCCCCAAAACTCCCGCCCAGCGGCCGCCAATCGCTCCCAGCAAAAGCACCGTCTCGAAAGTCAAATCTCCAGCCAGAAAGCTTTTCACGGAAAGCCGAATCCACACTCCGATCGTGATGGGAAGAGCCATCGCCAGAACCAGATAAACTTTTTGGCGAAAAACTCGCTCTTCTCGAAAGAGCAGTCCCTTAAATTCCTTAGAGCGCACCAGGCTGCTGGAGACCGCCGCGGCCACGCCCAGCTTTAAAACGACCTGGATGAGAATGAGTCTTGGTTCCATGGAGGGGTGCCAATGGCCTGAGAAAACTGTAGCACGAGGGGGAGATCGGGCATTCTCCTAATCGAACCAGTCAAAGCTCTGCCAGATGACCGGTTCACCCGATCTTACGAGGTGCTCGCAGATCTGAGCCCGTCATCTCTTGCGGCTCATCGACACCCAGCATCCCCAGCATCGTCGGGGAAATATCCCGCAGCGAGCCGTTCGGCTTCAGCGTGTACTGCTTCGCGTCTTCAGCGACCACGATAAATGGCACCGGGTTCGTAGTGTGCGCCGTATGCGGTCCGCCCGTTGCGGGGTCAACCATCATTTCGGCATTCCCATGATCGGCGGTAATAAGTATGGCGCCGCCTTTGGCGCGAACCGCGCTCTCGATGCGGCCCAGGCAGGCGTCGACCGTCTCTACGGCTTTCACCGTGGGTTCAATCTTCCCTGAGTGCCCGACCATGTCCGCATTGGCGAAATTGACAATGATAACGTCGAACGTCTCGTCCCCCGTGGCCTTGAGAACAGCGTCGGCAATTCCAGCGGCACTCATCTCCGGCTTCAGATCGTAGGTGGCGACCTTTTGCGAAGGCACCAGCACGCGCTCTTCACCCGGAAATGGCTGCTCGATCCCGCCGTTGAAGAAGTAGGTAACGTGCGCGTACTTCTCAGTCTCGGCTACGCGCAGGTTGCGCATGTTGAGGCTTCCCATCACATTGGCCAGAATATTCGCCATGGATTCCGCCGGAATCACCACCGGCAAGCTGAAGTTCTTGTCATACTGTGTCATGCAAACATAGTGCAGATTTTTCGGAACGCGATTGCGGGGAATCGTGACATCCAGATCGGCCGCGCCCGGAAGATCGCTCCCGCCCTTCTCATTCAGCGCACTCTCGCGCGCCAGTGCTCGCGTGATCTGGCGCACGCGGTCGGCACGAAAATTGAAGCAAATGCAGGCATCCTCATCGCGAATCGTCGCGATGGGCTGCCCGGTTTTGTCAGTGCACACAAACGGCACGACAAACTCATCCGTGACACCCCGGTTGTAGGACTCTTTCATTCCCTGCACCGGATCGACGGCCTTTCCCCCCTCCGCATCGGCGCAGACCATCGCTGTGTAAGCTTTTGCAATCCGCTCCCAACGCCGGTCGCGGTCCATCGCATAGTAACGTCCATTCACTGTTGCAATCTTGCCGGAGTTGTACTCCCGCATCTTTTGCTGAAGTTGTTCCAGATAACCGGCCCCGTTGGTCGGCAACGTGTCGCGGCCGTCCATAAACGCATGAACAAACACGCGGTCGACGCCATTCTGCCTCGCCATTTTCAGCAAGGCGTAAAGGTGAGCCTGTTGCGAGTGCACGCCGCCGTCCGAAACCAAACCAAACACGTGCAATCTCCGCTCGCCCACGCGCGCATGCTTCATCGCCGTCAGCAGGACGGGATGCGAAAAAAACTCGCCATTCTGAATCATCAGGTCGATGCGCGTGATGTCCATGTGAACGATACGCCCCGCCCCAATGTTAAGATGACCAACCTCGCTATTGCCCATTTGCCCCTCGGGCAGCCCGACAAAGGGGCCGCTCGTATGAATCAGGGTGTTCGGATATTCGCGCAGCAGCCGGTCATAGACGGGCTTGCGCGCCAGCGCGATGGCATTGGCTTTGGTCTCGGCTCGATAACCCCAGCCGTCGAGGATGATCAGTACGAGTGGTTTGGGACGCGTCATAGCCGATAGCAACCAGTCTCTTACTCCGAAAGATCGAAATGAAAATCTATAGGAGAGCAGCGATAGTTTCAAATCCGTATTAGAATTTATCGGCTGGACCGGCCCGAAACGGAATGCGGGTCAAAAAAAGTAAATCCGTACGCCATCTAAGAAAGAAGCCACTATGTCCATCAACGAATTACTGATTCTCGAATTCGATCAGGAGATGAAAAACACACGCACCACTCTGGAGCGTGTGCCCGCGGACAAGAAGGACTTTGCGCCGCACAGCAAGTCCATGCCGTTGGGAAAACTAGCGCCGCACGTCGCACAACTCCCAAGCTTCGGCCTGACGGTATTGACCACGCCCGAACTCGATTTTTCCAAGCGCAGCTTCACACCATTGCAGTTCGAATCGACAGACCAACTCCTGAAGGCGCTTGATGAGGGTGCGGCGAAAGTCCGCGCCGCTTTGCAAAACACTTCGGACGAAGCTTGGAAAGAAAACTGGAAGCTCAGCTTTCAGGGCAAACCCATCTTCAGCGGCTCTCGCTTTCTCGCTTATCGCGAGATGTTTCTGAACCACCTCGTGCACCACCGCGCCCAGCTCGGAGTATATCTACGCCTAAACGGAAAGCCGGTACCAGCAACCTACGGGCCTTCTGCCGATGACACAATGGGTTTCTGACCTGAAAGAACCTGCGTCCGAGTGCGCAGTGCGCAGGCGCGAAATTTATTTCTCGGTTGAATCGTTCTTGTCCGCCGCTTTTAAGGCAGCGTTCACTTGCGATTGAATTTTCGGATATACCGCGCGCATTGTTTCCGCTGTCACCGCCGGCATCTCGTGAAGGAACTTCTGCCCGGTTGGGGAACCATAAAACACAATGAGCGCGTCGATGTCGGATTTCGTGAAGTGCTTCTGATAGACAGGAACCATGTCACTAAGCATGGCGTCCAGAGGAAAATTCTTGATCAGCTCTTCGGACTGGCGGTCCATGCGCGCCAATTCGGCGTCGGTCACCTCCGGATGCCGTTTCTTCATCTCCTCCCGGCTCAAACTCTGCATCTGCGCAAACAACTGCTGCATCATCTGCGCCACCTGATCGCGGCTTGCCATGACATCAAAAAGTCTCTTGACGTCCTCTTTGGAAGCGGCATCGGGAGCAACCGAAACGGTAGTCTGCGCCACGGACATGGAAGCAATCAGCAGAAATGTTGGCAGAAGTGACTTCAATCTCATGGAAAGCTCCTCGTTAGAAAATGCTATTCGTTTGGTTATTTTCAGCCAGGGGGTCGTTGATTTTATTTCCCAAAAAGCTCCTGAATCAGCCTTGCGCGATCCATGCCTAAATATTCGGCGACATCAGAGAGTATGGCACGGAGGGTCCCGTGGCGTAAGTCGCTGTGGTCCGGGATAGTGATGTGATGCTCACGACCCTGCACCAAAGAACGAAGCCTGATATGGCTTCCAACCTGCCGAGTTTGTTCGTAGCCGTATCGCTTAAGCAGTTGGATGAGTTCGTGACCTGAGAGATCACGCGGCAGTCTCAAACCGAAATAACCTCGTCCTTCACCGTATGTAGGCGAATCACTTTCGGTACCTCGCCTTCATCGAAGTGGCATTGGATCGCCTCCCGAACATTTCGCTTCAGTTCGTCCATAGTATCCCCTTGAGTAAAGATCGAGTGGCCGAGCGCGCGCGCCTCGTAGCCTCCTTCAGGGGACTCTTCCACGGAAAAAATGATCTCGCTATCCGGCATGGGTGGAATTATACCGCTACCAAAGCACTTCGACCGGGTAGAGTGCAAACAATGGGTCTGAAGTAACGAGCGGAATTTTCTCCTCCAAGCTCTGCGCTATGAGCATCCGGTCAAAGGGATCGCGATGATGCAGGGCCAGGCTTTCCAGACGCCTCACATGATCGAATGTGATCTGGAGGACCAAAACTCCATTTGCTTTCAGTTTCGCAGCTAAATAATCGCCGACCGGAGCTGGCAAAGTCAGTTTGCCAATTTGAACCTTTGTGATGACTTCCCATAGGCTCGCTACGCTGATCCACACCTCTGCCGCGGGCAGAAGAGTTTGGACCCGTCGCGATAGCTTTTCTTCATGCTGTATGCCCCAAAGAAAAATGTGCGTATCAATGAGAACTTTCATTGCCAGAACAGGTCTTCAATCTCTTTGGGTAATGGATCGTTGAAGTCGTCCGGAACGACGAATTCACCTTTGGCTGATCCAAGCTTGAATCGCGGGCGGTCTGAAACTACCGGCACCAATCTCGCCACCGGTTTGCCCGCCTTCGCGATAATGACTTCCTCGCCTAGCGCGACGCGTTCGAGTAGTCGGGAAAAGTGAGTTTTGGCTTCGTGGACGTTGACTTCCATGTCCTAAGTATAACTAAGTCGTGGACTAAGTCAACCATAAACCCCTCGGCGTCATTGCTTCTTTGACGCCTCCACCAGTTCGGCCAGCTTCTGATCGAACTCCTGCGACTTTGCCGAAAACATCTTGCGCCCGATTTCTCCGCCTACCTGCATCGACTCGGACATAATCGCGGGCATTTCATTCAAGACCTTCTGGCCAGCAGGTGACGAATAGAAGGTTATGATGGCCGCCAAGTCGCCTTTGGTCAGATGCTTCTGATAAACCGGGACGACCGCCTCCTCCATCTCCTCAAGAGGGAAGGACTTGAAGAGACCGTCAAACAGGTGGTCGACCTTAGCCAATTGCTCCGGAGTTGCGTCAGGCACTTTTTCTCTAAATCCCTGCTCGGCGCCGAGCCGTATCTGTTTTGTCATTCCGTCCAGCGCCTGTGCCATTTGCGTTTTCGCATGCATCAGGTCGAGGAACTTCAAGACATCGGCTTTATCAGGGACTTCGGAAGCGCCGGGCTGCTGCGCCGCACCCAAAACCGGAGCCGCAAGCGCGAGGCAAAGAATCGCTCGAACAAAAAACTTCGTCATATCGATCTCCTTCTCGTGTGGACCAGATCATTTAGCCTTTGTAGTTTAATGCCGCCAGTCCCAGAAACCGGGCCGAGTCCCCCAACTCCTCCTCGATCCTCAGCAACTGGTTGTACTTCGCAATACGATCCGTTCGCGAGGCCGATCCCGTCTTAATCTGCCCCGCTCCCGTCGCGACCGCAAGATCGGCAATGAACGTATCTTCCGTCTCGCCCGAGCGATGCGAAATGATCGAAGTGTACCCGTTTCGCCGCGCCAGATCGATTGCATCCAGAGTTTCGCTGACCGTGCCGATCTGATTCACCTTGATCAAAATCGAATTCGCGACGCCCTTGTCGATTCCTTCCTGCAGGAACTGAACGTTCGTGACGAACAAGTCGTCGCCTACAAGCTGAATCTTCCCTCCCAGTTCCTTGGTCAGATTCTCCCAGCCGTCCCAGTCATTTTCGGAGAGCCCGTCCTCCAACGAAACAATCGGATAATCGTTGGCCCACTTTGCCCAGAACCTCACCATGTCATCAGAACTCTTCGCCGACTTGTCCGACTTTTTGAAGACATACTTTCCGTCCTGATAGAACTCGCTGGCCGCGGGATCGAGCGCAATCGCAATTTCCTCTCCCGGCTTGTAACCGGCCTGCTGAATCGCTTCCAGCACAACTTCGATCGCTTCCACGTTCGACTTCACGGAAGGCGCAAACCCACCTTCATCGCCAACGGCCGTGTTGTAGCCGCGCTTTTTCAGAACTCCCTTCAGCGTGTGGAACACTTCCACCCCCCAGCGGAGAGCCTCCGAAAAGGTCGGCGCGCCCACCGGCATCACCATAAATTCCTGAAAGTCGACATTATTATCGGCGTGCGCGCCACCGTTTAGAATATTCATCATGGGCGTCGGCAAAGTATTGGCCCCGGCTCCTCCCAAATAACGATAGAGCGGAAGTCCGAATTCCGCCGCCGCCGCCCGCGCCGCAGCCATTGACACCGCCAGGATCGCGTTCGCTCCCAGCCTTCCCTTGTTCTCCGTCCCATCGAGTTCGATCATCTTCTGATCAAGCGCGCGCTGATCCGCGGCATCCCAGTTCCCCAGCGCATCGGCGATCTCGCCGTTGACGTTCTCGACCGCTTTAAGCACGCCTTTGCCGAGAAAACGCGCCTCGTCGCCATCCCGCAGTTCCACGGCTTCATGCTCGCCCGTCGACGCTCCACTAGGAACAATCGCCCGGCCAATGACTCCGCTGGCAAGTTGTACTTCTGCTTCCACTGTGGGGTTTCCGCGTGAGTCCAAAACTTCGCGGCCGATGATAGCTCCGATATTCGTCATATAGTGCCTACCGTCCTTATCTGGATTGGAATCTACAGGGCGCGAATCATCCTCGACTCTCACGGCGCGAATGGGCAGAGCCGTGTTAAAGCTAAGACGCCTGCCAGTCAGGCTGCCGGTGCCCGTGTAGTTTTTCGCCATGGCCCGTTTATGAAACTCCCGATTATAGCGGATGGATAAGAACCGCAATCTTTATCACCGCTCACATCTGGAGCGTCACTTCCTGCGTAAGGCTCGCCCTCCCTTATCTTCGCTGGTTCCAAATCTTTGCCGCATATTGTCCCCATTCATCGAACTGGTCTACAGTCAATGTGGGGACTAAGATTAAGATATTGAGAGTGTCCAGTAACGGAGGAGTCATGAGGATCCGGACAGTTCTACCTTGCATCCTGCTGGTGGCGACCATGGCAGCGGCCCAGAGCAGTACCCCTGTACCGGCGGGAACCGCTCTTATGGTCAAGCTCGAAACAACCCTCGCCACCTTCAGCAACAAGCCCGGTGACCCGTTCCAGGGAAGCTTGACCCAGCCCGTCGTTCTCAGCGGCAAGACGGTGATTCCCGCTGGCGCCAGAATTGAAGGTCGCGTCACCAAAGTAGCCGAGCCGCGCCGCATCTCCGGCAGGCCGACGATCAAGATTCTTCCCGAAGCCATCGTCCTTCCGACCGGCGAGCGATTCTTCCTCGATGCGACATTGGTCGACACCAATGCCGGACGCGATACCGACGTGAACAATGAAGGCGTGTTCAAAGGGTCAGGCCACGATCGTCGCGACCAACTCGAAGCTGGCGGTGGCGCCGCCGGGGGCATGCTGATCGGCGGCCTGGTCGGCGGCCCGGTAGGCCTTGTCGTCGGCGGAGCAATCGGCGCAGGTTCGGCCGGAGGTCACTGGCTCAGCAAGCACCGCTCGGCCACTTTGCCGGCGGGCACAACTCTTACATTTGAACTCAACCGCGCGCTGACGATGGCCCCGGCAGTGGCGAACTCAGGACAGTAAGAACCAATTTCGTACAAGAGACTTCACTCTTTGACAACGCCGGCGCCTGGCACGCCGGCGTTGTTGCATCCCGGCGTCAACCGTCCCGGACTTCAGCGCTTTGTCGCCGTACCGTTTCCCATCTCGATCAATGCCTTCGCCCGCGCTCGCACTCCGTTAATCACGGAAGGATCATCCAGGATTTCTTGCAAAATGGAAGCCACTCCCTGTATCTCACTAAGTTCGTTGCTCCGCGCCTGGGCTTCCATGCCCTTTAATTCATCGTCCAGCGCCAGCTTCTGATAGTGGTGGTAGTAAGACAGCCGCCGTCCATAATCCTGCGTACTTGCCATGTTCTGGAACAGAGCGGTCAGCTGCCGCACCGCCGCTACGGTCGAATAGTTGTACTTCGCCGACTGAGATGTCTGGCCATCCTCGTAGCGGAGCACTTTCCAGCCGGTAAACGCTATTTTGCCGTTGCCTGAGTCGACATTCCCGGCAAAGAAACGCGCCTGTTTCGCCCAGTCAAAAATTTTCTCGCGACTACTCACCGACATCTCGAATTCGGCGCGGTAGGTCTGTTCCTCAGAATCCTGCGCGATTGTTCCGACACACTCGTAGCGAGCATGTCCGTTGGCATCCACGGCAATGGAGTAGTGTTTCGGATTTGATTCTGGAAAATCCAGCTCGAATGTCACGGTCGCGATCGAAGCCGCGGAGCGCTTCATCGCCTGTTGTGCTCTCAGAGGCGCCGACGCTGCTATCAGCACAAGAACTAGAACTGCCAGCCGGTGCCACATTGAAGAACGAGTTGAAACTCGGGTTGAAGCAATGGCTAATGAACGGTCGGAGGAAAAAAGAGAGGCCGCTACCAAGGGTCGAATCAAACCTGCAATCATCACCGCGCCACAACCCTCTGCCTGGCCAACGTGCCGGCCGTGTGCAGATGGCAAATCGCAATGGCCAGCGCATCCGACGCATCCATCGGCTCCGGAGGTTCCGCCAGTCCCAACAACCGGGTCACCATGAGCTGCACTTGTTGCTTCTCCGCTCGACCGTAGCCCACTACCGATGACTTGATCGTCAACGGCGAGTACTCCGCCACCTCCAAACCCGCCGATGCCGCAGCCAGCATCGCCACTCCGCGAACTTGTCCCAGCTTCAGCGCCGATTTCACATTGAGCGCATAAAAAATTCCCTCAATCGCAACCTCATCCGGACGATGTTCCCCAATCAGTACGCCCAGCTGATCGTAAATTTGCGAAAGCCTTCGCGCCAGCGGCTCGCGCGGCGAAAGCTTAATCGCTCCACACGCCAGGCAAGCCAGTTGTCCTCCGGAATACATTTCGACGACACCATACCCGGTGTACTCCCCGCCGCAATCAATGCCCAGCACTCGCATCTGAATGCAGTTTAGCGCGGAATCGCCGCCGTTCCTACTTCTTCCGAACCTCGCGGGCCAACCTGCGTGCTGTAACCGCACCATGCAGCAATTATTTTCCAACGACGCAACTTTCGCCGATTCTTCCGTGTTGAGAACTGTGAGGTTGAACGACTCGCGCCGCTCTTTTCCCAGCCCAAGCTTTCGTAGTTTGGGATAGCAAGGAACACTAACCCGTAGTAACGGAACTTAAGGAGAAATCTATGCGTCATTTTCGTCTGACGAAATGCACTCGACTGTCTGCTGGCCTGCTCGGCAGCCTGCTCTTCGCAATTTTCACCCTTCAACTTCATGCTCAGACCACGCCCGCGTCGCAGGCCCCACGCCAATTGAGCCAGGGCTACGACAAAGCTCACGAAATCACCCTCGATGGCTCGGTTCAGGAAACATACTCCGAACATGCCATCGGCGCCCCGGTCGGTCTGCATTTGCTGGTTGCTGGCTCGCAAGGTACTGTCGACGCCCATCTTGGGCCGTACGTCACCAAAGACACCCAAGAGGCGTTGCAAGCTGGAATGTCGGTGCAGATCGTCGGCGCGATCCAAACGCTGCATGGCAAGAATTACCTGCTGGCTCGTCAAGTGATCCTCTCGGACCGTGTGATCACTCTGCGTAGTGAAAATGGATTTCTTGTCCGCACTTTCGGCCCCCGCGCTTCTCGCTCCAAGCCGGCAAACCGCACACAGAAGACGACGCAGGTTGAGAATGTCGGAGGTGCGCAATGACGTTCCTCAAGTCTGTCCTTCTCCTCGTTTGCCTAAGCTTGATTGCCGCGCTGGTGGGATGCAGCAGCAGTTCTAGTCCGACAGTCAATACTCCCCCGCCGGCTATCACGGTCTCATTGAGCAGCCCGGCTACATTTCCGGCTACGCTTTACGTCAACGATACACTTCCGGTCACCGCCACAGTGTCCAACGACTCGGCGAACGGTGGCGTCGTTTGGAGTTGCAGTCCGGGCAACAGCGCTGGCACATGCGGCTCGTTTAGCTCAGGCACGAACGCCGTCGCCAGCGGGACGGCGGTAACCTATACCGCACCTTCTAATCCGGTGAGCGCGGTCACCATCACAGCAACCACGGTCGACAGCAGCAGTGCGACCGCCAGCAGCACGGCCATCGCGATCAACGCCACCGTGATCTCGGTTGCCTTCAGCACGACCGCCCCTCCACCGTCATCATTGGCGACAGGTACAACCACAACCATCGCAGCCACGGTAACCGGAGACCCTGCAGGCATGGGCGTGAATTGGAGTTGCGCGCCCGCCACGGCGTGCAGCGCATCCAGCTTTAGCCCCGCCAGCACGGACAGCGGCGCCACTACTACCTTCACGGCCCCCGCAAACGCGGGCAGCGTCACCATCACCGCGACCTCCATCAGTGACGACGCGCAGAGTATCAATGCCACGGTCGCCATAACCGGTACCACTGTCGCGCAGCCGTTGGCAGCCGGCAACTACACCTTCTGGCTGTCGGGCACAGATACCAACAGCTCCCCCTACTACGTCGCCGGGGCTTTCACGGTCGCTCCGGGAGGTACCGCCACTGGCGGGACCATCAGCGCCGGTGAGCAGGACTTTGTCGACTATTTTTATGTTCTGCAGCAGGACGACATTACCGGCAGCTACACCGTCACAGCGGACGGCAACCTGCAGATCACCCTTAACACCAACGACCCATGTATCGGGCCGGGGGCCAACAATACCTGCGGGCAAAGCGGGAGCACCTCAGCGGGCAACGGCCAGGAGATACTGAACGCCACGCTGACCTCGACGCCATCGAGTGCGACTTCGAGCGCCCGCATCATGGAATTCGATAGCTGGGCGACCGGCGGCGGACAGTTGGAACCACAATCCGCTCCCGCAACCTCGCCGCTCGGCGGCTACGCATTCTCGGTGAGCGGCCTGGATGCCAACAATCCAGCCTTTGCGCTCGGAATTGGAGGCATCATCAACGTTGACGGCACTTCCGGCAGCAACAACACCATATCGGGCATCGGCAGCGTCTTCGACGAAAACGATGGGGGCTCATTATCGCCGGCCCAGTCGTTTACTGCGAGCACGGTCGACGCCACGCCGGACGGATTCGGACGGGTCACCTTCACGCTCAACACAACCGCACTGGGAAGTCCGGAAATTGCACTGGTCGCTTACTTTGTCAACGGCACTCACCTTCGGTTAGTCGAGGGCGCGGATAATCTTGGTGGCACCACGGGTGGTCAAGCCTTTGTGCAGACCGGAACTGGTAGCTTTGGCACCAGTTCGTTCCTAGGTTCCAGCTATGTATTCCAGACTGCGGGCGCCGACAACAGCACCGATGGATTCCTTCAGGCGGCGGGCGTGCTCACCGGCAACTCTGATGGCACAACGGCTAGCGGCAATGTAAGCTTCAACGACCTTACCACCAACATCACTCCTCAAGGCGGCACCGCGATCACCGGCGGAACCTATCTCGTGGATCAGACCGGGCGTGTGACGCTGTCAAATCTCAACGTCGGAGGAGTTACCTATAACCTTCAACTCTACTTGGACGGCAACGGCAACGCCCGCGTGCTCTCCATGGACGGCAACGACGAAATAGACGGTATCGCGAATCTGCAGAAGGGATCCTTAGCTGCAAGCACTTTCAGCGGCACCTACGCCATGGGAGCCGTCGGCTTCGATCCCAATTTCCTGGATGAGTTCGATGCCGTCGGTCCGGTCGTCGCTGACGGGACCGCAAACTTCCCCGGATTGGTCGACCTCAACTGGGTGTTCAACCCCACGCCGCCCGGGCCAACCCTCACAGATGACCCGGTGACTCCCGCAACATTTGTAGCTACGTCCACCGCTGGGATCTTTACCGGAAACATAACCGGTATCGATGTCACCAACTGCCAAGTGTATAACGCAGGCACAACCGCGGGATGCACCAACGATGCCTTCACCTACTACTTCGTAAACGCGAGCACGGTGGTGGGCATCGAAAACGACGCGAACCAGCTAACTCTAATCCGCTTCGAACTTCAGCAGTAGCGAAGGGGAATTGTTCACAATTCGCATATAACTCAGTGGCGCACTCCGGTGCGCCACTTTTTTTGCTAAGAATTTTGGGAGCTTTGTGCGTCACAATTTCGCCACTAACAACACTTCGGCCGCCGCACCTTCGCCTCCTCCAACTCCCGCCGGAACGCTGCATACGCCGAACTCGAGGAAGCGACGCCAGCTCGTTTGAGAAACCGTGCATATGCCGTCTCATCAAAAATTTCGCGAAGAGCAGACAGGAAAGTATTCCAGCCGGAAATGATTCGCTTCATCCCCGCTCCTCCGCCAACCGCGTCCGCACAAACGGCGATTCCTTCACCCTCACTTCGCTCGCACCGCTCAGAATCCCCCACCACTGCCGCGCCGATTCGATCAGCACCAGCGTTACCATCACGATCAGTATCCCGGTGACCGCCGCGTCCAGCCGGTTATTAAAGATCAGCCGCGAGGTCGCACCCGACGCCGGTCCGGCCGCCAAAATCTTCGCCTGCGCCAGAAATCCCACCCTCGGATCGGCATCGAATATCTTGTGCCACGACGCCGTGAACGTGACCGAAACCAGCCAAGCCAGCGGAACCAGTGTGACCGACGCATATTTCGCGCGGTGCATCTTAATAATGATCGTCGTAGCCACACACAGAGCCACTATCGCCAGCAGTTGGTTAGCAATCCCAAATAGCGGCCACAACGAATTAATTCCGCCCAGCGGGTCCTTTACTCCCTGCCAGAGAAAATATCCCCAGGCCCCCACGATCAGCGCGCTGGTCGCCAGAATCGACGGATACCAACTCGTCCTGCCCAGCGGCTTGTACACGTGCGCAAGCGCATCCTGCACCATGAAGCGTGCCACGCGAGTTCCTGCATCGAGCACCGTCAATATGAAAAGTGCCTCAAACATCAGCGCAAAGTGATACCACAGCCCCATCAGCGTTTCGCCGCCCAGACTGTGAGAGAAAATACTGGCCATCCCCACCGCAAACGCAGGCGCGCCGCCGGTCCGGTTAAAAAGCGTCTGCTCACCCACCGAATGCGCTAGTGCCTGCATGTCGGCCGCAGTCACGGGAAATCCCCAGCTCGAAATCGTTGCCGCTGCGGCCGCCGGGGCCTGCCCCACAATTCCCGCCGGACTATTGATCGCGAAATAGATCCCCGGCTTCATCACGCACGCCGCCACAATGGCCATCAATGCCACCGCCGACTCCGCCATCATCGCTCCGTAGCCGACCATGCGCGTCTCCGTCTCCCGCGCAATCAACTTCGGCGTGGTGCCGCTCGAAATCAAAGAATGGAATCCGCTGATCGCGCCGCAGGCAATGGTAATAAAAGCAAACGGAAATATTTTCCCCGCAAACACCGGACCAGTTCCATCCACAAACCGGGTCAGCGCGGGCATGTGCAGCGTCGGATGCAATGCGACGATCCCGACGCCCAACAGGCCGATCGTCCCCAGCTTCACAAACGTGCTTAAATAGTCGCGCGGAGCCAGCAGCAGCCATACCGGCAATGCCGAAGCCGCAAATCCATATGCCATGATCAAAATTGCCAGCGCGGGTGCGCTCAGCGTAAACACTCGCGCCAGCGCCGCATTTTGCGAGACATATTGCCCACCCCAGATTGCCGCCAGCACCAGGACGAATCCAAGCGCCGACACCTCCAACACTTTCCCCGGGCGAATCCGCCGTAAGTACACCCCCATCAGCAGCGCGATAGGCATGGTCATTGCGATCGTGAACAGCCCCCACGGGCTCGACTTAAGCGCATTCACCACGATCAGCGCACAAACGGCCAGCAGAATCACAAGAATCGAGATCACAGCCGCGTAAGCCACAAATCCGCCGAGGCGCCCAATCTCGTCTTTCGCCATCTCCGTCAGCGATTTCCCGTCACGCCTCACCGAAAAAAGCAGGATCACAAAATCCTGCACACAGCCTGCAAACACGGCCCCGGCCAGCACCCACATCGTCCCCGGAAGATAGCCGAACTGCGCCGCCAGCACCGGTCCCACCAGCGGTCCCGGCCCCGCAATCGCCGCGAAGTGATGGCCGAACACCACCCACTTGTTGGTAACCAGATAATCGCGACCGTTCTCAAGTCGCTCGGCCGGAGTCGCGCGCAAACCATCAAGCACAAGAATCTTCGTGGCGATAAATCTACTGTAGAAGCGATACCCCAGCGCGTAGCAGCAACTCGCCGCCACCACCAGCCACATGGCGTTGATCGGCTCGCCGCGCCGCAACGCGATCACTCCGACAGCCATCGCTCCCAGCGCCGCAACCGCTCCCCAGCCAAGAATTGCAAGAGTCTTGTTCATTCACTCCGTCCAGTGCAGCATTGTGCGCGATAGTTGACCAGCGGCGCAACCAGCCATGTTCCTTTGTGCTTTCGTCTGTTGCCAATTCTGCTTCTCTCACAGACGCTTGTTGCATAATAGAAAAAATGGCCTTTGTTTTCCTCAGTGAGCGTTGGTCTCCGAAGTCTGTCCTTTGTCTGCGGGACTACAACGCCAACAAATTTCTCCGTGATCTCATTGCGGGTATCACGGTAGGCCTGGTCGCCCTGCCCCTTGCGATGGCATTTTCCATCGCCTCGGGACTAACCCCGCAGGCTGGCATTTACTGCGCCATCGTCACAGGTTTTCTGATCTCTCTGCTGGGCGGTTCGAAGACACAAATCGGCGGACCAACCGGCGCTTTCGTTGTAGTCATCTCGGGCATCGTCGCGCTTCATGGCGTTGATGGCCTTTTCATGTGCACCGTGATGGCCGGCATTTTGCTGATGATTATGGGCATCGCCGGCATGGGGACTGCGGTCAAGTTCATTCCACGCCCGGTGGTGATCGGCTTCACCAACGGCATCGCCATTCTGATCGCCAGCACGCAAGTAAAGGATTTCTTCGGCCTGCAGCTCACCAAGGTTCCCGGCGTTTTCTGGCAGCGCATGGAGGCTCTGGCCGGCAACTTCCACTCACTCTCTTACACCGCAACTGCACTCGCCGCTGGTACGGTGCTGGTGATGATCCTATGCCGTGCCCTCTCTAATCGCATTCCCGGCGCAATCGTCGCGTTTCTGCTTGGCACCGTCGCAGTCATCGCCTTCAAGCTGCCGGTCGAAACCATCGGCTCGCGCTTCGGCGGTATTCCTGCCGGCTTGCCCCACTTTGTAATACCCAAGTTCCGCGCCGACCTCATTCACGGACTGCTCGGTCCTGCCCTCACGGTCGCCATGCTGGGAGCGATCGAGTCCTTGATGTCGGCCGTGGTCTCCGACCGCATGAGCAAGGACCGTCACAATCCTAATGTTGAACTCATCGGACAGGGCGTGGCCAACATAATTTCTCCGATGTTTGGGGGACTCCCGGCCACCGGCGCCATCGCCCGCACCGCTACCAACATCCGCGCCGGCGCCCAGTCTCCAGTCGCAGGCATGATTCACGCCTTTACCCTGCTCTGCATCCTGCTCTTTGCCGCTCCTCTGGTGCGCCACGTACCTCTGGCCGTGCTCGCGGGAATCCTCATGGTTGTTGCCTACAACATGGGCGAATGGCGCGAGATTCCGCAACTGCTGAAGCTCACAAAAACTGACATCAGTGTCTGGCTCGTCACTTTCGCGCTCACCGTTTTCGCCGACCTCACCGTCGCCGTCGAAGCCGGCATGATCCTCGCCGCACTGCTTTTCATCAGCCGCGTGGCCGCCACCACCACGGTTTCCCAGGTCACCGACGAGTATGTCGAAGACGGCCGAATGCACATCCTGCAAGACAAAGATATCCCCTACTACGTCACGATCTTCCGCATTCACGGGCCATTCCTGTTCGGCGCCACTGACAAAATCAACGCCATCACCGAGGATCTGCACACGCTGCCCCCAGTCGTGATTCTGCGTCTACGCAACATGACTGCACTCGATGCAACGGGACTCTTCGCCATTGAAGAAGTCGCCCGCCAACTGCACGCCAGCAATCGAACATTGATTATCTGCGGAGCGCGCGAACAGCCGGCCAGCCTGATTCATCAGGCGGAATTCGAAGAAGTGGTCGGCGCTGAAAACATCTGCGAGAATGTGCAATCTGCCCTCCGACGGGCAGCACTGGTACAACTCGATGCGGCCGCGGTCGGCGTTAAGGGCTAAGCGCAAAGTAAGGTTGTGGGATGCGATTCCGTAAACGCGCTTTCGCGCTCTACTCCTCCGCTGACCCAGTCAGCGTCAGCATAAAAGCATGGAATTGCCCGTTGATCATGCCAGTTCCGACAATCGATCCAAAAACATTGATGCCTGACGCATCCCACAGCGTCCATCCGGAATTGCTCGGGATCAGTGTATTCAGATCGCGCATGCCTTTCCGGGCGTTCCACAAGAACGCGCGCGAACCTGAGTTGGAGGTAGACATCCCTACGATATGTCCGTAAAAGTTGATCGCCGCCGCCGAGCTGCCATCATCGCCCGTCAGAGTTCCCAGGTCCTGCATGCCGTTGTGCCTCGTCCACAAGAATGCGTGATTGGCAGAATTCACCCCAACCACATTTCCAAACAAGTTGATGGCAGTCGCCTGACCCTCGCCCAAGTCTTCGTAGCCTGAGGGTAAAGTCCAAAAGAACGCGTGCAAATTGCCGTCGGTGGCTTGGAAATATCCCACGACTTGGCCCAGATCGTTGTTTCCGCTCGCTCCGCTGCCCATTCCACCCAGCAGCGTATTCAGATTCAACTCACCATTCTTCTTGGTCCATACGAAGGCCTCGGGGGGCTCCACTGTAGTCCAGCCTGCCACCTGATCGAAGTTATCGATCGATTTCCCCCCGTACCCGTCATGGACAGGAACAATCGATTGCATCCCGGTCGCGGCGGTCCACAAATAGGCAGCGTTATTGACGTCGTCAATCCAGGAACCGCCGGTGACGTGCCCTAGATCGTTAATACTCGCTCCCCAGCTGGCCCCGCTGACAAACAAAGCTCCCAGGTCCTGCATCCCGTTCGCCTTCGTCCACAGAAAGGCATGGGACATCGGAGGCCCATCCGCGAAGCCGGTAACCTGCCCCAACGAATTGATCGCCGCTGCCTGGCTGAATGTGCCGCCCGGCAGCAGGCCAAGATCGGTGACAGCGTAGTGTTGGGCCAGCAATGGGCTAATTAGGACGCAAAGCCCCGCCATGGTGAGCAAGGCCCGACGGAATGACGGATAAATTGATCTCTTCAACTTTCCCTCCCAGAGCCACCGCTGCCTGCGCGCTTGCGGATTTGATTGGATACAAGCCCTCGGTCGCAGAACTGAAAAATGCCAAGCGGAATCAATGAAAACTCAAAGGGGGGAGGAGCTACCGGAGAGTTTCGCTTGAGAATGCTCCTTTGTCAATAAAAATGAGGGTACCCTTCTGAGGAAAACTACGGCTGGAGTAGAGATTGAGGATAACAGTTCGTATCAGGAGAATCCTCTCAGGATGCTCTCTCGAAGCCTTCGCCCTCTCACATCGCCTCACTGGTCATAATAAACAGCGGCTTCATTTCAAAGCTCGAGTAGTGGGGCCGCAGGCGGTCCACATTGTAGTGTTCCTTTACGTTCACTACTTTCTTGCTGGCAATCACCGTATCGATGGGCATGTTGTCATAGCGGCCGTTCCGAAGGACCACGAGCCGTCCGTGTATCCGTCCGAGCAGCAAATCCAGCGCGAGGTTTCCATATGCCATCGGCACGATCGAATCAATGGCGTCAGGATCGCCGCATCGCACCAGATAACCCAGCTTCTGGTTGATCACGTCGATCGTCTTGCCCCTGTTGTATTTGGGCGAAAGCTCCTTTAGTTTCTCCGATACCAGGTCTCCAATGCCGCCCAATTTCTTGTGCCCAAAAGCATCCGGCGTGTCCGCCTCAAAAATCATTTCTCCACCCTGGAACATCGCCCCCTCAGAAACCAGCACCACAGAATAATGACTCGGATTTTTCTGGCGATCCGACACCAGCAACTCCGTAAGCCGCTCCATGTCGAACTGGTGCTCGGGAATCACGCAGCGGTGCGCCGCGCCCGCCATGGTGGGCAGCATGGCTGTAAATCCAGCGTAGCGCCCGAACACTTCCAGCACCATGAAACGCTCGTGCGACCCGGCGCTCGTTCGCAAGCTGTTCGTCATGGAGATGGTACGAGTCACAGCCGTGCTGAACCCAATGCAGTAGTCGGTCCCGGGAACGTCATTGTCCATTGTCTTCGGTATGGCAACTACCTTCACCCCTTCCTGATAAAGCCGCACGCCGTAGCTGAGCGTGTCATCTCCGCCGATCGGGATCAGATAGTCGATTCCCAGCCAATCCAGGTTCTTCAGAACTTCCCCGGTCAAGTCGTTCGTCGCGGCATTGTAAGTAGCCTGCAGATGAAGGGGAACGCTCGACGCCTTCACCTTGCTGGGATTGGTACGAGAACTGTGCAAAAACGTCCCCCCCGTTCGACCGGTGCGGTTGACCACATCCTCCGACAGGATTTGAAAATTCTCGCTGTTGTCGTAATCCTTTTCGCGGACAATGTCGACGAGCCCCGCCCAACCCCGCCGAATGCCAATCACCTGGCACCCTTCCCGCAGCGCACGGATCGTAACCGCGCGTATCGCAGGGTTCAGCCCTGGCACGTCACCCCCACCGGTAAGAATCCCGATCACACCTTTTTTTGCTTTCACACTCATCCTTATGCCAACTAGATTTCTCCGCCGATGCTCCACTCTAATTGTGACAGATTTCAATCATTCCCTGCAGTCACGCTGCATCATCTTCGACCGCGGTCCTTTGTCCGAAACCGGTGCAACAGCCACCGCACATCCCCTGAAATTCCGGCCGAAGCCGGAGCGACAGCGACCCCACATCCCCTGTCATTCCGACCGAAGCCGGAGCGACAGCGACGGAGAAGTGGAGGAACCTGCTTTTGCTGCTGCCGCCTCCAAAGTCACGTGAACGGGCAGCCGCGCCCAAGAGCAGCCATCCGATTCGGCGTTTCAGCCCTCGCGATACGGTAGAGTAATCTTCGCAATGCATAACCTCTACCTGAAGCTGGCTCCGCATTTATTGGCGATCATCGAATTTCTTCTTCTCGCATCTGCGACAGCTTTGATTTTTCTTTCCTCTCGCGGTTCCTCCAGCCGTGATCAGCCTGCCGCCTTCCTATCTCTTCAGACCGCCTTCGCCCGTCTGGGGCGGCGAAAGCGTCTTTCCGTCTTGCTGGTGGGCATCAGTGTGGTCGCCATCCGCGTTGCCCTGATCCCCATCCTCGGCATTCCTCAGCCTCGCTTCAATGATGAATTCAGCTACCTGCTAGCAGCCGATACCTTCACCCACGGCCGAATCACCAACCCCACGCATCCCATGTGGATCCACTTCGAAAGTTTCCACATCATTCAACAGCCGACATATATGTCGATGTACCCGCCAGCGCAAGGCCTGGTCCTTGCCGCGGGCCAACTACTCGGCCATCCCTGGATCGGTCAACTATTCGTAAACGCGCTCATGTGCGCAGCCTTGTGTTGGATGCTGCAAGGCTGGCTGCCTCCGCCCTGGGCCTTTTTGGGAGGCGTGTTATCCGTATTGCGGCTGGGCCTGCTCAGCTACTGGATGAACACCTACTGGTGCGCCTCGGTTGCCGCTCTCGGCGGCGCGCTCGTGCTGGGAGCGTGGCCACGACTGCGCAAACATCGCCGCGTTCGTGACTCTCTCCTCCTGGCGCTGGGCGTGGCAATTCTCGCCAACAGCCGCCCCTACGAAGGTCTCGTCTTCGTGATTCCCGTCGCCGTCGCGATGCTTTCCTGGTTGGTCGGATCGAAGCATCCAGGTTCGAATCATCAACGTTCGAGCAATTTGGGATCGAATCATCCAGATTTTCGCCGATCCTTTCTCATCGTGATTCTGCCGATTTCCGTCGTCCTGCTCATCGCCGGCACGGCGACGGCTTACTATAATCACCGCGTCACGGGCAATTCCTTCCGTATGGCGTATCAAGTGAATCGCGACACCTATGCCACGGCCCCCTATTTCATCTGGCAAACCCCGCGTCCCGAGCCGGTCTATCACCACGCTGTCATGCGAAATTTTTATCGCTGGGAACTCGGCGAGTTCGAGGCAAACCGCACCTTCTCCGGCTATATCCGCCGCGGCTTTGAAAAACTATTTTCCTGGTGGCAATTTTATCTGGGCCCGCTCCTGACCTTGCCGCTGCTGGCCCTGCCCCGTATCGTTGGCCAGCGCAAGATGCGCCTCCCGCTCCTGATATGCGCCACCATGATCGGCGGTTTCGCCATTCAAACCTGGACTCTTCCTCACTATTTTTCTCCCGCCACAGCCGCGCTTTATCTTTTGCTGGTGCAGGGTATGCGTCATCTTTGGCTCTGGAAACAGAGTCGACGCGATTCCATCGGGCAGGCCTTGGTCCGGATCATCCCATTGATCGCGTGCGCTATGATTCTCCTGCGCGTGGCCGCCGTTCTCACTCACACGAACATCGAACCCGCATGGCCGCGCGGCAATTTGGAAAGAGCAAGAATGTTGGCTCAGCTGCAACAGCAACCAGGCCCGCAACTTGTCATCGTCCGTTACGGACCGCATCATGACGTCGATCGTGAGTGGGTATACAACGACGCCGACATCGATCACTCGAAGGTGGTATGGGCGCGAGATATGGGGAAAGATAACAATCGGGAATTGTTAAATTATTTCCACGACCAGGGGGTATGGTTGGTGGAGGGCGACAGCCTTGCACCTGAGTTGCTCCCATTTGCTAACTAACAAAATTGCGCCTCCAAACAAAAACGGAGCTGGGAATCCCTTCGCATGAGCAGATTTTTGTCCTGGGGCTGGACTCGATTTTTTTTGCTGTTCCTTTGCGGTGCGAACATGTGCTTTCTCTGGAGCCACATGCATCGCAGTTCGTACGCGATCCGCCCCTCGCCAGATCATGCTACGGCCAAGCCTCTTACCGATTTGTATCCCCCTTGGCTTGCCGCCCGTGAACTACTAATCCATGGCCGCGACCCCTACGGGTCCTACGTAACTCGGGAAATCCAAATTGCCTACTTTGGAAGCGAGCTTGAGGAGACTCACGCCGCAAGCTTGTCGGACGCACAGCGCTTCTCTCTGGCCTATCGCTTTGCCTATCCGTTGTACGCCGTTTTCCTAGTGGCCCCTACCATCCGGATGGACTTCGACGAGGCGCAGACTGTTTTTGTGCTGTTCTTCTCGTTCACTCTGTGCGCCGGGGGGTCTCTTTGGTTGGGGTTTGTCCGACCATCGATAATCGCACCTGAAATCGCCGCGGTTTTTGCCATTTTCCTTAGCAGCATTCCTGTACTGCAGGGTCTCAGCCTTTTGCAGCCGGGCCTTCTGGTAGCCGCACTCCTCGCGGGCACGGCTTACTGTGCCTGTAGGGGATATCTCTTCCTTGCCGGCGCCCTTCTCGCGGTCGCTACAATAAGGCCGCAAATGGCACTTCTCACAATCGCTTGGTTTGCCCTTTGGCTTTCTGCAGCTTGGTCGCAGCGGCAATCTCTGTTTTGGGGATTCGTGAGCACGCTCGCCGCGCTCTTGTTCGCTGCGGAGCTTCTTGCGCCAGGCTGGTTGTTGCGCTACCCCCACGTGCTCAATCTTTATGCCAGTTACACCGGTGCAGGGTCTCTTCTAACCCTGCTGATGCCTGTTCCCGTGCATCGGCTGCTCACCGTTGGGGCGTTGTTCATCGTCGCCCCGTTTTGCTGGCGGACGCGACATCAACCCGCTAATTCCGCGCCATTCGCGCTGGCCACGTCGTTCGTCCTGACTCTCACGGTCACTATTATTCCTACTGTGGTTGCATCCTTTAATCAGATCCTGTTACTTCCCGCCATATTGCTAGTGATCCACCATTGGGGAGAGCTTCGGAGGACTCGCCCGCTCCACATCATAAGCACGGCATTTAGCGCCATCTCTTTCCTCCCCTGGCTCTTGGGCATAGCCCTCACCGTGGAGGTGGTTCTCCACATCACAAGGCCCTGGATTTCATGGATGATGCTTCTCAATTCGAGCCTTGCACTTCCGTTGGTCGTTTTCGGTTGGTTGGTTCTGTTGCGTCACAACACAGAAGGAACTCCGAACATTATCGAGGATGTCGATTTGGGATTGGATGCGAAATGATCGCCCTACAAGTGCACTCGTTCAAATCGGCCTGCGGCTAACCCCAAGGCCCTGCGCGCACACATGAGCCTTGCCCTCTGCCTCTGGTCCGTTTACTTGTGGAGCATTGCGGCTCCCGGAGTGCGGGATCGCGCCGGAAAGCTCAAAGGTACGGATTCTCTGCGCTTCCGCGTTATAGGCTCGGCCCGTTTTGGTTCACCGCCGCCCGGATCGCAACTTATCCCCATAACCGCTTTAGGTTTCTAATGGCGGTTTCCCGTCTTCCTGACGCAATCCTGGCACTTTACGAAGACCGGCTAGCAGTTCGCAAAGAAAATATGCGGCCAAACCGTACATCAATGGCTCAATCGGATAGCGGAAACGCGCAAAATCGTAGGTAGCATAATAAACAAGCGGGTACAGCACGAACACCGACAGATACGCGAACCACGGCCTGCTCCGCTGCCAGGCTATGAAAATTCCGCCTAGACTCATTAGAAAAAGCGATACAGGAAAAGGAGACAGCTGCGCCGGCTGTGCCCAGAAGGCGACAATCCGCTTTCGGGTTTGCCGGCAGAAGACGCCGGGATTGGAACGCACAACGTCAACTGCGCGTGCTTTCATGTCAGCGACGAACAGGGCTTCCCCTTCCCTTTGATAAAGCATGCTGTTACCTAGTGGGTGCAGGTCAAAGTCCGCCGCGTTGGCGAAATAGAGCTCAGGCCAAAAATTGCTGCGCACAGGCACCAGGCGTCCCAACGCGAAGAAATTTCGCGCGGTCCACGGCAAAATACAGAGTGCACACATCAGGGTTGTGATGACGAATCCCTGCCAGCGGCGGTTTCGTACCGCCGCATAGATAGCTAGCGCGGGAAGTGGCGCAAGCGTCGCTGGGTTTACCAAACCTGCAAGACCCCAGATTGCTCCGCACTGTCCCCAATCCCGCAGGCTCGAAGCCTCAGTGAGTCTGAGGGTCATCATGAAGGAGAAAGCGAAGACCATGCCGGAAAGGCACGTCTCCCATAGCAGCCATGGCATGAACAATAGAGGAGGCGAAATAGCCCAAGTCCAGGCCGCGATGATGCCCGCCGTCTCGTGCAATTGTTCCCTCCCCAACCGAACCAAGATTGCTGCGGTGAGGGACGCGAAAACCACGTTGAGAAGAATGGCCACAATTGCGGAGGCCCTTGTTTCCACTCCGAATACTCGAAAAACACCGGCAAGCAAAGCCGGATAGGCCGGAGCAAACCAGGCAGTGGGCCCCCGCGCGTCGTGAAATGCAGACGAGAATCCATGCCCTTCCACGAGCGCCCGCGCGATTCCCCCCAGTTCATTCGCTCCCCAGCCCAATTTGTTATGAGCAAGGAGCACTGCCATTACACTAATGCGGAGAATCAAGGCCACTAGAGAAATCCACGCAGGTTCCCGTATCCAAAGCCAACGCGCTCGTCGACCTCGTGTTGCGCGGTCCTGCATTTGTGTCATGGGCTGGATCAGTAAAGAGTAGCCGTTCTCAAGCGATTCAATTCGAAGAGCAGCTTATTATAGGCAGGTCCATGTCGATATTTTTTGCCTCTTGGCTCACCACCCGTCGCCTCCGCGCCCACGGCCTGATCCTCGCCCTCTGCCTCTGGTCGGTTTACTTATGGAATATCGCCACCCTCGGCTTATGGGATCGCGCCGGCAACCTCAAAGGTACGGATTTTCTGCACTTTTACACCCTGGGCTCGCTGGCTCTCGCTCATCGGGGCGCCGATCTGTACAACCTGCAAGCGCAAGCACAGCTTGCCGCTCAACGCGTGCCGGCCGCCGCAAGCATTCGTTATCTGCCGCTTTATCCGCCGCAGGTTTCGCTTTTCTTCGCGCCATTTGCTGAACTGCCTTACTCAGGTGCCCTCATCCTCTGGCTCGCTCTTAGCTCTCTGCTTTACGGCCTATGTTGCTACGCTGTGTGGCGAGCCTGTCCTAACCTGCATAACCAGAAGCTCACGGCTCTGATTCTCGCCCTTGCCTTCCCTGCTTTCTGGCACCTCATCGCCTGGGGACAAACCTCCGCTCTGGCTCTCGCTTTTTTCACCCTAGCTTTC
>Ga0307474_10000568_pt1 | contig 26656 bp, 19 predicted proteins | sample atmos_gasesECM1C_2_FD_203312 | JGI IMG/M metagenome (GOLD analysis project Ga0307474, IMG submission 203312) | Hardwood forest soil microbial communities from Morgan-Monroe State Forest, Indiana, United States - atmos_gasesECM1C_05 | ecosystem: Environmental > Terrestrial > Soil > Temperate... | reverse complement strand
GCGGACTTCGGCCTCTCGCGGATCAATACCGTTTTGGTGCAGATGAACTGATGGGCGGATTCACCATACTGACGGGCAAAGAAGGAGCTTCACCGAAGAAGCCTCTTTTCCTGGTGACGATCACCGCACCCGATGGAGATGTCACCCGCCTGACCACCGCGGCCAGCTACGGCGCTGCAAACCTCGTCTTCAGCGGCCACACATACCTGGCCAAAATCCTGAACAACGATATTCAGGCCATCGTGGCCATGTCGCCCCAAGGCTACGACGGCATCACCGGCTTTACATTGACGCTCGCGGATGGCGACGGCGGACTGTGGAACAACCATTGCATCACGCACGGCTGGAGGGGCTCTAACGTCGTCTTGACCATCATCCTCTGGGACATGGTTGCCAACGCTTTCTCCACCGATGCGATGCAAATGATCTTCATCGGCGGCAACCCTTCGCACAATCACGCGCGCGGCGAAACCTCCTTCGACGTGATGTCCGCCAATAACTTCACGCGGATCAAAGTGCCAAGCGTGCCCTTGGAATTCCGTTGCCCCTGGGACTTTCCTACGACGGCGGCACAGCGCGCGAGCGCGGCTAACGATGAAAGCTCCAACTTCTACCAGTGCGGATATTCACCGGACATCTCGGGCGGAGTCGGCAATTATGCGTCCGGCACGACTCCCTTCACCTCCTGCGATTTGACGCGCTCCAGTCTCACCGATCCCTCCGTGGGCTGCATGGCGAGACTCGGGAATGCCGCAACTACTGCCGTGGCTCCGGATGGCGACCTGGAGCACGACAAAGCCGGGCATTACACGGCGCGCTTCGGCGGCACAACATTCCTTTCGCCGTCGCAATATAGCGGGCGGCAGTACGTCTCGGGCAATAAAGTGTTTGGCTTCAACTCGCCGAACCCTGCCACCGCTGGAGCCTATTTCAACTTCGTGGCGGGCTCGCAGTGGGTGAGCGGTTTGGTGCTGGCTCCTGCAGGCGATCCGAATTCCCTACGCACCGAGGTTGTGGTGTGCGTTGCGGCATTCGGTGCGGCCAGTATTTTCCAGGTGACAGTCAACGGCATAAACGTCACGCGCAATAACTCGGACGTGCTGTTTACATGGACCTTTGCCGGCGGGCCGGGCTCGAATCAAGGAGCCGGCGGCCGAAGCGGTAAACTCAACGGCGACAAATATTACAGCACCAGCTCCTATCGCGCACTCGGGGATCCTCACGGCTCGATGTGCGTGATTGAGATCGTGGTTCCGGCCCAATTGGCAGCACCGGGAAGCGTTCCAACCGTCCAGGTCCTGGTGACGTCAGGTCCGATTCTGAGCGTCGATTCCGGCGGCAATTTCGTGTATTTACCGCCTGGCCTGACGGATGGAATCAACCTGCCGGCGGCGCATCCCCCGTTTCAGTATCTGGAATTGATGAGCTGGGGCAACATTCTCCAATCGCAAATCGAGCCCACCTCCTGGTACAACGCAGCGCAAATCTGCGCCATACAAATCAGCTTCGTGGCAGCGGACGGCTCGACCCAATCGCACGCGCAATTTAAATCTTCGTTCCAGATGCCGGGATTGCAGCGGCAGACTCTGGCCCAGATCCTGACGGCACTTCGCAACAGCGCCAACATGATGGTGGGGCAGAATCCCCTCACGGGGCTGTTCGAATGCTGGATCCGCCAGACCATGGCCGATCAGCAATCCTCTGCCGTGCCTGGCTCGAACAGCACCTCGCCCATGGCATCCATGACAGCGGCCGGCGTCACGACCAACGGCTACCCTGCCTACCTTTTCGATCCAACCAATATCGACAAGGACAGCTTCAAGATCACCACCACCAGAATCGAGAGCACGCCGAACACGGTCTCGGTCAGTTTTCAAGACGAAAACAATGCGTATCAGCAAGACAGCATCACCGAGATCGATCCCCGCTCCTACGCCTATTCCGGCAACCAGGAAATCGGCGTTCCCATCCCGATTATCGGCGCTCCGAATTTCGATCAACTGACCCGCGTCGCGAATGTGCAGCTTGCTGAAGCGCTCTACGGCAACCCGCGCAACGATCCAGGTGGCACTCTCTATTTCGAATTCACGACCAACCAGCGGGTGCTCCATCTGGCCAATCGCCTCGGCTATATCTGCGCGTTGAGCTGGCCAATGGAGAGTATCGGTGTCAGCACATATCAGCCCTGCCGTCTTCTTTCCCTGAAGCCAGATACAGATGGAGAGCACTGGCAGGTCAAGCTGGCCTGGCATAACGACCAGTGGTACACCTATGCCTACGGGCAGAACCCAACGCCCTATCAAAACAATCCGCTTCTCGCGCCTCAGTCGCGGCCGCCGTATCCGTGGCGGCCTGGCCAAGCGGTGTGGGGCGCCGGCGATGCTCTATTTCCCAACCTCGACGGGTTTACCTTCAACGTCGACACGGGCCAGTATCCGGCTCAGATTGCGATAACCGGTTCGCTGCCGGTCAATGCCGCGCCCTCGGGGACCGCGCCTCTGACTCCCTGGCAGGCAAGCACTCCGAGCACCGGCGGAACGATCGCGCCCGATACGTATTTCATTGCCTTCTCGATCAACGATGGGCAGGGGCCGGTATCGAATTTCGTGACAGCCGTCGTCCTCACCGGCACGAGCACCAACCAGATAGTAGTCTCGGGCATTAAGTGGCGCTACGGCACGATGCCGTCAATCCTTCCGTATATCGGCACCTCCAGCATGAACATGCGCGCCTGCGCCTCGGCAAGCTATGTGGGATCGTCTCCAGACGCTCATGGCAACCCGACCGTTTACACCTTCAGTTCGATCACTCCGGACGGCCTCGGACTTCCCGACATCAACGCAAATTCGCTGCTCGTAGAGGAATACGGCATCGAGCACGGGGGCGTGTGGGGCGACGATATCACGACGGTGGTGGGCGCCGTTCTCACCTTCCCTGAGGTCACGTGGACTTCCAACCAGTGGGCGGGCTACATTCTCTCGCTCTATTACCGGCCGGGCGCGCCGCTCCAGCCGGCTCTCAACCTGGTGGTGTCCTCCAGCACCGTCAACACATTGACGATGGCCTCTACGGGCTTCCTCGCCGGCGACGTCGTGGTACTGCGAATGAAGGCCGGGAATCTCGGCACGAGCAATAACACGGTAGGCGATGCGAACCTGGTCAACTGGTATGCCTCGGCGGGCCTGGTAGTAGATGGCGAAGCCGGCAACCTGATTCAGATCATCGCCGGCACGGGCGCCTGGCAGACGGCTAAATCGATTGCATCGAATACGGCGACCGTCTTCACCATCAATGGGACCTTCGATATCCCGCTCGACGCGACGAGCGTTCCTGTTGTGCTCGAGCCCGGGATTGCCTATACCGTCACCACGAAGCCTTTCACCGGCGGCGGAGCTGCCGGCGTAGTCGCAACGACGCCCGCGGTTACCACGCTGGCTCAATCGCTTCTCGTGCAAGTCGCCGTGGTGGATTCAAGCGGGAATGCCGCGCCGATGCAGTATCAGCCCTTCCGCGAGGTCTACATTCCACCGCAGCCCCTGGCCGGCTTGCCTCGCCTCGTGACGATCAGCGGCGACCAGGAGGGCTCCGACGGGACGGTAACGTTCGACACCTCGGGGATTACGCCGCCGGCGGCCGATGTCCTCAACGGGACCATCACCAGCTCGCAAACGACCCTTACTCTCACCACCGGGACAAACAGCGTCAATGGCACCCAGATTCTGATCGGCACGGAGCGAATTCTGATTCTCGCGGGCGGGGGAACGACCGCGATTACCAACTGCCTCCGCGGCTTCGGCGGGACGACGGCAGCAGCACACACCACGGCGGCCGCGGTCACCCTTCCGGGCGGCCTGATATTCACGCTGCTGCCAATTAGTGAATGGCCGGCCTGGATGCTCTCGATGAACAAGATCACGAACGACATCAATTACGTCGCGATCGTTTGCAGCGGCTCGGACACATTCCCATCCGACAATCCCAGCGTTTCATTGACGACCATCATCCTGGCTGACACCTCGGCGGACAGGGGTACCAGCGTTTTGAAAGCACCGACCTCCTGATATGGCACGATTCATCCAAGTTAACGGAGCAGGCGCGGCCGGCGCGGCGGGAAGCGGAAGCACGCCGGCATCTCTGTCGATCTCGTTTCTCGGGGGTGGCGGGGGAGTCTCAACGCCCTATGGCGCGTCGCTTACGGCGCTGGGCGGCGTCTACCCGTATACCTATTCCATCAGCGTGGGTTCGCTTCCTCCAGGCCTCGGGCCCATCAATGCCGGGACAGGCGCTATCACCGGCACTCCGACAACTGCCGGGAGCTATACCTTCACCGGCAAGGTCGTGGATTCGGCATCCACCTCGGCAACGGTAAGCTGCACGATCGTTATCACCGGGCCCGCGGCAGTTCCTTTCAGCGTGGCGCTCACAGAGCTTGGGCCCAGAACTATCGACCTGTCGAATCAGCAAACCCACACCACGATGCAGGCGGTGGTGCAGGAGACAATCTCACTCGGCGCGGCGCTTGGGACGCAATTGCATGTGCAGTTTTCGAGCGATAACGGCGCTACCTGGGGCTATGACCAATTCGTCGCCAGCGATCGCGTCCACATGGACGGCACGAGCACTTATTGGCAGACCACGGTAACTGTCGGCGGCAATCCCGTATTGGTCCTAGGCACTGCGGTGAACTGGAAGGCGCGGGCGTGGGCCATCAACGCATTCGTAGACGGGGGCCCCTCGACCGCGACGACAAGCTCCGTCTGCAGCGTGACCGCGGTTCAGCCGGCGAGCGCGACTGGCCTCGCAATCACGATCCATAATGCGGCCGGCTCGAATCCAGCCTACGGCAGCGGCGGGGTCAGTAACAACATTTACATGGGTACCAACAGCCTTGGTAACCCATATGCTCAGGTGATTTTAACCGTCACTCCGCCTGGCGCGGGCGATCCGAACCTATGGTTTTACTGGGCCTGGCTGGAATGGACCGACGCGTCGGGAACCCCGATCAACCCTGGAGGCGTGGCCAATACTTTCGGTTGGCAGAATTTCGCCCAGTTTCCCAACACGGGAATAGCTCAACAGCAAAATCTACTCATCAACTATCCCGCGGCCGGCGTCGACGGCTACCTGAAGATTGAAGTCTGGGGAATGAATCGCGCCTATTCGGCAACCGCGGCGCCGTTCGCCGGCGACTCGAATGCGGTTCTTCAGACGACTCTGGGAACCGCGGGCATATATCTGTTGCATGTCGGGCCTTCCCCGATCTCACCCGAAGCGCCGGCGAGCGTCACTGTCTCGGAGCTGGGAAGCAGCCGCCTTATTAACCTGGCGAATCAGGCAACCAGCACAACTCTACAAGTCGTCGTGTCGGAGGCAGTTACTCCAGCGACCACTTTCACGCTGGGGACTCAGCTCCACGTGCAGTTCTCCAGCGATTCTGGAACGACCTGGTACGACGCGGGGCAGGTCATCTATGCCAGCGACCGGGGCCACATAGTCGGCTCGAACTACACCACCACAATCAATATTCCCGGCGTCCCTGTGTGGGGCTTCGCGCAGAGCTTCAAGGCGCGGGCGTGGGCAAAAGGTCCGTCCTATGATGGCGGTCCGGCCGGCGCCGTGGCCAGCTCCTCATACACCCTGACAGCCGTCGCGCCCGCAATCGCCACGGGACTGGTTGCGACTGTCCATAACGCGGCGGGCTCAAATCCAGCCTACGGAACCGGAGGCACGAACAACAACATTTACATGGGGACGAATTCCCTCGGGAATCCCTATGCGCAAATTATTGTGACGGTCACGCCACCGGGCCAAACCGACCCGAACCTCTGGTTCTACTGGGCCTGGCTCGAATGGACCGATGCATCGGGAACGCCAATCAATCCGGGCGGTGTGGCTAATACTTTTGGCTGGCAGAATTTCGCCCAGTTTCCCAACACGGGCGTGGCCCAGCAACAGAACCTGCTAATCAATTACCCGGCGGTAGGCGTCGACGGCTGGCTAAAGCTCGAAATCTGGGGCATGAATCGCGCCTATAGCGCGACCGCGGCGCCGTTCGCCGGCGACTCGAACGCCGTTCTGCAAACCACGATCGGAACATCCGGCGTCTACCTGCTGCATGTTGGACCGCCTCCGGGTGTCACCACGCCGCGTGTCTCATTCTCTGCAGCCTCGGGCGCGCTGGTGGGCGCGGCCTTCCAGGGCACCACGACCGTTACCAGTGGCGTCGCCCCTTATGCCTTCGCGGTTACGACCGGACTCTCGGCATTCACTGCCGCAGGCTTCGCTATTAGCAGCACCACCGGCGCCGTCACCGGCACACCCACGATAAGCGGCGTCACTGCCATCACGATCACCGTGACCGACGCGCTGGGCGCCACAGGGAACGTGAGCTGCACTATCCCGGTCCTGAACTCGCTGACCCCTCTGGCGCTGACGCTGGTATTTCAGGGCGGCGCCGCAACCGTCGGCTCATTGTATAACGCCACGGTGCAGGCCCTCAGTGGGACTGGACCATTCGCCTATACGCTCACCGCTGGAGCGCTCCCTGCCGGCGTGAACCTCGGCACAAGCACGACCAGCATAGACCCGATTTCCGGCACTCCGACCGCATCGGGAACCTTCACTTTTACCATCAAGGTCACCGACAGCACGAGCGCGATTTATTCGCTCGCCTGCGAAATCATCGTCGCGGCATATGGCACGTTCTCCGCTTCGTTTTCGGGATCGCATGCGCAGGTGGGCATTGCTTATAGCGGCTCGGTGACTGGATCGGGCGGCAGGGCGCCTTACTCCTACGCGGTCACGACAGGCACGCTGCCGCTCGGCCTCACGCTGAACGTGCCTTCTCCGGGCTCGATCAGCGGAACGCCTCTCTTTGTGGCTGGTGTCGCAGTGACTGTTACCGTCACGGATGCGAACGGCAGCACCACGACTGTAGCTTTCACCATTACGGTCGGTGTCGCCCAATCGCAAGCGCCTAACGCGCAAATCACGGGCGTGACCGCGGGAGTTTCCTCTTACGGGATCAATGGCGACCAGAGCACCACCGGGCTGATTCAAACCACTATATCGTGGGCAGCCAATTATGGGTCGCAGACTGTATCGGTCTGGCTGTATTTCCGGCGCGCCTATGGACTCGCGCCCTCGTGGTATTGGCAGGGAACATACAACGTGTTCACCACGGGAGGCACTACCGTCTTAACGCTTCCCGCGCTGGTGGTTCCCGGGTCTTCGGTGGGCGCGCAGATTGCAGTGCTTCCGGGGACATATTCCGGCGACTCGGTGACATCGCTTCTGTCGCCTCCCGGCGGGGCATGGACCTCGGCGGTATTCAATTTCTATCTGTTCCCCGCGACCGCGACCGCGATCACCGGAGCAACGGCTAGCGCGGCGGTGAACTTCGTCGACGCGGACGGCGCGCAGGACTGGAAGATACCGGCGGTGAACGTTCCCATGCCGGCCGCCGGCTCTTCCGGGCCTTCCGGTGCGTTCATTTGGTATGTGAGTTTGACGTTCCAGGCCGTCAACTCCTCTGGGACAGCCGCGCCATCAGGCGCCGGCGGGACCGAGGTTGAGGTTGCGCGCTTCACCAACAATCCGAACGCCTATACGGCGATCTGCAATGCGATCAGCTCGTATGGATACCAAAGTCGGGTCAATGCCACTTTCCATTATGGAAGGCTGAAGTTATATGCGGTAAACCGTAATGCTAGCGGCTGGCAGGACGTGACTAACTCCGTCCAGCAGTCCGCCCCTTGGACCGGATTCGGCACTCCGAACAACGACGTCAATTTTGGTGTCGCCCCTGCGGGGCTGCTCGATCCCACGCGAAACGATCCCACGCTCCTGGATGGCAGTCTGGGAACGAGTAGCCTAGGAGTCTTCGGCGCCACCAGCTCGGGGCCTGAGATCTTCGACAATCCTCAGTTCGATGTTGTGGACTCCCTCGGCCGGCCGGTGGGCTGGTTCCTGGATTCGGGCGCGTCGCTCAACACCAACCCGACCTACACCTATACGGCGCCGAACTCGATCAAGCTGTCGTCGACATCGGCGCGAGTCTACCCCGGCATTCCTGGCTCGCCAATCTCTGGGCTGATCGGAACCACCCCGTGTAAGCCGGGCGACCAACTCGTTTCGAGTGCTCGATTGACCAGCGACGGTACCGCATCCGGTTTGATGGGCGGCCATTTCTACTATTACGACAAGACGGGCGCTTTCATAGCGGCTTCGGCGCAATGGACAATCGCCGCCCCGTCATCCGGAGTATGGGTACAGTTCATCAGCCCGATCATGACGGTGCCGGTCACGGGCACCCCGATTGCCGCGTTTCTGTGCGTTCCCGCTGAGTCCTTCGGCTCTACGGGCGGCAACTGGTATGTCGATAGCTGCTCCTGTCAATTGGCCGCGAACGCCACCAATACCAGTCTTGGGGCGGGCCTGCATAACGACGGGAGCAACAATATCGCGCAGGCCCTCGCGCCGCTGGGCGGCCTGGCGTTTAACGGCTCCAATCAAACCATAGCCAATGTCGGCTATACGATGTCGATCAACAGCAGCAACCAGGTGGTGCTGTCGAATCTGCCGACGGTGGCGGGACTGCCTGGATTACCGAACTCCCTTTATCCCGCAGGGTCGGTGATTTGTGACACCGTGCCTGGAGCGGATCCCTCGACGGGCCTGAATACGCCGGCTTACACGCTGTTTCGAAATCCGACCGGATCTCTATGGGTGGCGAGCACTACGCCAGTCGATATGGTGGCAGGGGCGGTGGCCACCGGCGTAACCCTGGCAGCAAATCAGATTACCGCGGGCACGCTCATCGCGGGGGTCGTCTATGCGGGCTCGATCGCAGCATCCCAGATCACAGCAGGCACGTTGACGGCGGGTGTTATCTATTCGGGCTCGGTCGCAGCATCGCAGATCCTGGCCGGAACAATCACGGCGTCGCTGACAATCAACAGCCCGACGATAAACGGCGGATCACTCAACATCACAACGGCGAGCGGCATCGTAACAATCAATAACAGTACGAGCGGGGTCGCGGTAGCCAGCGGAGCGCAGATATCCCAGCTCCTGCCTGCATCGGTTGGATGCACGTTCGGATCCAGCTTCACTGTAATGAACTACCTGGGGTTTTATGTCAACGGCAGCCAGGTCCTTTCTACCAGGGTCGCGACGACGCCGACCACTCTCGCAAATGTGATAGCGATCTTGCAGCATCACGGATTGAGCAATTGAGGAAAACATTATGAGTTTTACGCAATGGGCGGGAGTTTTCGGGCTGGTCTTCGCGGCCCTCATGAGCAACGGAGAAACGGCCGACCAGGCATTCCTGCAGGCGTTCGCAATCTGCCTGCCGCTTCTATTTGGCGAGGTAATCGGGTGACCGACGAACAACTGGACGCGCTTCTGGAGTCCGACAGAGCGGACAATCCGGATAATCAATTTGCCCTCTTCCTCCGCATCCATGAGCGCAAGCGAAAGCTGGCCCACGCGAGGGCTAAAGCCACCCAGCCGGCGCTCGGCATCCGCGGAGCCGCCGGCCATCCCGCACTGCTCGCGAAGCTCAAAGCGGCATGGGATGCGCCACTCACCGATGACGACAAGAGCGCTGCGCAGGGCGACATCGAGTACTTGATTCTGACGGTCCAGGATTGCGTCGACGACGGCGACGTTGAGGATTTGATCTTCGCCGCAATGCGCCTGTCGCGGAAGTTGCTCGGCCGGAATCCGGCATTGTGGCGTGCGCAGGATGTGAAACCCAAACAGGAGAAAGCATGAAGTTCTTCCTGATCCCGCTTATCGCCGCGTGTGCCTTCGGCCAGATGACCACGATCACTGGCAAGATTGCTGCGCCGACGACTGATCCGCTCAACGGAACCTGCTCGATCCAGGCGGCCGTCTCTTTCACCGGCGGCGGCTTCGAGGTCCTGGGCGCGCCCATCGAAGTCAAATTCACCGCGGGCATTCTGCGCGTGAGCCTCCTTCCTACCGACACCGTTTCGCCTCCCGGCATGTACTACCGCGCGCAGTGCAGGGCGCCCCTGCAGACGATCAACGGACGCTCGGCGGGGCCCTGGACATCGCCCGTCTGGACCTGGGCGGTGCCGACTTCCAGCTCTCCAATCGATATCAGCGTAGTTAACCAGGGCGCGCTATTGAGCGTGATAGGCGTCGCCAGCGGCAACTATTGCATTGCCGTCGCCGGCGGCGCCGTATCCGGCCTAAGCCCGGGCTCGTGCGCCAGTGGCGGCGGGATGCTGTTCGACAGCGCCACGGGATTGTTCGACTCGGCATCCGGTCTTTTCGATTCGCACTAAAGGCAAAATTATGAAACGTCTCCTGTTGTTTTTCGCGTTCTTGGGGCTGGCATCGGCGCAGGTTCCGACCGTTCCTAACGAGGCATTCCCACAGTTCCGCATCGATCTCAATACGAGCCTGGGGAATGCCGCCAGCGTCGCGGGTGCCTATAACAATCCCAACTGGATTACGGCTCTCGCCTACTCGAAGCTGACAGGCGCTCCAACAATCCCCAGCAGCACGACCCAGATCAGCGAAGGGACGAATCTCTATTTCACGACTGTCAGAGTTTTGGGTGCGTTGTCTGTCACCTCGCCATTGAGCTTCAATTCAGGGACCGGCCTGTTCGGAATCCAGGTTGCCAATACGGGCCAGCCTGGCTATCTGACGGCGGCGGATTGGAACACGTTCAACAACAAGCAGGGGGCCCTCGGATTCACACCAGCGAATGTCGCAAGCAATTTGAGCGACCTGGCGAATGCCGCGACAGCACGAACGAACCTCGGCATCCCAGGGCTTTTTGCGCCCATCGCATCGCCCACATTTACCGGGGTGGCGACCGTTCCAAACATCACCCTGACCGGCGGAGCCGGAACCCTGGAGTGCTTGCACCGGAGCACTGCAGGGGTGATCAGCGGCACGGGATCGGATTGCGGCTCCGGGACAGGCGGCGCCAACGCCAGCGGCTTCTATTTTGTGAATCAAGCCACGAGCGCTCCGGCGAACGGTGTGAATCTCGGCCTGCTAACGACGGGCCTCCTCAAACTCACGATTGCGGGCGGCGTCGCAACTCCCACAACTGCCGTGGCAGCAGATATCCCGAACATCGCTGAGTCGCAAGTAACGAATCTTGCCACTGACCTGGCCGCGAAACAGGCATCGCTCGGGTTCACACCCGCAAACGTTGCGAACAATCTGAGCGACCTGGCGAACGCGGGCACGGCCCGAACGAACCTTGGTATCCCCGCGCTTTTTGCACCCATCGCGTCGCCCACATTTACCGGGGTGACCACCGTTCCCAGTCTCACGTTTACCGGCGGAGCCGGAACCCTGGAGTGCCTGCACCGGAGCACTGCAGGGGTAATCAGCGGCACGGGATCGGATTGCGGCTCCGGGACAGGCGGCGCCAACGCCAGCGGCTTCTATTTTGTGAATCAAGCCACGAGCGCTCCGGCGAACGCCGTGAACCTGGGGTTGCTAACGACAGGCCTCCTGAAGGTCACGATTGCGGGCGGTGTCGCAACTCCATCTATCGCAGTCGCAGGAGACATACCCAACATCGCCGAATCCCAGGTAACGAATCTCACGAGCGACCTCGCGGCGAAACAGGCGGCTCTCACCACCGGCAATATCGATCAATTTCTCAATGGAACGCTCGGCCTTACCGCGGCTGTGAACTGTACCGCGGCGGGCGGGGTCTCGCAATACAACACGACGACGCATCTATGGACCTGCCACACCGTTACGGCTACTGATATCGCGGCGGCCGGCACGCTGACCAACGCGACCTCGGGCAACGCGGCCACGGCCACCAATCTTGCTGCTACTCCGACTCTCTGCTCAACGGGGAGTGCGCCCACCGGGGTCGGAGCGAATGGGAACGCAACCGGATGCGCCGTAACCCCGACCGGCAAAGCGGGCGCCTATACGCCAGTCACGTTCTCGGCAACGCCGACATATACGGCCTCCAGCAACACAGTGGACGGCTGGACGATCACATTGACGGGCAATGTAACCGGCTCGACTCTCGCAAGCGCGACGGCGGGAGAGCTGCTGAAATTCAAGATCTGCCAGGATGCGACGGGAGGCAGAACGTACGTCCACCCGACGGGATTCGGCGCGGCTCCGACGATCTATCCCCAGCTCAGCACCTGCACCGAATTCTCGGGCACCTGGGACGGGACATCCTTCAACCCGGCCGGCTCTCCGCAGATCACGGGCGTGACCGGAACCATACTCGCCGGTGCCACGGCCACGAACTGCGCGACCAATCCGCCCTCCGGAAATCTCTGCGCCTGGTTCGACACGGCAGCCAATACCTTCCTGGTGAAGGACTCCAGCGGCAATATCTACGCCGCGGTGAAAACTGCCGGCAGCGCGACGTCCAACCAGTACGTTACTTACATCGACGCGAGCGGCATCCAACATACGGCGCCGATTGCCTCGTCTAATCTTTCCGACACCGCCAATATTGATTTGCTGAATGGCAACCAGACGATCAGCGGCACCAAGACGATCACCGGGAAGATTGACGCTAGCGGCGCGACGCACACCCTGCCGGCTGTTACCGGCACCATCGCGGGCAAACCGGCTACCTGCTCGATAGGCGAAGTGTATTTCGCGAGCGATGCCACGCCCGGACAGAACTGGTTTTTCTGCACGGCGGCGAACACGTGGACTCAGCAGTCGGGCGGCACTGTCGACGCGAATACGGTCAAGAGCGCGATCTACTGCGCCGACACCGGAGCCGCGAATGCCCTGGTCTGCTCACCCGGAACGACATACCCGGCGCTGGCGGCGGGCCAGCCCGTCATCGTCAAGCTGGGCCACAGCATCACTGCCGCGACCACGATTACGGTAGGCACCAACGCCTCGAAGGCACTGACAAAGAATGGGACGACGGCCCTCACGGGAGCGGAAAGCCTGGCCGCCGGCACCACCTTCCTGGCCACTTATGACGGCACCGAGTTTGTCGTCTACGTGGCTGCGAGCACCGGCGGCGGCACCATCGCATCAGTTACCGACATGCTGAAAGGTGACGGCTCGGGGAATGCTTCCGATGCCGGCTTCGCCGCGGCCGCGGTATCCCTCGATACTTCCAGCTTCCTGCGCAGGACCTTCACCTGCAGCGGCACCATCGCGGCACACTCCCCGGTTCAATCCACGGACGGGGCGACGATCATTCAGGTCACCGGCAACCAGACCGTTGTCGGCATTGCTGAAACAGCATGCGCAGCAACCGGTACAACCACCACCCTGGTCGACGTCGTCGGCATCAGTTCCTGTATCGCATCGACTCCGACCACGGCCGGAAATTATTTGTATTTCCTCACGGCCGGAGGCGGCACCGAATTCTGCGGAGATATCGGCCAATCCGCGCGCGGGAACGTCGCCAATTCCCAGAACCTGATCGGCCGGGCCGGATCTTCAGTGAGCGCTGGAGCCTCGGTTGCGGTCCTGCTCTACGGGGCGGCCATCACCGGAATACAGCCGCTCAGCGCTACCACCATCGCAGGTGTTACCTATGCGGCCGGAGGCGGCGTTGCGGACGCCCAGACGGCCACTTATACTCCGGTCAATGCTTCGCTGACGGCTGGGCTTCGACTATGCTGGCTGCCCACAGCGGCGAACGCGACCACGACCCCGACATTCGCTCCGGACTCGCTGACGGCCGAGGTGATCGTGAAAGCGGGCGGAGCCGTAGCGGCAAACGATCTCCTCACAACCCATGTTGCCTGCGCAATCTATGACGCGGCCGCAACGCAGTGGGAACTGCAAAACCCGCAAACCTCCAGCAGTTCGGGCGGCGCGACCGATGTCCAGGTATTCACTGCGAGCGGCACATGGACGAAGCCGGCGGGAGTTCACGTCACCAAGGTTTTCGGTTGCGGCAATGGCGGAGGAGGAGCGGGTGCAGGCAAAGGCGCCAGCGGTGTAGGAGGAGGGGCGGGCGGCGGCGGGGCTTATTGCGGAGCCGCTATCTACATCTCGTCGGACCTCACTGGTACTGTCGCCGTGACGATCGGCGCGACGGGGACCGGAGGTGTCGGGCAAACCTCCAGTACAGGGACTGCAGGCGTTGCCGGCGGCAACAACACTTTCGGAGCATATCTCACGCTCTATGGCGGTGGAGGGGCTCCCTATGCGACCGGCAACGCTACCGGCGGCGGCGGAGGGGGAGGGTCCGCGGGAGCGGGTACCACGGCGGCGGCGGGGGGAAACTCGACGGGCGGTTCTCCGGCAACAACCGCTGGCGCAGTCGGAGTGAGCACACAGGGAGGCGGAGGAATCGTAAGCGCCGCGGGTAAGAGCGCCGAATATGGGGGCGGCGCCGGCGGCGCAACTCTCGGAAACGGTGTCGGACAAGTCGGCGGAAGCTCCATCTTTTCCTGCCCGGGCGGAGGGGGAGGAGGATGGCTCAGCGCATCCCCTACCGGCTTTGCTGGCGGTGCCGGTGGCTTATTCGGCACTTACGCGGCAGGCAGCGGAGGGGCGGGCGGCGCTGCAACAGGAGCAAACGGAACAGCCGGAACCAGCGGGAATTCGACAGGGTGCGGTAGCGGAGGAGGAGGTGGTGGCGCGCCAGCTACCGGAACTGGGACTGGCGGAAGCGGCGGCGCCGGCGGATCGGGCGGAGCCGGCGGCGGCGGTGGTGCACCCGGAAGTGTAGCGGGCGGCAACGGCGGCCCGGGGGGCACCGGGACGATCTGGGTAGTCTCATGGTAAAGTTCGCAGCGCTCTTCCTGGTCGGCGCGGCGGTCTGGGCACAGCCCTGGTCTACATTTATCGATCCATCCCGCGCGATTAATTGGTCTTCGTCCAATGTCGGCTTCACGATTCCGTCCTATTCGGTCAATTGCTCGACTCAGCCTAGCTTGCTGACCGGATCGGGCAACGCAGGGGCGAATACCACGGCTATTCAAGCGGCCCTCGCCTCGTGCGACGCGACTCACAACGTCGTCAATATCGCGGCGGGGACGTTCTACTTTGCCGGTTTGACCTATGGATCACAAGGCAAGCAGGTCTTGCGCGGGGCCGGGCCTAACTCTACCATCCTGATCGCTACGGCCGAGGCTTCGTGCGTTGGAATCTCGCACGGGGTCTGCATGATCGACGCCAGCCCGGCGTATGATGGCAGCGCTTCGATACTGCCGGGTGGCGCCCAGCAATGCCTGTGGAGCGCCGGCTATGCCAAGGGCGCAACCAGTATCACCCTCTCCAGTTGCGGAGGGGCCCCGCCTCTCAACCAGACCATCATTTTGGACCAGGCGAATGACATGAGCGATACCGGCGGCGTCTTCATTTGCGACGCGAACATGACCGGGTGTACGACCGAGGCTGGGGATTTCGACGGCAGGGTTATCAGCGGAGTGACGCACAGCCTGCAGCAGGTGGTTTACACGACGGCGGTCACCTCGCTCGGCGGCGGTTCCTACACGGTCACCATATCGCCGGGAATCCATTCCAACAGCATTCGGTCAGGCCAGTCTCCAGGCGCATGGTGGCCAGGTTTCGTTCAAAATGACGGCATCGAAAACATGACGCTGGACGGATCCGCCATCCCTGACGGAACCCTGTCGATGTTCGACTGCTACCAGTGCTGGGCGAAAAATATGCGCTTCCTCGACGGCGGCCGCAATGACATCCTCGTCATGCAGAGCGCCCAGGATGTAGTGCGCGATAGCTATTTCTACGGCGCGCAGGGCTCGGGCAGCCAAAGCTATGGCGTTGAATTCGAAATCAGCTCCGGCGCCCTCGTTGAAAACAACATTTTCCAGCAGACTACTATTCCCATCATGTTCGGGCAGGGCACCGGGCATGTCATCGACTACAATTACGCCATCAATTCCAACTACGCGGGCAGCTCTTTCCAGGCTCCATATTATGGACACAGCGGCGGAAACCAGATGGTGCTTTGGGAGGGCAATAATTTCCTCGGGATCTGGACCGACGACGTTCACGGCACTACGGCAACGGGAACCTTTTTCAGAAACATGCTGCAAGGCTGGCAGACCGGGAAAACCGACTATACCTTTCCGGTGGCGCTGCGGGCTTTTCACCGAGTAAACAATGTCGTAGGGAACGTCATCGGGCAACCCGGCTATCACAATCTTTACGAATCTTACGCTACGTCCTCAAGCGCCGGAGTGAACGGAGGGGGCGCAGCGAGCGAGAGTATTTACGAGCTTGGCTGGTCGGACAATAGCGGCATCGCGGTGTGCAATGCCCCGGTGGCATGCGACCCTCTCTCGCGCTCAACCTTGCTGCGGTGGGGCAACTATGACACGGTGACCGCTGGGGTGAAATGGGACTCGACGGAAGCATCACCGGCGGCCGTGACCTATGCGAACGCGAATTTCACATCGACATACTTCGGCTCGCTGGCGCACACGCTGCCGGCCTCTCTGTTCTACGCCTCCATGCCTTCCTGGTGGCCTTCGGGTAAAGCGTGGCCCCCTGTTGGCCCTGATGTTTCCGCAGGCAACCTGGGAATTTGCACCGGAACCTATGCGGGCGCGCAGGCCACCAGTGCAGGCCAATGCACCGGCGGAACCCTGACAAGCGCATGGGCGGCGCACGCGGTTTCGATTCCGGCAGAAGATTGCTTCCTCACGACGATGAGCGGGCCGGCGGACGGCAGCGGTTCGGCCCTCGCCTTCGATGCCGGCACCTGCTACGCGCCACCCGCCCCGCCTTTGCCGATATTCTGGATCACCCGATCCGGGCAGTCGCTTTCTGTCGGATCCATCGGATATTGCAACTCGGCCGGCTATCCCACGTGCTCCACCGGAGCAGCCTATGGAAATCTGACGATATTTAATACGGGCGCCACGCCTCTTGATCTGTATCCTGCTGGTGACACTCAGTTTCGCACTCTCGCCGGGCACGTCTACCAGAACTCTTCGCCGGCAATTGAGTCCTCAGCGACCTCCATGTGTAATCAGTACAGCGTGGAATCCGGCAGAATATGCGGGACGACGGATTACGGATGGCCCGGCAGCGCTTTCCCTCCGCTGGCCAAAGGAGCAAGCTCCTGCACAAGCCCGGCCACCTGCTATTTTGCCAACAGTATTGGCAACGGACCGCAAATTCCGGGAACGGCTTCGACTGACACCGGCGTGATTCAGGCGAAAGCGCTGGCATTGGCGCAAGGCTCGCCGTTCTATGCGCCAGGAGTGTATTTCAACCAGGGCGAGAACGAAATGGACGGGGCGACCACCGCGGCCACATATGAAAGCTACATGGTACAGCTCCAGTCCGATTACAACACCTCGATCAATGCGGCCATCGGCCAGACCGGACTGATTCCGCTCTTCCTGGTTCAGAAAAGCAGTTGGGCAACCTATACCGGATCTGGCGGCAGATCGGCAACGCCAACCGGATCGGGAGGAAACGACACCTCGCCCACGGGTCAGTTGCAGTCCTGCCTCGATCACTATGCGGACGGGACGATCTTCTGTGTCGGGCCGGACTACACGACAAACTATGTTGGGGACGGAACGCATAAATTTGCACCCAGCTACCGGGCGCACGGCGGCCGCGAGGGCTTCGCTCTCGATTGGGTCACGCGGCAACACAGGGGCTGGCGGCCCTTCTACCCGAAAGGCGTAACGCTCGCGACCAACATCATCACGGTGCAGGAATGGGTTCCACCAACAGAAACCGGAGCGGCGGGAACGCTGGTAGTCGACACCACCAACATCGCCGCATTGGCGGATGGGAATTATGGGTTCGAATTTACCGACACCGCTTCGACCTGCACTGGCTCACCCTTCATCTGCGTGACGCTTCCCAGTAACTCTGCTGCCTTAAAGGCGGGCACGACTGATTCACTCACGCTCACGCTCTCCGGCACGCCTGCCGGCACATTCGAACTGCGATATGCGTGGACGTCTCCGAATGGCGCGTGCCCCGGCGTTTCTGGCGGGGCGGCTGCGTGCGCGCAGGATACCTCCGTCACGCCCTTCACGCCAAGCGGATCCGCCCAGGCGATCACGCTAGTGAAGTCCACCGATGGGTACACGGTCGGGCAAAAGCTGCTCATCTCTGAAACCAGCAATTCCGCAAACTTCGTGTATGCCCAGGTCAATACGTTTTCCGGGAGCGCCCTGAACTTCACGGGGATTTCATTTGGTGGCGACGGTCTTTCGCATTCTGATTGGAGTGTTTCAGCAGCATTGGCATACACCGGACCGCTCCACGGAGCGCGCGGCAATCTGTCGAATGGCGGGAGCACGACGGGCTCCTGGTTTGGAGATACTCTCCGCCACTATGCCTTTTCCTTCCGGATCCCCGGAATCAGCGCCGCGGCTCCGTATACGTGGGCGCCGGCAGAACCGACCAACCTGGGCACTATTCCTGGCCCACCCACGGTGACCACAACGCCGATAATCGCCTTCACGGGTGCGTGCAGCATCACCGCCGCGCCGGGAACGTCCATCACCTGTCCCGCCGGCAATAATGCAATTCTCGATTGGACGGTGACCGGCGCCACCTCTGTTTCTATCGACAACAGCATCGGCACCGTCGCGGCCACAGGCACCACGATCGTTCAGCCTTTCAATGTTTCCTCAGTCACTTATACGCTTACGGCGGTCAACTCCAGCGGCACAGTAACGGCCACCGTGACAGTCGCCCTCGATGACGATTACGCCAGAGTTTCGCTGTGGTCAAACATCGTCCGGGCATACCCTTTTGAGGCGGCAATTCCCTGCTTTCCAGCCGGCGGACTCGGATTCGATCCGATCCATATACAGTCTTCTGCGAATGACGGCGGAGATGGCGACTGTACGACGATGGGGCAGGACGGCGCCAAAGCCGTTTCTGGCGTCTCCAGCTACAAAATGACGATCCCGGGCCTCGCAGGCGAGGACCCTAACGGGACTCTGCAGATCAATCTGTCCGCCGATGGCTCGACGACGTTTAGCCCGACAACGAATCCGGAAGTGTTCATCCAGTGGAGGCAATATTTTGACCCGCCTTATATTCAGAATGTGGTTTTGGACGGTGGGAGCTGCAATGGAAACATCACACTCACGGGGGTGACGGGCACATTCACCGTGAGCGAGACCGTCACGTCCAGCGGCGTTCAAACCAAAGGCACAGTCGTTTCCTGGACACCTGGAACCGGCGTCCTGATTCTCGCTCAGCTCGGCGGCGGCGGCACAGAGGCGAAATGGCGCGTCGGAACTACGGTGACTGGCGGAACCTCGGGCGCCGTCGGCACGATCCTGACGAACAACGGCGGCGGCTTGACCACGGCGGACTGCCCCGGCGACAGCTATGCCACGGGGTCAAAGTACTTCATGCTGGACCCTGCCGATACGCCACCGATTCCAGCCACAACGGCAATCCAGGTCGCAAGCAATTGCGTAGAGAACCACATGGTCGGCACCATGCCGAACCAGAAACAGTATTTGTCCACATACCTTGGCTGCAACCAATTAGGCGGCGAGTTTGCATACGAAGGGTTCGAGCCGCGCTACTTCACCGGCAGCAGTCCTTCCACCATGCTGCAGAGCGGTGTGCCTTGCGTGATAAACCCGGCCACGGGTACGCCTGTCGCCCCACCGTGCGTTTTGATCACGCCAGGAGTGTGGCTGACGATCGAGTATCACATCAAATTGGGCTCCTGGTATTTAATGGCGCAGCCAGGCTTCCCAACGGCCACTGCAACATTCTCGGGCGGCAACCTTACCGCTATCAACTTCACCGATCCCGGCTCTAATTGGACGCCGGGCACCACAATCACGCTGAACAACGCTGGCGGAGTCAACGCGTGGTGGATCGCTGTACAGTCCAACAGCATGTCGTCAAGCTTCGATACGGCATCGGCCGACTGCGTAGTTGATAATTACGGGCAGATCCATTCGTGCACTGTCACCAATGCCGGCTCGGGCCATTACGCTACCGGCACTTTTCCGATCCGTTGGCCCATGCACTGGGGCAATAATTTCCATCGGGATTCGACCATTGAGCGCTGGCAGGCCTTACCTGGACAGCCCAGCGTCCTGGTCGAGACCATGCCCTATCACGACGTGCAGAATTCCAACGTGCAGCCGCAAGACTGGCTGGGCCAACTTCCGCAGGTCGCGTGGCACACAGCGCCTGGGAGCTATGGCAAGATCTGGTTCTTGGGATATTCGACCGGAAGAGACCCCTGGAGCGGTCCCTATCCGGATGCGCATGCCTGGATTGACAACCTTCTGGTGTCGACCAAGCACGTACCCGATCCCGGGGTCCTGGTGCAACCGGTTACCAACCTGGCGATCGTGAAAAGCAGCTATCCCTCTGTGACGTTGAGTTGGGAGAAAAACCTCAATTCTTTGAGCGCGTACGGCGAGAGCGGTTATGACATCGAAAGGTGTCCGAACCAGATCTACAACTGCATTGCGGGCTCCGCAAACGTAACCGGCGCCGTGTGGACCACAGTCTCTGCGAACCTCAACGCGCTCACCTACACCGAGACAATTCCGGACGTGACCAAGGTTTTCACGTATCGGGTGCGGGCGGTCAACGCTTCGACCAACAACAGCGATTGGTCGAACCCGGTGACCACCGCTATCCATCCTCCCAGCGACCTCACGGCGGCCTGGAACATCGCCAATAGCGCTGTCGTGCTGACCTGGCAACAGATGGATGAAGCGGGCACGTTTGCGGTAGAACGCTGCGGGGGCGTCTTCCAGTTCCGTAAGACGAACGCTTCCAACGGAATGGCGTTCGACAATCCCAACTGCATGACGATCGGCAGCAATACCACCGGGAGTCTGCCCACCGCAACGATTCCGTTTGCTCAGATCGCAAGTGGGATCACCGGAACCAGCAAAGGCGCCACGATCACCTGGACGGATAGCACAGCCTCCTCAGGGACGCTGTATACCTATCGAGTGCGCTCGTATGCAGGAACGGCGCCGTCCTGGGTCAACTGGAACACAAACAGCGGGCTCTACTCCGCGTATACGGCTAATGTGATGCCGTGGCAGTCGATCAATTTACTGTTTCCGGGCTCGATCTTCGGGGGCTTCCTCGGCGGCGGGATTATTCACTAATTCTTGCGGGCTTTGAAGTACTCGCGGGCTTGCGCCTGGAGCCGCTCGGCTTCGCGCAGGTGTGGGATGGCCTCTTTCATCGTGGCGAATATACTGGGCCGGTCTTCCGGCTCAAGCTTCCGCGAGAGACAGATTCCGCACCACGGATTGAGTCCGGCCTTTACCATCTCCTCGAAACGCTCGCGCAGACGTTGAGCGATCTCGGGGATTTCCGCGCCGTCCGGAGATTCATAGGCCGTGGAGATTATGCAATGCCGCTCCGGACAGAGTAGCTGCACGATTCGAACTTTACTCATAGCGGATCGACCCCGATATCCAGAGCTTCGTGTACCCAGTCCCGGATGTCCCGTGCCGTTGCGATCGCCGCGGCCGTTTTGCGCAATCTCGCCAGTTCCGCTCGCGATTCCGCATCGTGGTTTGGGTTCTGGTCCCACACCGTGGAATTGATCCACTGTTCGAAGTAACGGCGGATCAGGGTCACGTCCCGGATAGTCAGCGTTTCGTTTTTCAGATAGCGTTCGATGGCGGGCGCGAGTACTCCGCTCGATTCGAAGCGCCAGAATTTAGGGGCGTCGGGGTGAAGCATCGGGTTCATGGCCTCACGTCCTTCAGGATTGCTTTGACGGCCACCTCCAATTTCTTTCGACTTTCCTCGGACCCGAAGTCCTCCACTTCCACGATGCTGTGCGCGATCCGGCGTAGCATCTCAGGGATTTCGCTTCCCTTCAGGCATACGATGAGCAGCGGTTTATTGAAGAGCACCGCAGCTCCCACCTCGAGCGCCAGTTTCGCGTCAGGCTGGTCGGCATTGATAACCAGCGACATGACGGATGCTTTCATTTTGGGAAACATCTCCTGCTCGGCGTGATGTAGGAAATCCTTGACCTCAGATTGATTCAGCAGGTCTTCAAAGTTTGCTTCGTCTCTGTTCATTTTTCTGGTACCTCATAAGGCCGCCAATTCGGATTGTCTTTGTTTATTCTGTTTGCCAGCCGGATAATCTCTAGAAAGAGGGACCGGTTGCCATGTGTGGTGCCGAGGGCTATTCCGAGCACCAAGATGAGCATCTCGTGGTCTTCGGCTGAAAGTTCGAGCGTCATTCCGTTTTCTCCCGTTCGGCCTTGAATTCAGCAACCTGCTGGAGCTTCATGGCGGCAGATCTCAGATGGTAGACAGCCAGCTTTAAAGCCTCTGCACATGAATCGTTATCGAGAGGGGATATCTCCGTTGCCAGATGGCTGGCTCTGGTGGCAAAAGCTGCGTAATCATTGGCGATTTTTACGGACATTCGAACTTCCTTTCTCTTGTCCCTGTGCGCTTTGGTCCGGTGGGTTTGGGTTCGCGGGGGAATGGATCGCGGTTTCTTCCGCTTCAAAGCGCTCGACAATTTTGCAGAGGTAGTTGAGGGCATGCGCCTCCCTTTCGGTTAGAACGCGCTGTCCGGCTTGCTCGGTGAGTTGGGCGAAGCGGCGGGCGATGACGTATTGCATAAAGGTCATACCGGCCCCCATTCGGGACGCCAGCGAGCAATGGCGCGGCGGTCGAGTTCTTCGTCTGTAATTGGGGTCTTGCGCCGTGGATGGATGACGCGGTAGGCTTTGACGCGCTCGTAGACCTGCTTTGCGTGCCTTTGGTAATAGTGCTTTTTGACGACTCTTTGCATACAGAGCCGGCAGGTTCCACACGTACAGGTGGGCAGTATGCCGGACATCACGGTTCCGCCTTCCGGTAGGTGATCTGGATTCGGGTTCGGAATTCGCGCCGGTACAGTTCGATGCGCGCGATCGATTCCCAGTCGGTGCCAATCTCGGTTTGGACCACTTCGTATCCGGCCAGGCCTGCGGCATTCGCCTTTTTAGCAACTTCGCGGAATTCCGCCGGCAAATGGGTGATGCCGCCGTGCACCTCGATTTCGTCGGGGTCGCGGTCAGCTTCCGGGGTGGGGCGCGGCAGTTTGATACCTTTCGAGCCCCAGTTTGTGATCACCCATTGTTGTGCGAGGTAGGAGATAGTGCGGCCGCATTGGCGGCAGGAAATCATCGAGAATCCGGCCTGGTCATTCATGACTACGGTGACGACCGGCTCTTCGCAACAGTAGGGGATGCCGATACGCTGGCCGTCGACGGCAAGCCATTTCTCTTCAGGCTTGCAATCCGCGTGGATGCGCGGGTTCAAAGGCTCTAACCGGTCGAAGATTTTGACGGCTTCGTTGAGGGTCAATTGAGTTTCTCCTGTCCACTGGGGGGCTGGAGGGCGAGTCCGGAAGTTTGTTTTATAGCAGCGCAATCAGTGGAGAGGGCGGCATGTTCCTCGACTACGTGGCGAAATAGTGTGTCGCAGGCTTCGTTGGTTGAAATCGATACTACTCCTGAGGCTTTGCAGTGGGTGCATCTCCAGGAGACTTCGTAGGTTAGATTTTGAGGATTCATCACTCTTATCCCTCTGGCAATTGGTCCGGTTCGTCGGAGTTCACGGGGGACTGCAGGGGTCTGGGTTCTCCGCAGCTTCGACACTTACTGAGGGCAATATTCAAGTTGAGGAGGCCGCAATTCGGACAGTCCCAAAAGGACCGAAGGGACTCCGCTTCGATCGAGGCGTTCATGGCAGCCGCGATCCGATAGGCATCCTCGATCGCGTGGCACTGGCATACCAGCCTATCGCCTTCGTAGACATTGAGCGGGATTTTCTGGTCGACGCGCCATACACTCATGACTCTTGTCCCTCTGATTCTGAGTTCGGCGCGATACGATTCACCGGGGACTGGATCGCCAGCGCAGTTCTGACGCGGGCGCAGGCTTCCATCACCTCGCGGTGCACCTTGGGGTTGATAGCGCGCAGCAGGTCCCACCCCTCCCGTCCGATATTCACAACTTCGAAGCGGACCAGGTTCAGGAGCGAGGCCTCGCCGCAATGGCCGCAGATGAACGGCACGACCGGGCCGTCCTGGTTCCCGTCGCCCCACGGCACGAAGGCGAAGGCATCGAATACGTGGCGGCACAGCGGGCAGGTAATCCGGATGGAGGGCTCGCTCATTTCGCACCTTCCGCGGCCGCTCCCGTCTCAGTTCCATCCTCGGGTGCGATCGAAAAGCAGCGGTGCAAAGTCAGCCCGATAAAAATCAATGAGACGAGCAGGTACAAAAGCAGGTGTCTTTTTGGCATGATTATTTCCTCCTTTCCGCGCGCTCGCGTTCTTCATCGGCGCGATCCTCGAATTCATCCCCCAGGTAGGCCACGGTTTCCCGCCATGCTTCCTGCTCCCGGATCGGAAGGTGGGCGAAGGGCACCGGGTCGCGGCCGGCGCGGTGACGCCAGACTTCATAAGCGCGCTCGGCTAGTTGCTCAATGGCGTTGCGCCGGAGTACTTGCTGCTGGCTGTCTCTGTCGCGCGCTTGTTCGATTGCCGCGAGACAGCGCTGACATGTGATTTGCGTTCCCTTTTCCGCGACGGCCATGCCGGGGACCGATACGCGACCACACCAGGTGCGCCCCGGAGGGCCAAGAATGGCGGTCTCTGATTCCATCGCGTGAACGGCGGCCAGGCGCTCGCCGATGGAAGTTACGTTCTTGGTTCGCTTCTTAGGCACCGCCGGCTCCTTTCTCTTCTTCGCCAGCCTGCGCGAGGCGTTGGCGCGCTACGAATTTTGCATCGGCGGTTTCGGCCGGATCGGCCAGAATCTCGCGGCATGCGGCCAACTCCCGCTCGTTCCACCGCCGCTGTTCCTCCGCTTCCATGCGGGCAGCATCGTCCAGTTTTTCGCCGTACCGCATCGCCCAATCCAGAATGAGGCCTAAACTGCGCGGTCCCGCCGATCCCCCGCGACCGGGTAATTTGCCGAGGGAATTGCGATCCAGTTTCTTGAGCTGCTCCCTGGCATAGTCGAAAAACTGGTGGATATAGCCGGGGCCGACAGCCGACACTACACGCAAAGCAAAAAGCTGGTCGTTCTTGGATTTGGCGGAAATCAGTTCCTTGCTGAAGTCCATTCGCGGGAAAGATTCCTGTAGTGTTTGGGTACGATCGAAAACGAGAGCTACTGCCTGTTTTTCGTTCTCGTTTAGCGGGCTTGCGGGCGCCGCCTTTTGGGGTGCGTACTGCTGCTTTGACTTCTTCCCATCACCCGAACCGGAAGCTTCTCTGTGTCCGGGGCCAGTATCAAGAGGAGCGACCGACCGGGGATCTTGCCTTTCTCTAGGGGTTGTCTCAGGCAATAAGGTAGGAGAGGTTTGTTCACGTTTCCTGCCGTTCTTGTACTGCTCGAATTCCGGAGTTTGTACAAATTCGGAACAGGTCTGTACTAACCTCTGAATGCCGGGGAGCAACGGCTCGATCCGCTTCTTCCGCGCTTCGAGGGCCGCGGGCGGCAACCCGTTCTTGTGCTCCTTATTCCGGTTCGGGGCTAGACCCCATCGTTCCCATCCTGTATCATCGTCCTGGTCGAGTATGTCCCTCGAGGCGCTCACGACTTCGGCAAGCACGGTATCGCGGAGTCGGAGCCGAATCTCCCACCATCGGGTAAGTTCCCTACGTTTTTCCGGATCCCAATCCTTTATTTTCTGCAAGATACGTGGCGGCAGCAGGTCTGTACAGACCTTTTCATTCTCTTTTTGTTCGCCTTTAACGGGTGCCGGCACGTTGCCGCGGATGTAAAGCCGGCGGACCCCTTCGGCCTTGGTGCCGTTGCGCCAGTAGCCGAGGTCCACCCCCTCACGCCATGCCCGCCTCACGTTCGCCTCATCGGCCCCCAGATCGGCGGCCGCGTTCTCCAGATGGAGCTCGATCCCCTGGCCCTCTTTGCCTACCTCCATCGCGTAGGGTGACCAGTGCCCCTTCTTCAGGGTCTTGCTGGCAAGCCAGCCCCACAGGCGATTGACCAGCGGCTGCCTCTCCGCCATGTGCCAGCGGATTTGCGACCAGGGCAGCGGCTCGAAGCCGTCCGGCGATTTGATTTCCTTCATCAGCGCGACAACGCGCATGTAGTCGGTGCTGCGTTTGTCGGCGCTCACATCCCACCCCCGGCCGCATCGGCGATCCCGAGCGCTCGCCGTTCGACCTCCGCCCACAACGCGGCCTTATCGGGCCGTCTCGCGCAAAGCGCCCACTCAAAAAGCACCAGCGCCGTGAAGGCACAGAGCGAGCACAAATCAGGCTCATCCCAGGCGCAGGGAGGATTGCAGGCGTGGAGGTCGTCGCAGCCACAAACGCGACATCGGACGAGACTATCTGATTCTGAATTCTGACTTTGTGGAAGGATCAAAGTTGCCATTTTTCCCAAAACGCCTTCTATCGGTCAAACGACCGATGTTCAAAAAAAGTCACAAAGCGCGGTGGAAAAATGGGAAGGATTTGTGTGAAGATAAATCCGTCCGGATCTCCCAGGGCGCGTTATATGAGCTCGGTTCTTCGTTAGCTTTCGACGGGTAAACGAAGGTCGAGAAAAATGAGCATACCTGGGAGGCGATCTTCCGGCAAGTGGCATAGTCTTACGTTCGAGTACAATGTAGGGCTTTAACGACGCCCCGCAGGTTTTCACCCTGAGGTAAAACACCCCAAGCCCACTCTGGGCGCATCGGGTGAGATGATTGAGA
>Ga0307474_10000567_pt1 | contig 26676 bp, 21 predicted proteins | sample atmos_gasesECM1C_2_FD_203312 | JGI IMG/M metagenome (GOLD analysis project Ga0307474, IMG submission 203312) | Hardwood forest soil microbial communities from Morgan-Monroe State Forest, Indiana, United States - atmos_gasesECM1C_05 | ecosystem: Environmental > Terrestrial > Soil > Temperate... | reverse complement strand
CACTGCACCCAGATGACCACCTTGGGTCAAAAATCCGAAACACTCACGCTGAGCACGACGGGTCCGCTCTTACCCTAATCGCCGACATTTAGACGGACATGGATTTTCGTCGCTGCGGGTCATTTTCGATCGATTCCGCAGGTTTGTCCGCCATTTGATTTCAGCTCTGCCCCAAAAAGACTTCAGCCCCCCGCCTGTGTCGCCGGCTCCGCCGCCGGCGCCTTCTTCTTCCGCGCGGCGCGCCAATTCTCGAAGCGCTGCACCACGACGAAGAAGGCGGGCACGAACAGCACGGCAAGGCAGGTCGAGGCCAGCATCCCCGAAAACACTGTGATGCCGATCGATTTGCGCGCGCTGGCGCCGGCGCCGGTCGCCAGCACCAGCGGCACCACGCCTAGGATGAAGGCGAACGAGGTCATCAAGATCGGGCGGAAGCGGGCGCGCGCAGCCTCGATCGCGGATTCGATCAACGGCTTGCCGTGGTCACGGTGCAATTCGACGGCGACCTCGACGATCAGGATCGCGTTCTTGGCGGACAGCGCGATGAGCAGGATCAAGCCGATCTGGACGTAGAGATTGTTGTCGATCTTCAGGCCCTCCAGCACGATGGTCGGACCGAGCAGCGACAGCGGCACCGCGAGGATCACGGCCACAGGCGTGAGCCAGCTCTCATATTGCCCTGCGAGGACGAGATAGACGAGCAGCATCGCCAGGCCAAAGGTGTAGTATATCTGGTTGGAGACCGCCTTCTCCTGGTACGACATCGCCGTCCATTCATAACCCGCGCCGTGCGGCAGGGTTTTATCGGCGATCTGCTCCATCAGGCCGAGCGACTGGCCGGAGCTGTAGCCCTGCGCCGGCAGGCCGACGATGGTGGAGGAAGGGTAGAGGTTGTAGAGGCTGATCAACGACGGGCCGACCGCCGGCGTGATCTTGGCCACCGTGCCGATCGGGACCATGTCGCCGTTCTGGTTGCGCACCCGCATGTTGGCGATGTCGCTCGCGCTCAGGCGGGATTGCGCATCCGCTTGCGTATAGACCTGGAATACCCGGCCGAACTTGTTGAACTGGTTGACATAGGATGAGCCGAGATAGGTCGACAGCGCCGAGAACACCTGGTCGGTGGTGACCTGCATGGTTTGGGTCTGGACGCGGTCGATCTCGACGTCGTATTGCGGCACGTTGGCGCGGAACGGCGACTGCACGCGCTGCAGCCCGCTCTGGCTCTCGGCGTTGGCGACCATCGCGTCGGTGATCGCCTGCAGCTCGGCATAGTCGTTGCTGCCGTTGCGCAATTCAACCTGCATGGCAAAGCCGGCAGCGTTGCCGATGCCCTGGATCGGTGGCGGCGGGATCACCAGCACTTGGGCCGTTATGATGGTCGCCATCTTGTCGTTCAGCCCATAGACCAGCGACCGCAGATCCTCGCCTGGACCACGCGAGGCCCAATCCTTCAGCACGATGTAAGCGACGCCGGCATTGGCGAGGCTCGCGCTGCTGTCAAGCGCCGAGATGCCGGCGATGGTGGTGACTTGGGCGACGCCCGGCGTCTTCTGTGCGATGTCGGAGACTTTCTCTAGCACCTCCTGGGTCCGGTCGAGCGCGGCTCCATCGGGCAGCTGCACGGCGGCGAGCAGATAGCCCTGGTCCTCGATCGGCAGGAAGCCGGTTGGCACGCGGGCGAGACCATAGAAGCCGAGGCCGATCAGGATCAGCGCGATGGTCACGGAGGCGCCGGCGTGACGCACGATCGCGCCGATCAGGGCGGTGTAGCGGCGCTCTAGCCGGCCATAGACATTGTTGAAGCCGCGATAGAACCAGTTGCGGTTTTCCATCGGCACGGCCGGGCGCAGCCACAGCGCGCATTGTGTCGGCTTCAGGGTCGCGGCGTTGACGGCCGAAAGTAGCGCAGTGGCGGCGATCACGAGTGCGAATTGCGCGTAGATGCGGCCCGTCAGCCCCGGCAGGAACGAGGCCGGCAGGAACACCGAGATCAGGACCAGCGTGATGCCGACGATCGGCGCAAACAGCTGGTCCATCGCGCGGATCGCGGCATCGTGGCCGTTCATGCCCTGCTCGATATTGTGGGCGGCGCCCTCGACCACCACGATGGCGTCGTCGACCACGATGCCGATCGCGAGCACGATGGCAAACAGAGTCGACAAATTGATGGTGAAGCCGAGCGCGGCCATCGCCGCAAACGCGCCGATGATGGTGACGGGCACAGTGGTCGCGGGCACCAGCATGGCGCGCCAGTCCTGCAGGAACAGAAGGATCACGACCAGCACGAGCAAACCGGCTTCGATCAGGGTCTTGTAGACTTCGTGCACGGAAGCCGAGACGAATTTGGTGGTGTCGAACGGCGTGTCGAATCTGATGCCTTGCGGGAAGGCGCGCGCAAGTTCCGCCATCTTCTTCTCGACCGCCTGCTGCACCTGCAGCGCGTTGGCGCCGGGCGACTGGAACACGCCGATGCCGGCGGCGGGCTGGTTGTTGAGCTGGAAAATCTGGCTATAGGTCTGCGCGCCGAGCTCGACGGAACCTACATCTCGCACCCGCGTCACGTCGCCATTGTTGCCGGTCTTGACGATGATGTTCTCGAACTGGCTCGCATCCTCCAGCCGTCCGTTGACGTTGAGCGTGTATTGGAAAGCCTGCCCCGGCGGCGTCGGTGGGCTGCCGACCTGTCCGGCGGAGACCTGCTGGCTCTGCTGCTGGATCGCCTGGATCACGTCCTGGGGCACCAGGTCGCGCGCCTGCAGCTGGTTAGGATCGAGCCAGATGCGCATGGAATATTGGCCGGCGCCGAAGACCGTGACATTGCCGACGCCTGACAGCCGCGATAGCTCGTCGCGGATGTTGATGGTCGCATAGTTGCTCAGGAACAGGCTGTCATATTTTGAGTCAGGCGAGGTCAGCGTCACGAACAGAAGGATCGATGTCGATTTCTTCAGCACGGTGACGCCCTGGTTCTGTACCGACTGCGGCAATTGCGACAGTGCGCTGGCGACGCGGTTCTGCACCAGAACCTGCGCGAAGTTCAGGTCGGTACCGATCTTGAACGTGACCGTGAGCGTATAGGTGCCATCGGAGGCGCTGTAGGACTGCATGTAGAGCATGTCCTCGACGCCGTTGACCTGCTGCTCGATCGGCAACGCCACGGTGTCGACCACGGTCTTGGCGCTGGCGCCGGGATAGCGGGTGGTGACCTGCACAGTGGGCGGCACGACGTCGGGATAATGCGCGATCGGAAGATCGAGCAGCGCCACCGCGCCGATCAGGATCATCAGCAGCGCGATGACGTTGGAAAGGACCGGCCGTTCGATGAAGAATTTGGAGATCATGGCCCGCTCCTGTGTGGCGAAGACCTTAAGTGGCGGCCGCTCATTTGGCGCTGGCTTGCGGCTCTACGATCTTCTGAAGCTGCGGGTCGACCTTCTGGCCCGGGATGCTGCGCAAGAGGCCCGCGATCACGACATGGTCGTCAGGATTGAGCCCGGAGTCGATCACGCGCAGACCGTTGTCGACCGGTCCGATCGTCACCTGGCGCTGCTCGACGACATTGTCCTTGTTGACGACGAGCACGTAGCGGCCGCTCTGGTCGCTGCCGAGGGCGGTGTCGGGAACGAGCAGGGCGTCCTGCTGCGTCTCGACCGGGACGCGGACGCGGACGAAATAGCCGGGCAGCAGCACGCGGTCGGCATTGGGAATAATGCCGCGTACGGCGAGCGTGCCGGTCGACTGATTGACCGTCGGCGCCACATAGTCGAGGTTGCCCACATGCGGAAAGCCGTTCTCGGTCTGCAGGCCGACCTCGACCGGCGTCTTCTTGAGATCGGCCGACGTCAGGCCGCGGCGCCTGGCTTCGGCGCGAAACCGCACCACGTCCCGCTCATTGACGTTGAAGTTCACATAAATCGGATACTGCGCCACGATGGTCGCAAGCTGCGTCGGCGAGGAGGCCCCGACCAACTCGCCGACGGAAACGAGATGCGCGCTGACGAAGCCATCGAACGGCGCCGTCACCTTGGTGTAGCCGTAGTTGACCTCGGCGATCCTCGTATTGGCCTGCGCCTGTAGCAGACTGGCGCGCGCATTGTCGCGGTTCGCGGTTGACGTATCGAGGGTCGACTGCGACACCGCCTGCCGTGCGACGAGGTCGCTCTGGCGCCTGTAGTCCAGCTCGGCCTGGGTCAGCGTGGCCTGGGCGCCGGCTTCCGCCGCCTTCGCCTGGTCGAGCTTGAGCTTGTAGGTCTCGGGCTCGATGGTGAACAGCGTGGTGCCTTCCTTGACGAAGGCGCCGTCCGTGTAGTCGATCGATTGCAGGAAGCCCGAGACGCGCGCGACCAGATCGACCTGCTTGATCGGCGCGGTGTTGCCGGTCGCTTCGAGATAGCGCGTGATTTCGCGCTGCACGGGAATCGCGACGTCGACCTTCGGCGGCGGCGGCGGCGCGTAGGTGTTCTGTTCACAGCCGCCAAGCGCGACCAGCGCAAGGCCCGCGGCTGCGAGCCGTACGAGACGCCTGCGGCGTGTCAGCCTGGGTTGAAGCGGACGAGCAAGTGCCATTGCAGTGTCCCCTTGTCTCAACGCCTGCGCGCAGGCTTTCGTCTCAATACCAACATTCCGCATCGAGTGGAACCGGAAACGGGACGGCATCCTGCGGATGAACTTTACGGCGCGAAATACTGTGTTCATGGGATGACGTCTTGATCTTGCTTTCAGGAATTTGTCTTTTCAAGGCGGCGCGAGATGAACGACGATAGTCAGTATCCGCCCGGAAAGCTGATGGGGGAGGGAGCTCAATGTTCAATCGATTCCTGCCGGCCCTGGCGGGCCTGGGCCTTGGCGCAAGGTTCCTTGCGATATTCTTGGGAACGATGATGATCACAAGCCCGGCTTTGGCCGATGAATTGAAGGACGAGATCGCGCCCACAGGCAAATTGCGGGTGGCGATCGCGATCAGCCCGGCCGGCGGCGCATTCTGGTGCACCAGGACCGAGACCGGCTATGCCGGCGTTCCCGTCGATCTCGGCAAGGCCATGGCGGCGCAATTGGGCGTGCCCGTGGAATATGTGGTGCACCGGAATTCCGGCGAGATCACTGACGCTGCCGCCAAAGGCACCTGGGACGTCACGTTCCTGCCCAAGGACGCCGAGCGCGAGGGCAAGATGTCGTTCGGCACGATTTATGAGGTTGCCGACGCCACCTATATCGTCAAGGCCGGCTCAACCGTGACCAATTTTGCAACTCTCGACCAGTCGGGCATCAAGGTCGCCGCCGTCAGCAATACGACGACCATGCGCGGCGCGCAGGCGCATTTGAAGAATGCGAGGGTTGTGGGCTATGCGACCTATGACGAGATCTTTGGCCTGTTGAAGAACGGCGAAGTCGATGCCTTCGCGCTCTCGCGCGACCAGCTCAATGCCATGGCGAAGAAGCTTCCGGGCACCAAGGTGCTGGACGAAACGTTCAAGAAAACGATCAGAGCGGTCGCCGTACCGTTGAACCATCCGCAGTCGCTGTCCTTCGTCACCAAGTTCATGACGGAAGCGACGTCAAACGGCCTGTTGCGACAGGCCTATGACGACAATGGCCTGAGGGGCTCGCCGATAAGGACGCAGTAGAGCGGCGGTGGTTCTCGCTCTCCCCGCCCTCTAATTCGTTCCGCGCGCCGCGATCGGATCGAGCCCGCTTTTCGTCATCTCCTCCCTCGCCACCGGCGAGCTCGACAAAAATTTGATGAGAGCCTTGCCGGCTTCCGGTTCCTTCGAGCTTGTTGCGATGCCTGCAGAGAACACTGTGATCTTCTGCAGATCCGCCGGCAGGGGGCCGACGATGTCGATGCCTTTCACCGGCTTCAATTCGCTCACCTGCTGAAAGCCGATCTCGGCCTCGCCCTTGGCGACGATCTCGCCGACGGGAGTGGCCGGGATCATCTTCGCCTTGTCCTTCATCTCGGCGGCGATGCCGAGCTTGTCGAACATATCGGTCGAGACATAGACGCCGCTGGCACTGTCGGAATAGGCGACCGATTTTGCCGCGAGCAGCGCGCGCTTGACGGCGTCGCTGGTCGAGATGTCCGGCTTCGGGGCGCCCGCCTTCACCGCAATGGCGATCGGGGACTTCACAAGGTCGACGTGGCTTGCCTCGACCACCTTGCCCTTCTTGATGAGATCGTCCAGCGCATAGCCGACCATGATCAGAACGTCCGCCGGCTCGCCACGATCGAGCCGCACGGGAATGGCGTTGGTGGTCGTGCCCATCGACGGGCCGTAGGCGACCATCACCTTGTTGCCGGTCTCGCGCTCGAACTCCGGCACCAGCGCATCGAACGCAGCGGTCAGCCCGCCCGAGATCATGACCCGGACCTCGGCCGCTTCGGCTGCGCTGGTGAACAGCAGCAGGGCTGCGAGGCCAGTGAACAGGCTGCGGAATCTGGTGGCCAGCGGCGTCATGGTCAGTCCTCCCCGGAAGCGCTTTTCTGTGCGGACCTCATATCTTGTACGAGCGTACAAGGCAAATCCGGGAGCGGTCGGAACGCCGGCCTATCCAAAAAGCGTAGTCCGGATTCATGTTTAGCAGTTGCTTAATCTAGTCACGACTATTTGTAGGCGAGTTCGTGCTTGTCACTTGGGGGTCAAATGCTTGCGCTGTTCCTGAACCTGAAAACGTCCCGCAAGATGGGAATCGTGTTTCTGTTGATCACGGGGGTTTCCCTGCTGGTCAGTGGACTCACCTGGCGCAATACCTCGGTTTTGGAGCAGGCCTTCGGGTCGACCACCCATAGTTATCAAGTGCTTGAGCAGGCCAATCTGCTCACCGGGGCAATGGTCAATGCAGAGACCGGCGTACGCGGCTATCTGGTCTCGACAGACGAGCATTTTCTTGAGCCATACGGCAACGCAAGCGGCGCATTTCGATCCGCTTGGGACAAGGCAAAGGCATTGATGGCGGACAATCCCGCTCAACAGCGTCGGCTCGACGAGATCAAGAAGGACTCCGATGCCTGGTTCGAAGGCGTTGCGCAGAAGGAGATTTCCCTTGTCAAGAGCGGTCAGGTGGAAGCCGCCCGGCAGCTGGCCGCCTCGGGGGTCGGCAAAAAGTCGATGGACGGGTTGAGGGCCGTCGTTAAGGAGGTAACTGACGCAGAGTCTTCGCTGCTGTCGGCGCGCACCTCGTTGACCTCGGATGCGCTGTCTTCGACCTACCTTGCTATCATCGTCGGCTGTATCGGCCTGGTCGTCTTTGTCGTGCTGGGTCTTTTTGCGGTCAACCTGAGCCTGACCCGACCGATGGTGCAAATGACCGATGCGATGGGCAGGCTCGCGAATGGCAATCTTACGATTGAAATCCTGAATGTGGACCGTCGCGACGAAATCGGCGAGGTGGCCAAGGCGGTGCAAGTCTTCAAGGACAATGCTATCCGGGTCCAGCAGCTCGAAGCCGAGCAGAAGAACGCTGAGGCGCACGCTGCCGCGCAACGGAAGGCCGACATGGACGAGCTTGCCGGAGAATTCGAGGCTGCCGTCGGCAAGATCGTCGACACGGTTTCGTCGGCTTCGACCGAGCTGGAGGCTGCAGCCGGCACGCTTAGCCAGACCGCGAGCTCGACGCAGTCACTCTCGCTAAAAGTAGCCTCTGCATCGAACCAGGCCTCAGGCAGCGTGCAGTCCGTGGCGTCTGCTACCGAGGAAATGGCCTCATCGATCGGTGAGATTGGGCGGCAGGTCGAAACCTCGACGCGCATTGCGAGAGAGGCCGTCGTGCAAGCAGAGGCCACGGATCAACGCATCGCGGTGCTTATCTCGTCGGCAGGACGCATTGGAGATGTCGTGGCGCTGATTAATGCCATCGCCGGTCAAACCAACCTGTTGGCCCTGAATGCCACCATCGAAGCGGCTCGGGCCGGCGAAGCAGGCCGCGGATTTGCCGTCGTTGCCGCAGAAGTGAAAGAGCTCGCTGCGCAGACCGCAAAGGCGACGCACGAGATCTCCGAGCAAGTCGGGGCGATCCAGTCGGCCACCGAGGGATCTGTCGCCGCGATCAAGGACATTGCCCGTACAATCGACAGTATCTCCCAGATCACTAGCACGATAGCTGCTGCGGTCGAGGAGCAGAACGCTGCTACCCTCGAGATTTCTCGCAGCGTCCAGCAGGCTGCGGTCGGCACGTCGCAAGTGGCCGACAGTATCACCCACGTCAACAACGGCGCAGCCGAAACCGGATCGGCTTCCGGCCAGGTTCTCTCGGCAGCTCGGGCGCTCTCGGCCGACAGTAACCGGCTCAAGCTCGAAATACGCAAATTTCTCGAATTGGTTCGCGCAGCGTAGGCATAGTGCTGCGCGTCCCGCCGGATCGTGCTCTAGCTTTTTGCTTTGACGCGTTTTCTTCACGCGAACCGGCGTCCACTTCGCTCGAAAACGCTCTAGGAAGCCTGCGCGAGCGCTGCTTGCGCCTCCGCCCGATAGTCCGGCGCTGAGCCGAGAAACTGCGCGTAGGCGTCGGCATCGGGCGGTGTGAATTTCTCCTTCAGCGCGCTGCGGCGGCGCAACGACGTGCCGATGTCGGCGAGCAGCTCGTCGAAATGCTTGAAGTGATAGGGTGCCACGCACAAGCCCCCGTAGACGCCCGCGGCCGGCCGCTCGACGCGCTTGAAGTGCAGCATCATCTCGATGTTGTCGCGCATCTCGGCAGCACTCGGCTGGCGGGCGAGCTTGCCGTCGGCATAGCGCACCAGCCAGTGCGCGGCCATGTCGGCGCAGAGCACGGTGCAGAAGCTTGAGTTGAAGCCGACAAATCCGAGTTCCGGCAAGTCGGGATTGGCGATCAGGCGGTAGAGGCGGTACTGCCCGTCAGGATCGACCAGCTCGCTGCGATAGGCTTTGGGCAGGAATGGCACGCCCAGTCTGTAGCCGATCGCCAGCACCGCGATGTCGGCACCGACACGCGCGCCATTGCTCATGACGATCTGATCGCCTTCATAATGATCGAAGGTGCCGCGGATGGCCTTGATCCGGCCGTCCGCCACCATCAAGTGGAAGCCGGGCGTTGCGATCGGCACCGAGCAATTGACGGCATCTTCGATCCTGGTCTCCGGCACCATCTTGCATTTGGCAAGCTTCAGCTGCGCCTTCAGCAGGCTTTCCAGCCCGCGCCAGTTCGCCCAGACGAACGGCTTTGCGATCTTATGTGCCAGCCGCGCCAGCGGGCCGATGCCCCAGCTCGCAAACATCTCCTCCTGCGCGCGGATGTAGACGATGCGCTTGAAATTGACGAGGCCGCCGATGAAATAGGGGATGCGCCAGACCGGTTCGCGGTAGACGATGGTGACTTCGCGCGCGCCGGAATTGACTGCGTTGACCGCAATGTCGGTCGCGGATTTCGAGCCGCCGAGCACCACGACCCGGCGTCCTTTTGCGAGCGACGCATCGCCATAGCTCGAGGAGTGCAGGATCTGGCCGCCTCGCGCCTTGAAGGCGTCTTCGCCGGGAAGGCTCAAGCTCTGCGGATCGTTGAACTGGCCTGTGCAGATCGCGACAAAGTCGAAATCCTCGCGGGCGATGTTCTCAGGCGTCGTCAACTCCAGGGTCCAGCCCGGTTTGCCGTCGGCGCGGCGGCTCATGGCGGCAACCGTGGTGTTGAAGCGCATCAGGCGATCCAGGCCATGGCCCTTCGCGTAGTCCTCGAGATAAGCGTGCACCTGCGGACCCTTGGGCCATTCCGGATAGGAATCCGGCATGGCCTTGTCGGTGTAGCGATAGAGGTCCTTGGGGCTCTGGGTCTGCACGTCGGGATAGGCCCGCGAGGGATCCCAGACGCCGCCAAGATTGGCGCTCTTCTCGACAATGGTGACCTTGTGACCGCGCGCGGCAAATGCCTTTGCCGCCGCAAGGCCGGAAACGCCGGCGCCGATCACGCAAACCTGCTTCTGGCTGACCATGTGATTGCTCCGATCTTCTTGAGGCAGCCGCCACCGTTCGCCCACGAAGGGCGCGCTGCCTGCCGGGAATTGCTTCGCGTATGCCTTGCTAGAGCGTTTTCGTGCGAAAGTGGACACCGCGTGAAGAAAACGCGTCAGAACAAGAAGCTCTAGTCGTTCGCTTCGGGCGGCAGGAAATCCACCTCGTGCTGTGCCGAAATGCGAACCACCTCGGCCGGGTCGGTGAGATTGTGCAGCTTGTCGAACAGCGCTTCCAGCTTCTGCATCGGCGACACCCAGAACAGCGCGCGTGCCGGCTTGTCGGACTTGTTGAAATAGCCGTGCGGAATGCCGCGCGGCAGGCGCACGAGATCGCCGGCCTTGGCCTGCACCCAGACGCCGTCGAGCTTCAAGTCCAGCACGCCCTCCTGCACCAGGATGAACTCGTCCTGGGTGGGATGAATATGCACCGGCACGAACTGCCCGGGATCGCTGTTGGTTTCGAAAGCGAAAGTGGAATCGGTCACCGCTTTGGGGAAGTAGATCTGACCCAGGATGTTCCAGGTCTTGCCCTGATATCCCTCGCCATTGCGCGTGATGCCTTTCTCAAGTGCCGCCATGATGTCTGCCTCCAGTTGAGTGCGGGGGAAGCATCGGACGGCGGGCCGCTCCTGTCTATCCGATAAACGAATCTGCCTGGTGCCGGATTTTACGCGGCGGTGCAGCAGCGAAGAGCCTAAAGCGCGATGAAATTCGGCTGAATTGTCATCGCGCTTTAGGTCTTTGATTGAGCATGATCTCCGCGCAAACGCTTAGCGTTTGTCGCGAGGGAAAACCGCTACACGCTTTTCCGGATCATGCTTTAGGCAGATTGCCCATTCTTCGTTCTCGCTGACCGCTTGCCAGGAACCGAAACTATTATAAGCTTAAAACAATTTTCGGAGGCGGTGCCTGTGGCGAACGCGGTCGTTCCGACGATGGCTGGCAAAGCCAAGTCTTCAAATACCATGCCGCCCGATGCCGGGCGGCTGGCGCGTTTTTGTTGCGTCGCCACCAAGCACGTCGACGAGGCGGCCGAGGAGATCGGGCGGATCTTCTGTCCCCATGATCTTCAGCCGCTGCGTTCGTCGTCACCGGACTTCTCCGCGCGACACAATTGCGCGTCTTTCGATGGCTTCTCCATCAACTTCGTCGCCTATGGCGGATCGGTGGTGATCGATCCCGGCTGCCTGGAGCGCTTCTTCCTGGTGCAGATTCCCTTGTCCGGGTCGGCGCGGGTGCGCACCGCAGCACGCGACATCGGATGCGCGCCTGATGTTGCGGCCTCGCTCCTGTCGCCCACTGTGCCGACGCACATGACGTGGCTGGACGATTGCGCCCAGCTCATTCTGCTGGTGGGGCGGAAGCTGGTCGAACAGCGCGCGGCTGCGCTGGCGGGCAAGCCGGTGCAGCCGGTCGAATTCGATCCGCTGATCGATCTGCGGCAGCCCGCAGGCCGCGGCTTGCGGGCGCAGACGGAGGGGATTGCCGATCTCGCGGAACGTGTCGGAGCCGGCCGCAGCCTGTCGGCGGTTGCTGCTGCCGATTGTCGCGAGGCGCTGCTCGATGCGCTTCTCCTCGGCCAGCACCATGGCCTGTCGGAGGCGATCAGAAAATTCTCAGGTCGAGGCGAGACCTTGCCTTGTGCACTGCGGCGGGCGCGGGATTGCCTGCATGCTCATGCCGCCGATCCGCTCGATCTAGAGCAGCTTGCCGCCGCCGCCGGCATCGGAATCCGGGCGCTGCAGCTCGGTTTCCAGCGCCATTTCGGGACCTCGATTTCGGAGATGCTGCTGGATATCCGCTTGTCGCATCTCAACGCCCAGCTGAAGCGCGCTGCCCCCGACGCGCGCATCATCGATATCGCCTTCGATCTCGGCTTCACCCATCTCGGCCGCATGTCGGGCGCCTACCGCGCCAAGTTCGGCGAAACGCCGTCGGCGACGTTGCGCCGGCTGCATTGAGGACGTCTTGCTCGGTCATTCCGGGGCGCCTCGAAGAGGCGAACCCGAAATCTCGAGATTGTTTGACGACTCGTTCCTCCAGATTCCGGGCTCGCTCGCTGTCGCGAGCGCCCCGGAATGACGGAGGCTTACGATGAGTGAAGCCTCACGAATTCACGTGCACGAAATCGCGCAGCAGCGGATAGATCTCGTTATTCCACTTCTTGCCGCTGAATACCCCATAATGCCCGACGCCGGCTTGCATGTGATGCACCCGCCGATAGGCGCGCACGCCGGTGCAGAGCTCTTGCGCCGCCAGCGTCTGGCCGATTGAGCAGATATCATCACGCTCGCCTTCGACGGTCATCAATCCCATGCGCCTGACAGCGGCCGGGTTCACGGTGCGGCCGCGAAACTTCATCTTGCCCAGCGGCAACAGATGCTCCTGGAATACGTCGCGCACGGTCTCGATGTAGAACTCGGCGGTGAGGTCCATCACTGCGAAATATTCGTCGTAGAAGGTCTTGATCGCCTCGGCCTTCTCCTTCTCGCCCTTCACGAGGTGGTTGTGAAGATCCACATGCTGCTTGATGTGGCGCTCGAGATTCATCGACACGAAGGCCGTGAGCTGCACAAAGCCGGGATAGACTTTGCGGTAGGCGCCTTTGCACTGGAGGGGGACGTAATTGATCAGATTATTCTCGAACCATTTGATCGGCTTGCTCTTGGCGAACTCATTGACCTTCGTTGGCGCGATCCTTGTATCGATAGGACCGGCCATCAAGGTCAGCGTGGCGGGACGTGACGGGTGGTCGTCCTCGCACATGATGGCGGCGGCACAGAGCGCCGAGACCGAAGGCTGGCAGATCGCGACCATATGTGGGCGTGGGCCCAATTGTGCCAGGAACTCAATCAGATGGGCGGTGTAATCGTCGAGCCCGAAGCGGCCCTCGCGGACCGGTATGTCGCGGGGGTTGTGCCAGTCGGTGATATAGACGTCGTGGTCCTGCAGCAGGGTCTGCACAGTGCCGCGCAGGAGCGTGGCAAAATGGCCGGACATCGGCGCGACCAGCAAGAGGCGCGGCTGCTCGGGCCCGTCCTCCTTCTTGAAGCGCAGGAGCGATCCGAATGGCGTCGCATAGGTAATTTCTTCTGTGACCTTGAGGTCGCGGTTCCCGACCCTGACGCTGTCGATTCCGTAGGGCGGCCGCGTATAGGTCAGCTGCGCGCGCGTGATCAGCTCCAGCGCGGCCGCTAGCCGCGGCACCACCCGGTCCGACATCCCCTGAGGGACGAGATTGAGGTATTTCAGCGCATTGGCGGCTCCCGCCCGCCACGGCTCTGTCAGGTCCATCTGGTTCTGGAAGGCCTGATACAACATCGACATCATTCACCCCCGCCCGTATTGCCATGCAATATCGAAGCCAAGAGCGAAGTCAAATGGCCATCAATTTGGCACGTCGCTTGCTGCATAATATGCGGAAAAGCATAGTAAATGCGCATGGCGGCGTTCGCGCGAGGACGGTCCAGGCGCAGCCAAGGCTATCCGGGGTAGTTTTAGGGCGGGAGGAAAGGCCAAATGGCGAAGGCGACACTGACCATCAGCAGCAAAAATTACTCATCCTGGTCGCTGCGCGGCTGGCTCCTGACCAAATTCTCAGGGCTCGACTTCGAGGAGGAGGTGGTTGCGCCCGACGACCCCTCGGCGCGGGCGGAAATCCTGTTGCTGTCACCGACCATCCTGGTGCCGTGCCTGCGTCATGACGGCGCGACCATCTGGGATACGCTGGCGATTGCCGAATACCTCAACGAGACCATGCCGCAGGCGGCGCTGTTGCCGGCCGACCGAATCCAGCGCGCGCATTGCCGTTCGATCTGCGGCGAGATCCATTCCGGTTTCACGACGTTGCGCGCCTCACTGCCGGTCAATCTCAAGCACCATTTTCCGGGCTTCAAGATCTGGACTCGCGCGCAGGCCGACATCGACCGGGTCTGGGCGATCTGGAGCGAGTGCCTGGAGAAATCCGATGGGCCCTATCTGTTCGGCGCGAGCCGCACCATGGCAGATGCGATGTATGCGCCCGTCGTGACGCGCTTCCGCACCTATGACGTCAAGCTGCCGGCGCAGCTCGAAGCCTACGCCGACGCGATCATGTCCATGCCTGAGATGGTCGAATGGATCGACGCGGCCAAGGCCGAGCCTGAGGAAATCGAAGAGCTCGAGGTCGAATATTAGAGCATGGTCCGGACCCGGAGGCCCGCGTTGGCGCAAAGCGTGTAGCGGTTTCCCTCGTGACGAACGCGAAGCGTTTGCGCGGAGATCAGGCTCAATCAAAGACCTAAAGCGCGATGACGCTTCAACCTAAACTGATCGCGCTTTGGGCAATTGTGCCGCCGGCGGGCGGGTTAACCTTTGCCGGCCGTCATGGACCATCGCTTGTCGTGCACCTGGCTGCATGTGGTGTGCGGTCTTGCACTGGCGCCGACATCTAGCCGTGAACAAATCGCTGACTGCTCGCGAGCAGTGATTCGGGCGCGATTCGTTCCCAGGGTGTTCCGAAGATTAAAACGTCATCAACTCGCGTTGCATTTTGAAACACATGCATCGACCATTGACGTCGTCGATGCGATCACGGCGATCGTCTCGCCTCTCGCCGTGATCTATTGCTGTCCACAAACAAAATGCTGCGTACTCACTTAGAGCTGTGCGCGAAGCGCGGCAGCCGCCAGCCGATCACCGTTGCTTCCAGCGCGCCGCCGGATTCGTGGTTGCGCCATTGGCCGTCGAGATAACAGCAGGCGAACGGCAGTTGATAGGTTCCGCTCTGGTCTTCGCACAGCACCTGGACCGCCATGCCCGGTGGCGGTTCGCCCGCGCCATCGAATTCAGCCAGTCGTCGCTCGCGTGTTGCCATGTGATCTTCCCCGCGTTGCGCGGCGCGGACGCGCCGTCTTAAGTTCCCCGCCCGCTTCGTTGGCCCAGCCCCGTCGAAATCAAGAGCGCTGGAATGAGGTATGAGTGTGGTATCTGTGGCAAGCCAAACAAAGCAATTTGATGTGATAGATGAGGCTAGATTTAATGTTGCTGCGAAATGCTGCTGCCAATTTGATGGCATTTGCCATGTTGCTGCCGACTTCGGGGCAGGTCCGTGCGCAGGACATTCCCGGCATTGAGATCTGCACGGTCGAAAAGACCATGGAGCGGCGCACCAGCTGTCTGCAGAGCAATGTCGATTTCCTGCAGAAGACGATGGCGAAACTGTCCGCCGATCATCAGCAGAAGATCGATGCCGCCAACCGCCAGATCGAGGCGCTGAAGGCAACGGTCGCAGGTTTGCAGAAGGTGGTTGCAGATATGCAGGCCGCACAAAAGCAGACAGCGGAGGATCTGAAGAAGAAAGCCGACGCCCCGCCAGCGAAGGACAAATAACATCTCGCATTAGAGCCCGTCATTGCGAGGAGCAAAGCGACGAAGCAATCCAGAGTCGTGTGCGTGGCTCTGGATTGCTTCGCGGAGCCTGTCATTGGGCCGCGCTTCGCGCGGACCCGTTGGCTCGCAATGACAACGGTGCGCGCCTCAACTCCCCTTCTCCCCCGACATCACCGGTCCAAAGAGCTGCCAGGTCTCGCCTTCGAAGCGCTGCATCTGCAATTGCTCCAGCGGCGCATAGTCGGTCGGGCTGGTCTTGATCCTGGTGCCCGGCAGGTAGATGCCGATCTCGAAATTGAGATTGGCGGCCTGCCGCATCACGTTCTCGCGGGTGAGATCGTCGCCGCACTGCCTCAAGACCTGCTCTAGCCCTTTGGCAGCGCCGTAGCCGAACACGGTGGACGCGTCCTCCTGGTCGCCTTCCGGATACCACTTGTTCATAAAGGCGCGCCACTCGTTCATGGCGGGATCGTTCTTCCACCCGGGATCCTTGGGATCCTTCAGATAGTTGGTGGAGAGAATGCCCTGGCTCGCCTCATAGCCGGCGGGCTTCATCACGCCGCCGATCGAGGCAGAGACGTTGGTCAGAAAATGGATCGGCTTCCAGCCGATCTCGGCGATCTTCTTGATCGCTTGCGCTGCGAATTTCGGCGTCGCGATATTGATGAAGATGTCGGGATTCGCGCCCTTGATCTGAACGACCTGCGAATCCACCGTCGGCGTGGAGGTCTCGTAGGAGGTTTCGATCACGATCAGCTTGCTCGCCTCGTCGCCCAGTCCCTCGCGCAAGCCGATCAGATAGTCCTTGCCGAAATCGTCGTTCTGGTAGAGCACGCCGATGGTTTTGCCGGGATAGTTCTTCAGGATATAGCCGGCATAGATGCGCGCTTCGGTCTGGTAGTTGGGCTGCCAGCCCATGGTCCAGGGAAAGTTCTTGGGATCGTTCCATTTGGCCGCGCCTGAGGAGACGAAGAGCTGCGGCACCTTCTTGGCATTCATGTATTTCTGGATCGCGGTGTTGCCCGGCGTGCCCAGCGGATTGAAGATCAAGAGCACCTCGTCGCTTTCCACGAGCTTGCGCGCCTGCTCCACGGTCTTCGGCGGGCTGTAGGCATCATCATAGGAGATGAAATTGATCTTGCGCCCATTGATGCCGCCTTCCGAATTGAGCTTGTTGAAATAGGCGGCTTCGGTCTTGCCGATGGTCGCGTAGGCCGAGGCCGGCCCCGAATAAGGCATGATGTTGCCGATCTTGATCTCGGTGTCGGTGGCGCCGGGATCGAATTTCTTCTCGGCGTGCGCAGCGCCTGCGAGGGCTGTCACGAGCACCCCTGCAAGCATTAATCTCCTGACGTGGCTGAAGTCGTGGTCCTGCATCACAATCCTCCCTGGTGCTAGCCGATGGCTCAGGCTGTTCTTGATGGGGAAGCTTCTTGAGCCGTCGGACCGATGCGAGCATGAGTATGCGTCGATTGCGATTGCGTTGCCAGCAAGGGACGTGCGGCATTTTCCGCGAGGCGGGAGTGCGCGGGGAGCATGAGTGCCGCTGCCGCATTGCGACGCAAAGGCCAAAGGCAAGAAAAAGCGCAAATACTGTCAAACGCGGCGCGCGCAAAGCGCGCATGATGGGGCTGCTTTGTAAGGAGCGTTGATCCATGAATCCCGCGCAAAAGGCGCTCTGGTTCATCGAAGGCCATCTGGGCCAGCCGCTGACGCTTGACAAGATCGCCTCCGTTGCCGGTGTCTCGCGCTATCACATGGTGCGCTCGTTTGCCGCTGCGACCGGCTTTTCGGTGATGCGCTATGTGCGGGCGCGAAGGCTCTCGGAAGCCGCGCGCGAGCTCGCCCGCGGTGCGCCTGACATCCTCAAGCTCGCGCTGGATGCGGATTACGGCTCCCACGAAGCATTCACCCGCGCGTTCCGCGACCATTTCGGCATGACGCCGGAAGCGGTCCGCGCCGCAACGTGTCTCGACCATCTCAAGCTTCAGGAGCCGATCCTCATGGATTCCACCGCCCTCGACAATCTCGCCCCGCCGCGCTTTGAAGACGGCCAAGCTTTCCTGGTCGCCGGCGTCGGTGGCCGCTTCAGCTACGAAAGCAGCGCCGGCATTCCGCTGTTGTGGAGCCGCTTTCATCAGGAGAACGGGAACATTCCGAACCGGGTCGGGACCATCGCCTATGGCGTCTGCTGCAATGGCGATGACGCCGGCAATTTCGACTATATCGCCGGCGTCGAGGTCGCCGACTTCTCCGACCTGCCGCGCGAGTTCAGCCGCGTGCGCATCCCCGCGCAAAGATACGCGGTGTTCACCCATAAGGACCACATCTCCGCGATCCGGCGCACCATTAATACCATCTGGAATCACTGGCTGCCGAACTCCGGCTTCAGGATGGCGGACGCGCCGACCTTCGAGCGTTATGACGAGAAGTTTGATCCCACGACCGGCCATGGCGGGCTCGAGATATGGGTGCCGATCGCGGCTTGACAAAGCGTTTTCAAGTCCTGCCCCGGACTTGACCCGGGGGCACCGGTTCGCGTGGAGAAGACGCGTCAAACTTAAAACCGCGCGGCAGCCCTGCAGCGCAGCTGCGCGTTGCGCGCGCAGCCCGCTCGCTTGGCAAGCGCGGATGACTTTGCGATAAGCTGTCCGCCAACGACATTTTGCGCGTGCGGACATCGCTTCCGCTTGCGGCTTTGAAAATCAAGCGGGAGGCGTCGCGATGTCCAATATCCGTGTGCTGGCGACCGGCCTGGAATTCCCCGAAGGACCCGTTGCCATGCCGGACGGATCGGTGCTGCTGGTCGAAATCCGCAGGCAAACGCTGACGCGGGTATGGCCCGACGGGCGCAAGGAGGTGGTCGCGAAAATTCCCGGCGGCCCCAATGGCGCGGCAATGGGGCCCGACGGCAAATGCTATGTCTGCAACAATGGCGGCTTCTCCTGGATCCCGACCCGCACCACTGTCATGCCGGGGGGACAGCCAGATGATTATCTCGGCGGCTCGATCCAGCGCGTCGACCTGCAGAGCGGCAAGGTCGAGACCGTCATCGACAAATGCGGCGAACATCCGTTGCGGGGCCCGAATGATCTCGTGTTCGACAAGCATGGCGGCCTGTGGTTCTCCGATCTCGGCAAGCGCCGCGCCCGCGAGATGGATCTCGCCGGCTTTTATTACCTCAAGCCCGGCATGAAGGAGATCGTCGAGGGCGGATTCGGCGTGTTGCCGGCCAACGGCATAGGGCTGTCGCCGGACGAGAACACCGTCTACGTCGCGGAGACGCCGACCGCGCGGCTGTGGGCGTATGATCTCTCGGAGCCCGGCACGGTCCGCCCGCGCGACGTGATCTATCGCGGCGAGCGCGGCAAGCCGATCGCGGGCCTCGGCGGCTACCAGATGTTCGATTCGCTTGCGGTCGAGGCAAACGGCAATGTCTGTGTCGCCACGCTGGTCTCTGGCTGCATCTCCGTGATCGCGCCGGACGGCACCCTGGTCGAGCAGGTGCCGACCGGTGACCGTGTCACCACCAACATCGCCTTCGGCGGGCCTGAGCTGAGGACCGCCTACATCACGCTGTCAGGCAAGGGCGAGCTGATTGCCATGGACTGGCCGCGCGCAGGTTTGCCGCTGAATTTTTTGAACAAGTAAAGCATGCGAGATATACCGCCGTCATTGCGAGGAGCGACAGCGACGAAGCAATCCAGGGCCGCGCGCGTGGCTCCGGATTGCTTCGCTTGCGCTCGCAATGACCGACGCAAAGGAACAATCAATGCCTTGGCTTGAGCCGGTCACCTTGCGCGGCGAGCATGCGCGGCTCGAGCCGCTGTCGGCGGCGCATCGCGAGGGGCTTGTCGAGGCGGTGAAGGACGGGGAGCTGTGGAAGCTCTGGTACACCTCCGTTCCGAAGCCGGAAAACATGCAGAAGGAAATCGACCGCCGGATCGGCTTGCAGGCTGCGGGCACGATGCTGCCCTTCACCGTATTCGACGCGACAGGCGCCATCGCCGGCATGACCACCTACATGAATGTCGATGCCGCCAACCGCCGGGTCGAGATCGGTTCCACCTGGTATGCGAAACGCGTGCAGCGCACACCGCTCAACACCCAGTGCAAACTGCTGCTATTGGCACATGCTTTCGAAAAGCTCGATTGCATTGCGGTAGAATTCCGCACCCACTTCTTCAATCACCAGAGCCGCCGCGCCATCGAGCGCCTGGGCGCCAAGCAGGACGGGATTTTGCGCAGCCACCAGATTGCGCCCAACGGCACGCTGCGCGACACTGTGGTCTTCAGCATCATCGCGTCCGAATGGCCGACGGTGAAGGCGCATCTCGACTATCAACTCAATGACAAGCCGCGCCAAAGTGGCTAGCAAGAGCATGATCCGGACCCGGAGGGCCGCGTTAGCGCAAAGTGTGCAGCGGTTTTCCGAAAAGATCATGCTGAAATAGGAAAAGGAAGAGCGGGACGACGATTCGAAGAAGCGTCATCCCGCTATAGCGACCATGGAAAAGTTCGATTATGTAATCGTGGGCGCGGGCTCAGCCGGCTGCGTGCTCACCTACCGGCTCAGTGAAGACCCGTCGACCTCGGTCTGTGTGCTCGAAGCCGGCCCGCGCGACTGGCATCCCTACATTCATCTGCCGGCCGGCTTCATCAAGACTTTCCACATGCGAAGCATCAACTGGGCCTATCAACAGGAGCCAGGGCCCTATACCGGCGGCCGCAGCATCTATGCGCCGCGCGGAAAGACGCTGGGCGGCTCGTCCTCCATCAATGGCCACATCTACAACCGCGGCCAGCACCAGGATTTCGACATCTGGGCGCAGATGGGCAATCGCGGCTGGAGCTACTCGGACGTGCTGCCTTATTTCAAACGGTTGGAGAAGAGGGTCGGCGAGGGCGAGGACGAATATCGCGGACGAACCGGTAACCTCACCGTCACCACCATGGACTGGAAGGACACGCTCTGCGAAGCCTTCATGGCGGGCGCGATCTCGCTCGGCATCCCGCACAATCCCGATTACAACGGTGCGATCCAGGAGGGCGTCTCCTACGCCCAGCGCACCATCTCCAACGGCCGCCGCGTCAGCGCAGCGACGGCATTCCTGCATCCCTCGCGCAAGCGCGACAACGTCCATGTGAAGACGCATGCGCATGCGACCGAGATCATCTTCGAGGGCAAGCGCGCGGTCGGCGTGCGCTACACCAACGGCGGCCGGGGCGGGGTGCCGCTTGAGGTGCGCGCCAACAAGGAGGTGATCCTTGCCGGCGGCACCTACAACTCGCCGCAGCTGTTGCAATTGTCGGGCGTCGGTTCGCCGGAGCTTTTGCAGTCGTTCGGCATCCAGATCCGTCATGCACTGCCGGGTGTCGGCGAAGGCCTGCAGGACCACTACGCGCCGCGCACAGTCGCGCGGGTCAAGGACATCAAGACCATCAACGAGCTCCGACAAGGCTGGCATCTCTGGGTCGAGGCGCTGAAATGGGCGACGACCCGCAGCGGCCTGCTCTCGCTGTCGCCGACCATGGTCTACTGCTTCTGGCACTCCGGCGAGAGTAATGAAAGCTCCGACCTGCAGCTCACCTTCACGCCGGCAAGCTACAAGGAGGGCGTGCAGGGCCAGCTCGAAGACGAGCCGGGCATGACGGTGGCGTCATGGCAGCAGCGCCCCGAAAGCCGCGGCTATGTGCGAATCCGCTCGGCCGATCCGTTCCAGCAGCCGATCATCCAGACCAACTATCTCGCAGCCGAGCTCGACCGCCGTGTCATCGTCGCCGGGATGAAGCTCGCGCGGCGGCTTTTGAAGTCGGCCCCGCTTGCGCCCTACTATGCGTATGAGGATTTTCCCGGCCCCAATGTGCAGAGCGATGATGAGTTCCTTGCCGCCGCCACCCAGCGCGGCACCACCACGTTCCATCCCGGCTGCACTTGCCGCATGGGGCCGGCCGAGAGCACCTGGGCCGTGGTCGACGACCAGCTTCGCGTGCACGGGCTCGAGGGTCTGCGCGTCATCGACGCCTCGGTGATGCCGCGCATGATCTCGGCCAATCTCAATGCCTCCACCATGATGATCGCCGACAAGGCGAGCGACCTGATCCGCGGCAAGAGCGCGGCGGTCAACTGACGCAGGCCGAACGCCCTCAATCGGGGCTGGCGAAGCTGGCATTACCGGCTAAATTGGCCGCGGTCGATTGGGCCGAGCGTTGGCAAACGGGACAGTCGTGACGTCGGGGCGGATTTTCCTGATCTCCTTTGTGGCGATCGTGGCCGGCATGGTGCTGGGCATGATCCTGCGCCGGCAGATTCCCGCCGCCCATTTGCGCGAGGACGCCAAGGAGGTGATCCAGCGCGGCGCCGGCTTCCTGACGACGCTTGCCGCCGTCCTGATCAGCCTGATGATCGCCTCGGCCAAGACCTCCTACGACACCCAGGACTCCCACTTCCGCACCTTGGCGGCCTACCTCGTCGAGAGCGATCAGCTCCTGGTGCAATACGGGCCGGAGGCGACGCAGGTTCGCGTCCTGATGCGGCAGGCAGTTCCAACCGCTGTCGACCGGATCTGGCGCGAGAAGCAGCAGGCTACCCAAAACAGCGCCTTCACCGCAGCCTCGCTCGCCGAGCAGCTCAACAGCGCCATCGAGGCACTGACGCCTGCGAATGATGCGCAGCGCGTAATCAAGCGCCGGCTCGAAAGCGACGCCACCGAGATTGCGCGCACTCGCCTTCTGATGTTCGCGGACGGCGACAAGCCGATCCTGACGCCGTTCCTCCTGATCCTGATCTTCTGGCTGGCCGTGATCTTCGCGAGCCTGTCCCTGTTCGTCGAACCCGGCCGCGTCATGATCGGAGCGCTGCTCATCTTCGCGCTCTCGGTATCGAGCGCACTGTTTCTGGTCGCCGATCTCAGCCAGCCCTTCGTGGGCCTGATGCAGCTGCCGAAGGAGCAGCTGGAGCACACGCTCGCGCCGTTGAACTAGCTAGGGCAAAGCCGCCCGGCGATGGTTCACTGCTCAGGACAGAGGTTGGTGGGGCAGCCGCACCGGACGGATCAAGGCCGAGACGAGCTCTGCCCGGCAGGCAGATCCTGCGTACAGTTTGCTTTTTTGCCAATAGTGGCCGCTGGTCGGCTTGAAAAAGACTTTGTAAGCTGGGCCCATGCCTGCAAGACATGGGAGATTGTGATGGAGCTCCGGCATCTCCGCTACTTCGTCGCCGTGGCCGATGCAGGCAGCTTGACCGTTGCCGCCGAGCAAAAGCTCCACACGTCCCAGCCGTCTCTCAGCCGGCAAATCCGGGATCTCGAACAGGAAGTCGGCGTTCAGCTGATAAATCGTTGCGCTCACGGTGTTGAGCTGACGCCGGCCGGCAAGGCCTTTCTGGAGCATGCACGCATGTCACTGCTTCAGGCGGAGGCAGCAAAAGAAGCAGCACTGCGCGCAGCCCAGCCGGCGAAACCGACATTCGCCCTAGGCTTCTTGTCGGGGGCTGAGATCGGCTTGCTGCCCGAGGTGAACCGCATCCTTCGCGAAGAGTTTCCCGGCATCGACATCCGCCTGTCGAGTGATTACTCCCCACTGCTCGCCAAGGCCTTGATGAGGCGCAAGCTTGATGCGGCCTTCATGCGGCCGGAAGAGCACATGGGAGATCTGGCCTCTCGGCGCGTGCGCACGGACCCGTTGGTCTTTGTGTTTCCGAGCGACCATCGCCTGGCATCGCAAGCGGCGGTCGCGCCGGAAGAGATGGTGAATGAAACGTTCTATTTTCCGTCCAAGGCTGCGCCAGCGGCGCGCCGCGTCGTTTCGGAGTATTTCAACCGGCTCGGTATCGATCTCAACGTGGAACATGAGGTGCACAACGTCGTGCATGCAATATCGATGATCACGTCGACGCGCGCGGTGATGATGCTGCCGGCTTACACAAGACGCTATCTGCCGGAGTCGATAACCACCCGTCCGGTGAAGGGAGAAGTGCCCACACTCGACCTGATTATCGCCTACCATAAGGCGAACAAGTCACCGATCCTGAAGCTCCTTCTCTCCAACATCGGCAAGCTCGCGGGCGCGCCTTAGTCAGATGACGCAATCGTTTCTCCTTAAGGTGCTCTATCGAGAAATGGCTTCCAGGACAGCGCCTCACGGCTGGCCTCGTCTGGATGCCCATCCTCTAAAAGTCTTCCGACACATCTGAAGTATTCACAGAGGAACGACGGGTCCGGCAATTCGTATACGCGCTCACCGGGTGCCCACAGATCAAATCTTCTGGCCGACATAAATGCAGACGTGATTGCAGGTCTGAGATCACGCGCATTGTCCGGCCATCCTGGCGAGGCAGTCCGAAATTTGATGCTGTCTGAAAGACTGCGAAATTTATAACCGAGGCTTCGGAGCTCGAAAGCTCTTCTTTCGCCCGACTTCCGGTTCAACGATTCCAATGAAACGCCAATTACGATTCCTGTCACGAAAACCAAAGCAAATTTGAACCAACGCAGTTGGCCTACCGCGACGAGGTTATCAGAAATTGTCGTGGCTACGGCATAAGACCCGGAGAAGACATTTTCCTCCAACCATTTCTCAAGAGCAGTGCCGATCAGGGGGATCAGCAGGAGACCCCAAATCCCGAGAAGAAGCAGTTTGAGCCATTTGGACATAGATCAGCCTTCGTAGGCACGCTTGAAGGAAGTCTTGCAGGGGTTGCCGAGTTCCGCAACGGGTCACGGCGGGGGGTAGATGGCGGCCCAAGAATGGCGGCCTAACTAAGACAAGGCCGGTCTACCCATGACAGCGGATATTCCCTGCCGCTCGCGTTACAAGAATTCCCGTCAGGCCTGGCGCGCAAAAGCAGAAACGGATGTATTGTGCGGGCATCCCGCCTCGAAAACGGATTCGCGGCATGGAATTGTGGCGGCGGTTAGCGATCCGTAAATCGGGATCTGCCACATGATCGACGTGAGCAGGACAGGCATTTCAGCCGGAGCGTGGCATGGTAAATCGATATAGGATGGTGCGATCCACGGTGGCGATGCGGCGTTGGGGGGCCCCCGCAATTGTGACACTCGTGGCGATGGCTGCACTGACGGTGCTGACCGCCGGCGCCGTGGCGAGAGAGGCGCGCCAGCCCATCGAGGCGATAGCGCCGCGCGATGCGGGCGAGCCGATCATGGCAATCGTGTCGATCAAGAGCCAGAAGGTCACCTTCTACGACGCCGACGGCTGGATCATGCGCGCGCCGGTGTCGACCGGCATTGCGGGACGCGAGACGCCGGCCGGCGTCTTCGCCGTCATCGAGAAGGACAAGGACCACCACTCGAGCCTTTATGACGATGCCTGGATGCCGAACATGCAGCGTCTCACCTGGAACGGCATCGCGCTGCACGGCGGTCCGCTGCCTGGCTATGCGGCCTCGCACGGCTGCGTCAGGATGCCCTACGACTTTGCGGAGAAGCTGTTCGATCTGACGCAGATCGGGATGCGGGTGATCATTTCGCCGAACGACGCCGCACCGGTCGAGTTTTCCCACCCGGCGCTGTTCGTGCCGAACGCGCAAGCCCTCGCGGCTGCTCCGGCGCATGCCGAGACGCTTGCCCGCGAGGCCGAGGACGCCGCCCAGACAGCCGACGACGCGAAGAAAGCCGCCGCGGCGGCGGCGCGCGAGGCAGCACCGCTTGCGGCGTCGCTGCGCAAGCTGGAAGGTCTCAAGACCCGCGCCGATGCCGAGCTCGCGTACGCCGACAAGGCGCTCGCGGCCGCAAAGACGGACCAGGCCAAGGCGCGGGCCGAGGAGGCGAAACAGAAGGCCGCGCCCAAGGCCGCGGCAGCGGGGACGCAGCTCGACACCGCCAAGGCCGACGCGAAGTCGAAGCTGGAGGCTGCCTCTGCCGCAAAGGACGCCGCCAAGGCGGCCCAGGCCAAAAAGGCCGAGACCGCCAAGGTCGCGACCGAGGCGAAGCTCGCGCTCGAGCCGGTCTCGGTCTACATCAGCCGCGCGACGCAGAAGGTTTACGTGCGGCGCAACACGCACAAGGCGTGGCCGGACGGGGGCGAGGTGTTCGATGCGACCATTGAGGTTCCGGTCACGATCCGCAATCCTGATCAGCCGATCGGCACGCATGTGTTCACGGCGATGGCGCGCAAGGACGCGGGCCTGCGCTGGAGCGTGGTCACGATTGACAACGGGGACGACGCCAAGGACGCGCTCGACCGCATCACCATCCCGCAGGACGTGCTTGATCGCATCGCGCCGACCGCATTGCCGCGATCCTCGATCATCGTCTCGGACGAGCCGCTGAGCCGCGAAACCAATTATCGCACCGAGTTCGTCGCGGTGCTGAACAATCAGCCCCAGGGCGGCTTCATTACGCGCCGGCCTACGGTCGAGGTCCCCGTTGCGAGCAACGACGGTTGGGGCAACAACGGCTGGGGTAACAACAGCTGGAGCAACGGCGGCAACGGTAACGGCGGCAACGCCGGCTTCGGCTTCTTTGTCCAGCGCAATCAGGACGCCCAGACTTACTACCCCACGCGTCGACGCGACGGCCAGTATCAACCGATGCAACAGCGCTGGTGGTAGGACGCGGCACACCGCGCGCACGCTGCTCGCAACAACCTTGTAGGGCGGATTAGCGAAGCGTAATCCGCCGTAAAGCGAGATGCCAGGGGTGGAAGAAAGTTGTTATCTCCCGGTCGGCCTAGCGGCGGATTACGCTTCGCTAATCCGCCCTACGGGCTCGGCACTTCGCGGGCTGCGTGGATCGATCGAAATGCAAAATTTTTCAGGGAGTTCATGGGCGCGACTGCCCGTCGGGCGAATCGGCTGCGTTGCAGTCTCAGTGGCCTGTTCCCTGAGCAAAAGCTTTAACGGTCGGAAAATGCATGCGCGAGGAATCGAATTTCGCGAAGCGCTTCAAGCTGATCGAGCGTTCAAGACCCGCACGCAAAAATAATCTTATTTCGTATTTTCGGAATTCATGATCTAACTTGCGCATTCCGCACCGATGAGAGGGGCGTATCGCGATCGTCACGAACGTGGAGCGGAATGCGGTGGACGCGAGCTGGGCCGACTGACGAGCGGCGCAGATGCGGACGGCGAAGTCGTGTGGTCCTGGCGCGCCCAATGCAGGCGCTAAGTCTCGCGGATAGCTCCAAAGGCTTCGCGTAGGCGACGGTGGCAAACGCTGGTTCACCGGGGAGAGCACGTATAAGCCGTAAAACCATCGCGCGGGGAAGGCCGGTTGTCACCGCCTGTACCTGTGGTCTACGCGCCTTCGCGCAATCTTTCTGCGCGCAGGCCCCGGGTGCATGCGGCCACCCGGCCTTCCCTGCGCCCTCTTCATGCTAGA
>Ga0307474_10000566_pt1 | contig 26688 bp, 23 predicted proteins | sample atmos_gasesECM1C_2_FD_203312 | JGI IMG/M metagenome (GOLD analysis project Ga0307474, IMG submission 203312) | Hardwood forest soil microbial communities from Morgan-Monroe State Forest, Indiana, United States - atmos_gasesECM1C_05 | ecosystem: Environmental > Terrestrial > Soil > Temperate... | reverse complement strand
CATGACTGCCAGCAAGATGCTTAGCTGGACTGCGCGCACAACAGCTACCGCAAGGCGCTGCGCCGCGTACCGTCCTTGCCCGCGGGCTTTTCCCATAGGACCCAAATGTTACTCTCATTTATCTCAGCGGAGGGGCCACTTGCATCCCCCTTTAGAGGTGTAGGGAGGCGACCCCTTTTGTGAGTCCCTGAACGACGCGTTTGGGTGTTGACCCAATTAGCGCGCCGAAGGTACGCTCACGGCTTCCGCGTTTTCTTGGGTGAGATTATGCGTGTCCACGCTCTCCTGCTGCTGTTCCTCGCTTCGTCTTCCTCTGTGCTCCACGCCCAATCCACCGACGCCTCAGTCACCGGTCGCGTAACCGATCCTTCCAAAGCTCGAATCGTCGGTGCCAAAATCACCGCCATCAGTGCAGGCACAAACATCCGCTACGAGGTGACAACCAACTCATCGGGCGAGTACTACCTGCCGAATCCCGTCCCCGGCACATATCGGATTGAGGTGAAAAAGCCTAACTTCAAGAAGCTGATCAAACCGGATGTGATCCTGCACGTACAAGATTCTCTGGATATCGATTTCGAGATGACCGTCGGATCTGCGTCAGAGAGCATCACTGTGGAAGGTGGCGCACCGCTCCTGAATACCGAATCGGCCGCCGTAAGCACTCTTATTGAAAACCAGTTCGTGGAGAACATGCCGCTAAATGGGCGCAGCTTCAGCTCCTTGATTGAGCTCACGCCGGGAGTGGTACTGACGCAGTCCACTTTTTACGACCAGGGTCAGTTCGCCGTAAACGGCCAGCGCCCGGATTCCAACTATTTCACCGTGGATGGAGTGAGTGCGAACCTGGGGACCAGCGATTCCAACCTCGGCCAGGGTGGAGCTGGCCAGCTTCCAGCCACCAGCGCCTTTGGCGGCACGAGTAATCTGGTGTCACTGGATGCTCTGCAGGAATTCCGGATCCAGACTTCCAGCTTTGCGCCGGAATTTGGGCGCACTCCCGGCGCACAGGTGTCAGTTGTCACGAAGTCCGGCACGAATCAGTTTCACGGAACGGCGTTTGAGTATCTCCGTAATGACAAACTTGATGCAAACGACTGGTTCGCCGATAACGCAGGCGTACCAAGGCCGGAACTACGGCAGAATGACTTTGGCGGCGTCTTTGGCGGCCCCATTGTCAGAGACAAAGTGTTCTTCTTTGGTTCCTATGAGGGATTGAGGGTCCGGCAACCTGAAGTTGCGAATACGTATGAGCCCACCTTGGCGACGATCCAGAGCGCGCCCGCAGCCGTCCAGCCGCTGCTCAATGCGTTTCCAAAACCCAATGGGGTGGACCTCGGTAATGGGACGGCTAAATTCACGGAAGGCTACTCAAATCCGTCCTCGCTTAATTCTTATAGCGGCCGGATCGATTATCTGCTCTTGAAGAAGGTGACCATTTTCGGAAGGTATAGCGATGCGCCATCGAATTACGATCTGCGAACGTCCATCCCCTCGGAGCAGCTGAACTACAACACGATCTTGCGCACCGAGTACCGTACCCAAACCCTTACCTTCGGGGCCAGTCAGGCGATCACGCCACGCCTAGCAAACGAGTTCCGCTTCAACTTTAGCCGAAGCCGGGCGCACAGCTCCTATGTGCTCGATGATTTCGGCGGCGGAGTGCCTCCACCTGATTCGGTGCTGTTTCCCGAGGGAGGATCTGCGCAGAACTCCCTGTTCGGCTTTTTTGGCGACTTCAATCCTTTTGGTCTGACGTTCAAGGCAGGGGACGTGGGAACGAACGTCATACACCAGATCAATGTTACCGACGCCTTGTCTTACGCTGTTGGCGCGCACCAACTCAGATTTGGAATGGACTACCGTCGCCTTCATCCCGAAGAGAACTCCTCGCCCTATGCACTAGAGTACGTCTTCGGATCTCTCTCCAACGTTGTAGCAAACAGCGTGCTGGAAGCGGTCGTGATTTCTAGGACCCCATCCACGCTGGTTTTCTCGAACTGGAGCTTGTTCGCGCAAGATACATGGGGTATTCGAGGCAGAATAACCATCACCTATGGCTTGCGTTGGGATTATGATGCAGCGCCTTCGTCATCCAATCGCACTCTTCCGATGACGGTGACGCAGGTGAGCGATCTGGCCACCACGACACTCGCCCCGCTGGGCACCCCGTTGTGGCATGCGCAGAAAAGCGACTTCGCTCCACGACTGGGTATCGTATGGCAGGCACTTCCGACTTTGGTTTTCAGGGCAGGAGCAGGCATCTTTTTTGATCTCGGATACGCCTCTGCGGCGAACGGTTCGAGCGCGTTTCCATACTCTCAAGAAAACCTTTTCTTCAGCACGACTTATCCGCTGGGTTCCAATAATCTCGTGCCGCCGCAATTTAAAACGACTCCGCCTGTTCCGTATCTCGCAGTGGTGGACCCGAATCACGTATTACCTAGAACTTATGAGTGGAATGCAGCGGCGGAGAAGAGTCCGCATAAGTCCGACGTCATCACCTTGACTTATGTCGGCGCGGCCGGGCGGAAGCTCATGCGTCAGGACCTTTACCTCGCGCCCAACCCCAACTTCATCGGTGAGTTCGACTTGATGAGGAACGCCGCAACCTCAAGCTACAATGCTCTCCAGGTCCAGTATCGCCATCGCCTGGCATATGGGTTCCAGACGCTGGTCTCATATACATGGGCGCATTCGATTGACGATGCCTCCTTCGATTCCAATTTCCTGAATACGCCGTTGACCGTGTTTCCCCCATCGGTCGATCGCGGGCCGTCCGACTACGACGTTCGGCACACATTCTCCGGCGCGATCTCCTACAACATCCCTGCCCCCACTGGCGGAGCGATGAAGCACATCTTTGGAGGTTGGTCGACCGATTCGATCATTTACGTTCGAAGCCCTCCCCCGGTCAATGTTGTAACCGGGCAAGATGCATTCAATACTGGCTTCCTAGCAGGAGCGTTCGGCGTAGCGCGTCCAAATCTGGTCCATGGAGTGCCGCTCTACGTTCATCCGTCGGGCGCACCCGGAGGCAAGGTGATCAACGCTGCGGCATTCAGCACACCCGCGAGCGGTCAGGGCGATCTCGGACGCAATGCCCTTCGCGGATTCGGCGCGACCCAGTGGGATTTGACCTTACGCAGACAGTTCCGACTCACAGAACAGGTTTCGCTTCAGGCAAGGGGCGATTTTTTCAACATCCTGAATCACGCAAACTTTGGCAGCCCGATCAACTACCTGAGTTCGCCTCAATTCGGACAAGCGACGCAAATGCTGAACAACTACTTCGGCAGTGGCGGACAGAGCGGCGGCCTCAATCCCTTGTACCAAATCGGCGGTCCGCGCTCGATCCAACTGGCGCTGAAGCTTCAATTTTGAAAGCAGCGTGGACTCCCATCGTGCTAGGGGAGAGGATGTCTTACAGAGAACGCTTCAGTCGTTGTCGCCACCGTGCATACTCCTCGATGCGTCGTTCGTACTCGCGATACGTCGAAGCCTTCACAAGTTCGCGACGGCTGATTTTTTCAATGATGCGTCTCCCGAACCCCTGCCGAATTAGAACCTATCTCATAAATGCGATCTCACCGTTCTTTAGGAGCGAGGCAGCAACAACGGTCTAAGCGTCAGCATTCATCTTCATTGTCCTTTTTAGACACCGTAACCGAGGGCCAGTTACTTGCCCCTGCCATCCCATTTGTTTTCAACACTTCAACTCGCGGCATCATCGAGGTCGTTGCCGAGTGCGATTGCGGCTGAGCGCTGGGCGCCGTGGAGTATCTCCTTCGCCGCCTTGACAGCGTCCTCGATGGAGCCGAAAGGCCCGCCCAGATTCCGGTCGCAGTGGTACAGCTTGCGGCTGAGATCGAGCTTATGCTCGATGAAGTACACGTGGCGGATAAACCAATCCTCCCCTTCGATCACAATCAAGATTTGCTCCGTTGACTCGCGAAAATCAGTTTGTCTTACGGTGGACTTAGCTTCACTCCGTCTAGGCATGCTTTTTGTCTTTCCGTAGAGCCAGTTCGCAGTCCCTCGCGGCGGCGGTCTCTACTGCTCGATGAAAAGTTCGGTGTTCGCTCGCAAGTGTTAGATTCCGGATCAAGAGCGGGGCCTTTTCGCCCGCGACTTCACGGCGCCAGGCCTAGTTTCCAGGTGTCGCATTGGATCCCGCAGCAGGCGCTGAACCTCCGAAAATTATGAGTGCGAATCGAAATGCCTACTCGGACAGTGCCAGCACCCAGGTATCGCTAAGACCGAATCCGCAACCGAAGCCGCCGAACAGAATTGCACTCTGAGCAGCCGGATCAGACGCCATACCCGCCGCAAACCGGCTTGGAGGCCCGGCGGATGGGGATACTAGAGTCCAGTTCGTTCCATTCCAAGCCCACGTGTCGTTGTTAGGGCAGTACTGCCCCGGCGTTACGCCTCCAAACAGAACAACCTTGTGAACGCTAGCGTCAAATGCCATGGAAGCGAGACCACGCTGTGAGGGTGAGGCCGCTGGCGTACGCTGCGCCCAATTCCTTCCGTCCCAGGTCCAGGTGTCGCCAAACGCGTTCCCAGAGGAAGGGTCGTCACCTCCGAAGAGGACTACTTTTCCTCTTATGGCGTCGTAGGCGATTGGAGCTCGCCGAGCCGAAGGACTCGCAGTCGGGTGTTGCTGTGTCCAGGTCTTGGCCTGTCCATTCCAGCTCCAGGTATCGCCAAAAACTTGGCCCGTCGCATTGCTGTATCCGCCAAACAAAAGAACGGTTTGTGTGGCGGCGTCGTAAGCCATTCCCTGTGTGTCAAGGCGGCGTCCGGATGGAGCCACCGACGGAAGGACCTGGGTCCATGTTTCTCCGTTCCAAATCCAAGTGTCGCCCAGGTCGGTGCCGTCCGCAGCCGTGCCTCCGAAGAGCACGACCGTGTCCGTAGCCGCGTCGTAGGCCATTCCCGGCCCCTGCCGCGCGGCCGGGGAGCTAGCAGGGATGATCTGGATCCACCGGCCTTCCCGGAAGATCCAGGAGTCGGCAAAATACGAAGTGCCATCAAATCCACCAAACAGCAGAGTGCCTGAAACGGGAGAATTGCCCGACACATTTGCAGACATGCCCATGCAGCACCGGATCGCGGGGGAATGCGCGGTCCAACTCACTTGCCCCTCGATCCTGCTGGAGGCAGTCAGCACGGTTACCAGGAATAGAAGAATAAACATGTGAGGTTTCATGAAAAGGCCTCCCTCATTGAATTAAGTTCTGTTCAGTTCGTAGCCGCGGTCTCGTATCCGGCCGTTGCGCCAAAATCGTTGATGCCCAGAACTACCATCCCGTAATTTGCTCGCTTACCCGGGAGCGTAAGGAAGTTTCCATACCGATCGCGGACGAAACCCTGCGGAAATCCGTTTTTGTCAGAGTAGTAGCCTGCGACCGCGCCAAATGCGTTGATGCTCAAAGCGAACGTTCCACTGGTCGCATTCGGGTCATCGAAGGTCGTGATATGACCGAGGGGATCGCGCACGAAGCCGTGACTGACGAAGTTGGAGTCGGTATAGTATCCGGCGATCGCCCCAAAATCGTTGATGCTCTGGGCGAAGGTTCCTTGAGAGGCGCCCGGGGCATCGAACGTTGTGATGGTCCCGTCAACGCGACGTATGACAGCATGGTTTACGGAACCAGCGTCGACGAAGTTGCCTGCGACAGCGCCAAATGCGTTGATGCTCGACACTGCGGTCCCGCTAGTGGGTCCGCACCCGGCGTAGCCGGCGCCGGGCGCATCGAAGGTGGCAAAGGTTCCCAGGCTGTTCCTAATAAAAGCATGGCTTACGCAGTTGGCGTCGTTATAGCGCCCCGCGACGGCCCCCCTGTCGTTTATGGTCGTAACAAAGGTACCGTTAACTGCTCCAGGTGCGTCGATTGTCGAGAAATTCCCATGGGTGTCCCGCAGAAAACAATGACGCACAAAGTTTGTGGTGTCGGTGTACCGGCCGGTGATGGTGCCAAGCGCGTTGCTGGCGAAAGCAACAGTGTTTGTTCCCCCTGGCACATCGATGATCGTGATTTTTCCGAGGCTGCCCCGCACGAAACCATGCCAGGCATCGTTGGCGTCGTTGTAATAACCAGTAGCCACCCCGATGTTGTTAATGCTCTGGGAGAAGATCCCGAGCGCGGCTCCGGGGATATCAAAGGTGTTGATGGAGCTTACAGTTGAAACGACACCTAACACCTGAGCCGGACGGCCATTACCCTGCGCGCAGCCGCCCGCTGCGTTTGACCAGATCTCCTGGATTTTCCATCTGCCGACTGTCAGAGGGACCCAACTCTGGAAGATAAAGTTGCATGGATCCCCGATCTCAACACCAAGCGCCAGGTTGACCCACCCGTCGCTGGCGTCGGGGTCCGTGATCGACTCCATGACCTCATGCGCTGTGCTGTTGGCCATGGCACTGGTCGCTCCGGAGTAGGTATTGGGAGTGAATAGCGGATCTACATTGGGAGCGAACAGAGGCGAAAAGTTCGTACCACAACCTGACACGGCGCTTGTATCGTTGGGCACGTAAATGATGTGGATGGGCGTTCCGTCCGGCGCTGGTGCGACGTCGTGGTATGCGCAGTAGTAGTTCTCGTTCGGAAAGTTAGAGACGTAGACCGTATATAGAGCCGTGGGGTCTGCTTTCATTCCATTTGCGGTCAGAACTTGGTGGACCTCCGCGACTATGTCTGTGCTAGGTACGTCCTGCACCGGCGGGGCCGAGTAGTCGAACAAATTTCCACCGAAACGGGTGCGCGTTTTCTGGCCGAACATATACTGGTCGGCGATTTGAAGGTATTCCGACCCGTCAAGGCTCTCGAGGAAGTTGTCCAGGCCATCACGTGCGTCGGTTGGGAAATCAGAGGGATTCCCCCACCAAATGGCGTATGTCGTGGTATTCGGCAGGAGCAGGCCGCCATAGTAGGTCATATTCTGCGGATTAGTGGCGGCGGCCGGACTCGCGCTAGCGGCTCGATTAAGCACCGCCCCGCGCATGTGCTGGATTCCGCGGTGAACAGGCGCTCCACTGGATTGCGCAGTTGCACTCGACGGAAGCAGAAACGTCGTTGCGGCAAGTACCCCGAGGCAAACGATCCCTCTTCGCTGCGTCATATTCTTTTCCCCCGCCTAGTTCTCTTGTTTCTTCCTGATTGCGTGTCGTTTCCTCCAAACGGCTGAGACGCGCCTCGCTCACGGACTACAGGGATTCGGAATAAGCGCGCCAAAATTCCCGAAAGCGAAGCCGGCTATGAAGGTGTAAGGACCGTATTGCGCGTCCTTGCCGAAGTCGTTCGTAGTCCTGCCCGGGATGTCATTTCCGATGGTCAGAAGACACCCAGTTCGGGTTCCGAGCTGGCTGTAGAAGGGATAGAAGGCGGCACCGTTCGGTGGCACAACACATCCCACCCCATTGGTAAAATTGCAATTCGAGTCTGCGTTGGCAACATTGGTTTTGAACTGCATTGTCGTGTAGGGGGTCGAATAGACGATGCCGCCAGGGCTGGCGCTCATGGGCCCGATTCCCCGCCCAGTGAGGGACCCTATCAGGAGCGGGCTGGGATGCTTCTTCGAGCCGTCGGGCCAGTCGGGTTGGTAGGGAGGTCCGTCGAAATCTAAGTCCCCGCCCGAAAAATAGTCAATGCAGCCAGCGACCGTCGGACCGCTGAAGCAATCGGAGTCATCCGCATCGGAGTCGGCCGTTCCTCCTAGCTCGAAATGACCGATTTCCGTAAAGAAACTGACATTCGAATACAGAGACGCCCATGGAATGCCGTTGCCGGGCGAGGCCGTGCTGAATTCCGGGTGAAAACTAAAGGGGTACGTTTGACAGGTGGCATAGTCAGTATTCTGGAAGCCATTGGCAGCGCTGGCGACCATAAAGCCTTCTCTGCCGGTGGTCAGGTCGATTATCAAGGTGAGGACTCCGTCAGGCGTGTCGCGAATGGCGATCACGAGGTCGTCGCCTGGGTTCATTAAGAGGGTGTGCGCATTGGGCGTGAAAGAGGCGAGGGTCTGAGCTCCGGGCCCAGGGGGGCCCGGCGGGATGCCATCGTCCTGCAATAAAGAACCATTACCCGGCTCCGTGCAGTTGGGATTGCAATTAAAGTAGTAGTCGCACTCAAGGCTGTTTATGCCAAGACCCGCGCACCAGTGCGTCAGGTCGCAACTTAACTGGGTTGTGAGAGGCGGGTAGCCCGGCGGGAAAATGAAGAGTTCCAGCGCAGCTGACCCAGCGTCGGTTGGTAGCACGAGAGAGGCGTTGGTGTCGCTGTTGGGCGTGCATGGGTTGAAGGGGTTGGACCGAGGGTCACAAAGTGCCAGGCCGAACACAAACCCACGCGCTAGTTCGAAGGTCGCCACGGAACTTCCCGATTGAGTGGGAACGGGATCACGCTGAGGCAATCGTATGCGCCAGGCGAGGTTGTTTCCCGAGCCAGGCTTGGTCGAGAAGAACTGTACCGCGGGTTCGTCGTGCCCGACGTACCAGCCGTTGTCCAAAAAGCGACTTCCTAATGCTCCGCGCGGGTCAGCGCACGGCCACGCGCGTGACGCATTCGGTGAGATCGGGCTCCAACCGTTGCAGTCCAGGCCACTCCCGAGGGTGGCCGTCTGTGCTGCGGCGGCTGTGAGAAAACCGCCCGCCGAAGTCAAGAGAGCAATTACGAAAGAAAGAAAAGGGGTAGACAGTTTTAGGCGCATTTCCTTTAGCCTCCAGCTTAGGATTTTGGTTGCATTCGCTCCGCACCCGGATAGACACACCCATCCCCAGACGACGTTGAGAGCATTTCATCGCAACCCCCATCCCCAAAACGTGTGCGGGCCGGCACATTTGACCGGACGCCGGAGCGGACCTTCTCCCTTACTGGTCAGTCCGCATCTACCTATACACACGTGAAATGCGAGCAAGAGTGGCTCATCACATTGAGGAATCTTTTTACGAGGCGCCAGCGGAACGGTTCGGATCGACACAATTTCAGGGTGGAAGTGGTTCGAGCATCAGAACGAACGGCGTTCGAAAGCGCTATCCTTCAATCGTTTGGAAGGACAATCTTGTGCTGAAGCGTTGACTTTCGCGCGCAAACAGGCTAAGTTCTGGGCGCTGTGGGCCCCAGGTTTCTGGGGGGGTGGCAGTGAGTCCTGCCTCAGCCAACAACCAAGTGACTGAACTGCTTCGTCGCTGGAGCAGCGGCGATGCCGCGGCCAGAGACGCTCTTATTCCCCTCGTCTATGACGAACTCCGAAGGGTGGCGCGGCACTTCCTGGCAAGCCAACGCTCGGCTCACACTCTCCAGAGCACAGCGCTGGTTCATGAGGCTTACATCCGCCTGGCCGGCCGCCAGGATGTCCGCTGGGAAAATAGGGCGCATTTTTTCGCGGTGGCGGCCCAGTTGATGCGGCGTATCCTCGTGGATCATGCCCGCAAGCGCAACGCGGCAAAACGTGGATCGCGGAACGTAACCCTCCTGCTCGAGGAGTTCGAGGAAATGCCGGCGCGCCGGGAAGTAGACCTAGTCTCGCTCGATGATGCGCTGACTTCCCTCGCCGCCGTTGACGAACGACAGTCGCGGATTGTGGAGTTGCGTTTCTTTGGGGGCATGTCCATCGAGGACACATCCCGCGTTCTGGCGATTTCGCCGGCTACCGTAAAACGGGAGTGGGCCACGGCACGGGCCTGGCTATTCGCCGAGATGCGCCCCCAGACCGGTTGAGATCATGACTGCTGAGCAATGGGAGCAGGTCAAACAGACATTCGCCCACGCTCTGGAGCTGACATCTCCCCAGCGAGAGTCATACGTGGACGCTGCCTGCGCGAGTGACCCGGTCCTTCTTCACGAGGTCCGGCGCCTGCTGGACGCGGAGAGGCAAGCGGGCTCGGGATTCTTGAATCTTCCAACCAGGTCCGTGACGCTGGAAATCAATGACACCACACATGACAAGATGTCGGGCCGGCGTGTGGGCGCCTATCAGGTGGCAGAACGAATCGGCGCGGGGGGGATGGGCGAAGTCTATCGGGCGTTCCGCGCCGACGATGAGTACAGCAAGCAGGTGGCTCTCAAGGTGGTGCGGTCGGGGCAGGGTTCCCGGTTTGTATTGGAGCGCTTCAAGAACGAGCGGCAAATTCTGGCCAGCCTTGATCATCCCAACATCGCTCGATTACTCGATGGGGGTACCACTGACGATGGCGCTCCTTACTTTGTGATGGAGCTGATCGAAGGCAAATCGCTGTATGACTACTGTGATGAACATAAATTGCAGATTCTGGATCGCCTGAAACTATTCCTGCGGGTTTCTTCCGCGGTGCAATTTGCCCATCAGCATCTGATCGTACATCGCGACATCAAGCCGGGGAACATCCTGGTGACAGCCGACGGCACTCCAAAACTGCTGGACTTCGGCGTGTCGAAGATTCTAGATGCGGATAGCTCCCTAAACACAGCTGACCTTACCGTGACTGCATTTCGGGCGTTCACTCCAGCGTACGCAAGTCCCGAACAGATCAAGGGCGAGCCCATCACCACCGCTACCGACGTTTATTCACTGGGAGTGGTGCTTTACGAACTGCTGACCGGCCGAACTCCCTACTCGATCTCAACCGGCACTCCGCGCGAGATTTCACGCGCGGTCTGTGAAGTGGAGCCGGAGAAACCTAGCGCAGCCGTGCGAAGGAACTTGCCAAGGGAGAGCACTCTCCCTCGACCTGCAGACTACGCGGCGGTCTCCTCTGTAAAACTCAGCAAGCAACTCAGGGGTGATCTGGACAGTATTGTTCTAAAGGCGCTGCGCAAAGAGCCGGGGAGGCGGTACGCCTCGGTGGAACAATTCGCCGGGGACATACGGCGCCACTTGGAGCATCTGCCCGTCGCGGCTCGTAAAGGAACGGCGCGTTATCGAACGGCGAAGTTCGTACTCCGTCACCGCACTGGCCTGGCGGCCACGGCAATTGTAATAGTCGCCTTGCTGGCCGGCATGGCCATGACGCTCGTTCAGAAACGACGCGCCGACCGGCGGTTCAACGATGTTCGAACGCTGGCCAACTCTTTGTTATTTGAGATTCACGACAGCATCCGCGACCTGCCCGGCTCGACTCCAGCGCGGAAGCTCATTGTCGACCGCGCCTTGACCTACCTCGACAGCCTGTCTGCCGAGGGTGGCAACGATCTGTCACTCATGCGCGAACTGGCGACGGCGTACGAGCGAGTCGGTGAGGTGCAAGGCCACTACCTGCAAAATAGTCTCGGGGACACGGCTGGCAGCCTGCGCAGTTATCAAAAGGCCCTCAAGGTCCGCCAGGAGGTGGCGGCGCGATCCCACGATTGGAGCGATCGACTTGCTTTGGCGAAGAGTCACCGTCTCGTGGCAAACCAGCTCTGGGCTACAGGCGATCTTCGGGGAGCCTTCGATAACAACTCCCGAGCGGTTACCGTTGCGGAATCACTGCAGAAACAGAGACCTACTGACTTGAGAGTATTGGACGAACTAGCACGCGACTATGAAAATGCCTCGCAAGTTTGGGGAGGGAGTTATCCAGGCGCCTTCGATAACCATGCAAAGGTTGCGGAAAGCATTCGGAAAGCCGCTGCGGTCGATGCCGCAATGCTGAAGATCGATCCCAACAACGAACAGACTCAACGGTCATACGAGATCTCGATTTCGAACCTGGGCGATCTGCGTCGAGAAAGCGATCCCGCTGGGGCGCTGCAAGACTACCGCCAAGCCTTGGCAATAGCTGAGGTCCTCAATCGCCGATCGCCAACCACTCAACACCTACGCGACGTCGCCCGGGAATACTCTCAGATCGGAATCGTCTATTGGAACCATTTGTTCGAGCCGGAGCCCGCTTTGGAGAATTACCGGAAATGTCTTCAACGGTATCAACAGGCCGCCGCCGCCGACCCGGAGAACGCCTTGCTACAGCAAGGGCTCGCCATTGCCTATGCCAATGTGAGTGACTACGATCGCGGCCTCGAAGTTGGGAAGAAGCTTGTGGCCAAAGATCCACGAAACGTTCAGAAGAGGTTGATTCTGGCTGCTATCTACGTCAATCGTGGGGACGATCTTCTAAAACGACATGAGTCAACCCGGGCAGCCGATGACTTTGCCAGCGCGTGCGCTATTTTCCGTGAACTCCGCACTCCCGATACAGGCGACGAAATCGATCGAGCTGTTGCGGAATGCACGTTCAAGGCCGGGTATGCAGCGCTGCAGTCTGGTCGAACGCAAGCGGCGGATGCGGATTTCCATGAGTCTTTGACTTTGACGGAGCGCTTTCTGCCAAAAGATAGCCTCGATCGCGAAGTTCTGCTTCATGCGGCAGACTGCTATGCAGGCTTGGGCGACCTAGAGGCTCGGCGCGCCGCGACAGAATCGGCCACCGGTCACAACCGCGAGGAACACTGGAGCCGGGCGCGGGATTGGTATGAGAAGAGTCTCGCAACTTCCGGACGAGTCCCTCCACAGCTTCGGAAAAGACCTGCGGACTCTCCCGCCGAACAGGATCCCAAGACGGTTGAGGAGAAATTGCGTCGGAGCGAAGCTGCTGTTGCGATGGGGCGTATCCTGGGTCAGATGCGTTGATCAGTCGCCCAGTTGAAACTTCGTCGAGCCCATGAGTTCATCCCCAAACATTCGCTCGTATGTGGTTAATGATTATCATTCGATCACGCTGAACCATTGTGGCGGAAGTGATCCCGGAATTCCGCGAACGAATCAGTACCGCTAAACACACCTCTTGCAAGCAAAACAAGTCACCCCTGGTGGTCGACAAACCTCAAGTAATTCGAAAAGGGAACGAACGTCATCAATAGATGCATGGACCGGGCATGTGAATTAACAGACCAACAGTGGAATATCCTTGATCCCCTAATCCCTGAGCCCGCCAGCCGCCGTGACGGCCGGGGTCGGCCCTGGAAGGAGCGGCGGGAAGTTCTGAATGGAATCTTATGGGTCCTACGCACGGGTGCTCCTTGGGCCGACATTCCGGATCATTAACCGTCGTACCAGACCTGCCATCGCCGATTCCAGCAATGGGTCCGGTCCGGAGTGATGAGAGGAGTTCTAGCGGCACTTGCCGCGGACCTTAAAACCCGCGGCCTGCTTGACGTACAAGAAGCCTTCATCGATGGGACCTTTGCCCCAGCGAAAAAAGGGGCTCCAAGATCGGCAAGACAAAACGAGGCAAGGGATCAAAAATCATGGCTGTGGCAGACTGTCACGGTCTCCCCGTCGCCGTCTGTGTCGAGAGCGCCACTCCTCGTGAAGTGAAGTTGGCTACCAACACACTCGTTCAGATGATTGTCCCCAGTGCGCCACAGAATCTGATTGGTGACAATGCTTATGACTCCGATAAGCTGGATAGTGAGCTTCGTCAATACGGAATTGAACTTATCGCTCCCCATCGTGCTAATCGAAAAAACACCACCCAGGACCTGCGTCGCCTGCGGCGTTATCGCCGACGTTGGAAGATCGAGAGATTATTTGCATGGTTACAGAACTTCCGCAGGTTGGTTGTTCGCTACGAACGATACGCTGAAAACTTTCTTGGAATGCTTTACTTGGGCTGCTGTTTAATCTTGCTGAGGCATTTATGAGATGGGTTGTAGTCTCCGAATACCAATCTTCCTGACCAATTGGCTGAGAGAAAGACTCGGCTGGATCAGCGGCTCGCGCGCCCGGCTCGCCCTATGTGTGTACTCGATGGGCGTCTGATGCATCGCGTCCAGATCGTCGCCCTCCTCCCAGCGCCGATCAACTTCCTTCCCGATGCGATGGCGCTTGCCTCCAATTACGTGAGGCCTCCGCAGGCGACCGTGTGTCTTCGGCTGGCATGGTTCGCCGTCCGGACCAAGGCTCTTTGACTCCGGGTGATAGAAGTATCGGTGCAGAAGTTCCTCGAATGCCTCGACTATCGGTCGCTCACCAAAGTGGGGCGTCAACAAAAGGGACATCGCCCCTCAATGAGTTGATTTGCAGGATGAGCTGATCTGAGGCTGAGCTGAGGATGATCCCGACCTGATCTGTCACCACAGCTTGGGGTGTGTACATTTCGACATCACATACACATATACCCGTCAACGTCGGAAGGGGGATAAGAGATAGAACCAAGAAAGTCGGTTCCCTGGCTAACGAATCCAGGAGACAGGGATATCGGTGGGCACGAGCCAACTACTGGGCCGGGATACGATACACAGTCACTGAGTATGGGCGCAACAAAACCGCATTAGTTCCGGCTCTCAAATCAAGCGTGGAAGATTCTGGCGCTACCGCCGTTGGGTGATCGAAACTGTTTTCGGCGTTCAGGTCAGTGCTCGCCAAAGTTGTGACTTTGGCTGTACCGGACACATGGATTCCGTTCAATCTGATCTCTGCCGGCCTCGGGGTTGGCGAGTAGTTGATCGCCTTCACGATCAGTTCATGGTTGCGCTCGTCTAGCGATGCGCTCGTGTACAGGCCGGCTTCGGCCTGCGTTGTGACAGGAATGATGCGGGTTCCAACATTGTTGGCAAACACTTTTTGAACGTAGTAATCCGGAGTGCCGTACGAACGCAAATTGTCAAACCAGATCGCGTCCGGTTTCCACTGCCATGCATCGACGTGAGCCATCAATGGGGCATAGGACGCCATCTGCACAACATCTCCGTTCCGCTCCAGGCCGGTCATGAAAGCGGCCTCCGCAATTGCGGCCCTCCAGTTATTACGGTTGTCAGAACTGGTCACTCCGGCTGTCTGGGCGGCATACTCGCCTGCGAACACCTTCGGTCCGAGCCGATCATAGTGGTCATAGCGTCCGGTGTTCGCGAAAAACCACTCCGGGTTCATGTAGTAGTGCTCGTCCACAATGTCGGCCTTGAGCGTCCGCCAGGTCGACCACATGCTGTCGAACGGCTCTCCATTGGGCAAAGGTCCGGCGGCGACGACGAGCTTGATCTCCGGATGCTTAGCCTTCAATGCTGCCGCGAACACCTTGTACCGCTCCACGTAGCGCGTCCCCCACTGCTCGTTGCCGACTCCGATCATTGTCAGATGAAATGGCTCCGGGTGCCCCATCTGCGCCCGCAGCTTGCCCCAAGGTGAAGTGGCCGTGCCGTTTGCGAATTCGATCAGGTCCAGCGCATCGCGTACATATTCGTCGAGTTGGTCTACCGCGGCCGTCTCACTTGAATTGAACTGGCAGGCCATGCCGCAATTCAGGATCGGCAATGGCTCCGCCCCAATATCCTCAGCCAGTTGGAAGTACTCATAGAAGCCCAGGCCGAATGACTGGAAGTAGTCCGGAGCCGGCCGGAAGTCGAATTCATCGTTCCATCGATTGATGATGGTATGCCTTTGCGCAATGTCTCCTACCGTGGTCTTCCAGCGATAGCGCGTCGCCAACTGGCGGCCTTCGACAATACAACCTCCCGGAAAGCGAAGAAATCCAGGGTGCAAGTCGGACAGCAGTTGTACAAGATCATTGCGTAAGCCGTTCTCACGGTGTTTCCAGGTGTCCACGGGGAACAGCGAGACCATGTCGAGATCGAGGTACCCTACTTCGTCAACGAAGAAATTCAATCGTGCATGCTGGACGGTCGTGTTGGTTCGAATGACGGTCGCATATCGTTTCCATTGACCGTCGAATCCTTCCAGTTTTCCGCTCCCGATTTCGTGACCGCTCTCATCCGTGAGGGTGGCGCGGATTGCTCTCGGTCCGCCGCTCCGAACATAAGCGGAGAATCGGTATTCGGCGCCGCTTTCCACCCCCATGCCGCGGAAACCAGAATTCCAAAATGCATAGCCAGGTTCGTAGACGCGGACCCTGAGATAGTGCGGATTGAACTGGTTGAGAGGATCCTCGGTGCGGATGCCGAGTTCACCTTTTGGCCGATCGAGGCCCTTACTGCTGAATCCGAGAACTTCATGCCAGCCGGCCAGCGGTTCCTGAAACTCGAACGATCTGTTCTTGACGAGCTCGGGATAGAGTCCGCCATCTGCGGCGAAGTTGATGTCCTCAAAAAAGATGCCGAACATTGAGGGAGAGATCGTTGCTCCAGCGTGCGCTGCATCGACTGAAACGACTGTCTTTTGCTGGTCTTGACTGAAGAGCCAGATCGTAAGGAGTGCAACGAAGAGCACGACCAGCGAGATTGTTTTGCGCATAAGAAGAGCGTCCGATCCTCGATAAGCTATTGTCCATCTACGACGAAGCCTGTCAACGTCAAATAAGCGCCGCCTGGGTTACCGGCTTCTCGACCATCAACGATCTAGCTTTTTTCTTGCTGGCTCCGCGGTATATAGTGAGCGGAGACCGCCTATGATTGCCCTGCCGTTGCTGAAATCATCTTCGCTGATCTCATTGGCGGTTGCACTCGGCCTTGCCCCAAACTGTTCCGCGCAGGATGACTCAGGAAATAAGTCCTGGTCCCAAAGCAGCCAGCAGGACAATCCGGGCGGTACTTTAAATCCAACCCGCACTCGTGAAACTCACACGGAATCCGACGGTCGAATCGTGGATAAGACTTCGGTTGAAACCCTTGGTCCCGATGGCCGGTACATCCCCTACCAGGACACGGAAAAAGAGTCTGTTCGCGTAGACGCCACTCTGACTCGCAGCATCGAGCGAGTCTTCGGCCGGGGGCCCGACGGCCAGAGGACTCTGATTCAGGAGCGGCAGGAAGAGGCGCGCAGTCTTCCCGGCGCGGAGCAGAAGGTCGTGCGTACCGTCTCGAATCCCGACGCCGATGGCAAGCTGCACGTGGTGCAGCGCGAGTTACAGGATTCGAAGCAGTCGGCTGCGGGAGTGCGCGAGACCAAAACGACGGTCCTTACACCGGACGCTGACGGAAATCTCACTGCGGCCGTCCAGATCGAAGAACGACAGAAGCAGAGTAGCGACGGCACCGTCGAATTCAGAAAATCAACCCTGCTTTTCGACGGCGCCGGGCACTGGCAGCTCAGGGAGGTCCGCGAAGGAACCAGCAAAGAGGGAAGTGGCCAGGGACGAACTCAGGAAGAACGCGTGCTCCGTCCCGACGCGAACGGTAAGCTCGCAGAAGTTGAGCGCACGATCAGCAAGCAGACAGCAGGCACTACAGGCGAAAAGCGAGACACAATCGAAACCTATTCGACCAACGTTCCCGGTATCGCAGGCACAGATGCCCTCCAGCTTGTTCAGCGCGAGACAACCGTTCGCCGCATCACCGCCGGAGGCGAGCAGAGATCAGTTCGTCAAATCGAGCGCCCCAGCCCGGGGAATCCTCCCGACGATCTGCACGTCACCGAAGAGGCCATCGACATCGTCCGACCGGGCGGAAGCGGCGGCACCGAACAGAAGCGCTCGATCCTCACTCAGGACTCCAATGGCAGCCTTGGCGAAGTTTGGGTCGACGTGGGCAAGACCACCAACCCTTCCGCAATCCAGGTAGACACCCGGACCACCGCCAAGCCGCAGTAGAGTTCGAGCGTCCGTCGTAGAGACATAGCTCGCTACGTCTCTGCCGCCAGCAAAACGAACCCGCCCAAATCCTGCTCCTACAGCCGCTTCAAGAACGCGTTCGCCTCCGCCACCCGCGGAAACAACTTCTCCTCCGCCTGAAACTCCGCCGAATGCACGCACCGCCGGCTCCCGCGTAACTTCACCGGATGCTTCAAGTGCAGCATCTCGTGATACACGATGTACTCCAACACAAATCGCGGCATCGCCGGGTGGTCGAAGATGCAGCTGATGACGATCGCATTATGCGCCGGATCGTAGTGCCCCAGAATGCGGCGCGTCTTGGTCTGGCTCCAACTCATGCGCGGCCGCGCCATCAGCCCGTGAAAAAAGCGAGTGTTCAACTCCTCGAAGATTTCCTCCAGGTCATAGAAGTGCCCACGTGCAGAGCGAAGCCGCTTGCGTCCCCGCATCTGCCGCACCAGATGCGCCTTGCGCACGATCTCGTGACTGCCCACATACTTTCGGTAGCGCGCCGCTTGCCCTCGGTCGATCGGCTTCCGGTACATCTTCGCCAGCAGAATGTGCGCGATAGCGCGCAGAACATTCTCAGGCGCGCCTTCCAGCAAATCCGACAGCCGCACCAGCAACCGCCCTTCACGCAGCCGTATCGTATTGTTCACATTGGCGAAAGCGAAGAACTCGATTTTCAGCGGGGGCAGGGAAGTCCCCGGTCGCAGTTCCCCATAGGTTTCCTGAAAGATTTCCAGCAGGCCTTCACGCACGGTAAAGCCAGATTAGCACGACTCGTCTGCGGTAGCTCCGGGCTCCCTTCGACCGCTCAGGGCAGGCTTTGCCGGCTGCCCCGAGAAACCGTCCTGTGTGCGCTTATAGGATGAAACTCGTGAGTGCCCCATTTCTCGCGCAAAGGACGCGCGAGAAATGGGACTTTCGCGGCGCATTTATTCTGGCTTCCCACCGCCCTTCGCGCTCGAATTTGTATTCAGCTTCTTGTGCTTGGCCGCGTCTTCCTGATCGGCCAGCAGCTTGCGATGGTCCTCCGCCGACGTGTCCAATGTTTCCAGAATATTCGTCAGCACGAATTCGTAGACGCGCACCTCGTCGGGTGGAACGTCGGCCGCGTCCTTCAGCGCCCGCAGCTTGGCCTGGAACTCGTTATCGGCCTCGATGATCAGCTTCAATGGCTTGCGGATGTCGTCTTTTCGATCGACGTAGGTGTCGATATTGTCGTTGAGTTCGTCATAGAGCAGCTGAAAATCGTCGAGCAAGTCGTGCGTCTGACCGGGACGGTTCTTCGTCTTGGGGTCGCTCCTCATCTGCTCCAGCTTCACCAATCGCGCTCGCGCGAACTGCACGTAAAGTGCAAGCCGCTGTTTCGGTTCCCAGCTGGCGTCACGAACCTGGTCAATCTCGGGTTGCGTCAAAGGATCGCGATGGCGCTGCGCCGGCAAAGCCGCGGTCAGCAATAGAACTACGAGACAAACACGAAACAGGAAAGCGCTCATTTTTGGCCTTTGGGAAACATCGCCAGCAGCAGATCGTCGCGAACCCGCTGGAGACGTGTAATCGCGTCCCGCACCGGCGTCTGGTCGTCATGCGGCAACGAATGCATAAGATCCGTGAGCTTGCGCGTCATCTCGCGGACCGCAATCTCGGTTTGCTTCTGATGTTTGTGGGACTGGATCGAATAATCGCGCGCCAACTCCGTGAATGCGGTGAGGTCGATCAGCGCCGCCTGCCCCTTTTCGTAATCCGCGGCCGCATAAAAGGAGTCGGTCTCGATCAGCCGCCGTTGAGCAATCTGCAAGCACAAGCGCGGCCGGTCGCCGATCGACGTCGCCGCCAGCTTCGCCTTCAACTCTTCCACCGTAGGCTCGGGCCCGGACGCTGCCTGAACCGTCATCCCAGCGACCGCGGCCGCCAACAGGACAGCACCACACACTCGTAATGAATTCCGCACGCCCCGCATAGTCTGAATCTCAACCCGACTACTTCTTTGGCTCGATCGCGATCAGCCGGTGCTTCGCCTGCCACTCCTGATCAGGATACTTCCCGTTGGCCGTATTTAGAAAGAGGTGATAGCTCGCCGAGGCCCGCTTGAAATCCTTGAGATGGTCGTACGCCGAGGCTCGCAGGAAGTGAGTAAGCGGAATCTCCGGCAGGAACTTGGCGCGCGTATCCAAAGCCTTGATCGTCAGCGCATAGTCCTTGTTTTCGCTGGCGGCGAAGGCCAAATCGCCGTATGTCTCTCCCATATCCGGCTTGAGTTTCACCGCCGCCAGAAATTCCTGCTGCGCGGCTGGAAACTTCTTCTGCCGCAGCAGGCTCTGTCCCAGCCCACGGTGCAACTCTGCATCGTTGGGATACGCTGTGATCAGGCTGCGATACGCCGATTCCGCTAGATCATTCTTGCCGGCCGTGAAGTAGAGATCCGCCAGATCACGCTGCAAAGAAACGTCCCCTGGCGCCAGCTTCGCCCCAGCCTGCAATTCGGCCACGGCAGCATCGTTTTTGCCTTCGGCAGCCAGCACGCGTCCCAGTTGGATATGTGCCGCGGCCTGCCCCGGCTGCGCGGCGACCACCTTGCGCAGATATTCTTCGGCCTCGGGGAACCGCCGGCCGTGCATGTAAAGATTTGCCAGCCCCGTCACCGCGTCCGACGACGATGGATCCAGCACTAACGCCTGTTTGTATTCATCCTCCGCGTTCGAAAATTTGTTTTCCTTTTCCAAAAGCGCCCCGGCTGACAAGTGTGGCTCCGGATCTTTCGGCCGCAACAGCGCAGCTTGCCGATACGCGGCAACGGCGTCTTCCGGCTTCGTCGCTTCGAGCACATGCGCCAGAGAAAGCCACGCCCTCTCGCGGCCCTCAGCAGGTTGACTCGTAGGGGTAAGCCGAGTGGCGGCTCGCAGAAACTCTTCCGCATCGGGTTGCCCCGCCTTCGCCAACTGAATCCCCAGATTCAGGTTCGCCTCGAACACATCGGCCCTCGCTGCCACCGATTTCCGGTACGCCGCAATCGATTCGTCCGTCTTTCCTAGGCCGTTCTCGGCGAATCCCAAATCAAACCACGCCACATAATTGGCAGGATCGTTCGCAACAACCTTACGCAACAGCGGTTCGGCCGCGGCGTAATCGCGTTTCTGAATAAAATCCTCTGCCTGTGTGAGTTCGGGCGGCGCCGAGCCGTTCTCCGTCACTCGGGTGTGCCGGACCGTCTCGCTTGAATTCGTCCCGGTCTTGCGATGCACCGTCTGGCTGGAAGAAGAAGTTCCAGCTGGTAGCTTATCGGCGGGAGCATCCGCGGATTGCGGATCCTGAGGAGATTGGGGGTGCCCCATTTCTCGCGCGCTCTCCGCGCGAGAAGGGGGGATTCGTGCCAGTACAAGCGCGGCAACTACCGTCGCCAGCACCGCCATCGCAGCTCTACGAATGCCCATTCGGTCGCGACGTCCCTGCGCCATTCAGAACCCGCGCCAGATACTTCCCGGTATAAGAACCGGCCAGCTTGGCGATCGCCTCCGGAGGCCCAGCGCCAACGATCTTCCCGCCACGATTCCCGCCTTCCGGCCCGAGATCAATCACCCAATCCGCCGTCTTGATAACCTCCAGATTGTGCTCAATGACAACAATCGATCCCCCCGCTTCGATAAGACGGCGAAACGCGGCCAGGAGTTTGCTGACGTCGTCAAAATGTAGCCCCGTCGTCGGCTCGTCGAAAATGTAGAGCAGCCGCCGCATTCGCCCCTCTCCGCCGCCGCGGCCGGATCGACCTACTTCCCGCGTCGCCGGCTGCAGATGCGCCGCCAGCTTCATGCGTTGCGCCTCGCCGCCCGAAAGCGTCGTCGCCGACTGCCCCAGCCGCAGATAGCCCAATCCCACTTCCTCCAGCGACCGCAGTTTCTCGGTGACTTTCGGCGCCTCGGCAAAAAACTTCAGCGCCTCCTTCACCGTCAGATTCAGCACTTCGTGAATATTCTTGGCGCGATACCGCACTTCGAGCACCTGCGGTTTGTAGCGTGTCCCCTTGCACTCCTCGCAAATCAGTTCGACGTCGGCCAGAAACTGCATCTCCACCGTGACCGTGCCGTCGCCCTCGCAAGTCTCGCAACGCCCGCCGGGAATGTTGAACGAAAAGTGTCCGGCGCTGAACCCGCGCTTCTTCGCCTCCGGCAACGAGGCAAACAGCTCGCGAATGGCATCGAAGGCTTTGATGTAAGTCACTGGGTTTGACCGCGGAGTGCGCCCAATCGGCGATTGATCGACCAGCACCACTTCGTCAATGAACTGGTCGCCGGTCAAGCTTTCCCAGGTCGCCGCCGGTCCACCCGTTCCGTTGCTCGACTGCTGCTTCGCCTGCGCCAGCGCCCGGTAGAGCACCTGGTGCAGAAGCGTCGACTTTCCGGATCCTGAAACGCCGGTGATGGCGACGATCATCCCCAGAGGAATGCTGATGTCCACGCCCTTGAGGTTGTTGGCTCGAACGCCGCGAATTGTGATCTGTTGCGTTCCCGGCTTGCGCCGTGTCACCGGCGCTTGAATGCGGAGGTCTTCCGAAAGGTAGCGCCCCGTCAGCGAGGAAGGATTGTGCCGGATCTCGTCATACGTCCCCGCTGCGATCAGCTTCCCGCCGTTCTCGCCGGCGCCCGGCCCTAAATCAAGAATCCGGTCCGCCGCCCGCATGATGTCGGGATCGTGCTCGACGACAAGAATCGTGTTCCCCAGATTCCTCAGGTCGTGAAGGATTTTGATCAGCCGATGCGTATCGCGCGAGTGCAGCCCGATTGACGGCTCATCCAGCACGTAGAGTGTGCCCACGAGCCGCGATCCGAGCGAGGTCGCCAACTGAATCCGCTGCGCCTCCCCGCCCGACAAAGTCGACGACAGCCGGTCCAGCGTCAAATACTCCAGTCCCACGTCATTCAGAAAGCGCAGGCGCTCGCGAATTTCCTGCAGCAGCTTGTCGGCAATCTCAGCTTCCTGCGCGGTCAATTCGAGCTCAGAAAAAAATCGGAACGTTTCCTCTACCGTAAGCGCGCAGATCTCGCAAATATTGCGTCCCTTGATCTTGACCTGCCGCGCCTCCACCCGCAGCCGCGACCCGATACACGCCGAACACAACGAATACCCACGATAACGACTCAGAAACACGCGCACGTGCAGCTTGTATTTCTTGCGCTCGAGGTGATTGAAAAACCCGCGCACCCCAAGAAAGCGTCCCTCACCGTTGAGCACGAGATTCCTGTGCTCATCCTCAAGCTCGATCCAGGGCACATCCAGCGGAATCTGGGCCTGCTTGGCAAAGCGCTTCAGTTCCGTGAACAGCGGACGATACTTCGGCTTGGTCCAGGGCTCGATCGCCCCTTCCGCGAGCGTCTTCATCTTGTCCGGAATTACCAAGTCAAGATCGAAGTCGATCGTATTTCCGAAGCCCTGGCAACGCGGGCACGCCCCATAAGGATTGTTAAACGAGAACAGCCGTGGCTCCGGCTCCTCATACCGCAGACCGCAATTCTTGCACTCAAACCGCTGCGCAAAGCGAAGTGCGGGGCGGACACTCCTGTCCGCCACTGTTGCCAGCGGTTCGTCTGTCTGGATTTCAAAAATGACTTCGCCCGATTCCCGGTAAGCCGTTTCAATCGCATCCACCACGCGCGACCGAGCCTCAGCAGAAACAATCAGTCGATCGACCAGCACAAAAACAGGCTGATCAAAGTTGACATCAAGCAGCGACTCCGGAGTCGAGAATTCGAATATCTGCCCCGCCTGATACAGCCGGTTGAACCCAGCCTTACGCAAGTCAAACAGCCGCGTCTTCAAGGCCTCCGTGAACGCCTCCGTGGGTGCCCCACCCTTCTCACGCTTTTCGCGAGAGGGTGGAGATTTTTTCGTTTTCGTGGAACGATCCGTCTTACTCGCGGGTTCCTGCCCATTCGCAACCGGTCTCTGCAAAGGAAAGAGCACCTGCAGCCGCGTCTCAGAATCGAGCGCCAAAATCGCGTCGGCAACTTCATCGACCGTGTCTTTCTTCACCTCGCGCCCGCAGTTCGCGCAATAAGTCCGTCCCACGCGCGCAAACAAAAGCCGTAAGTAGTCGTAGATCTCAGTCGCCGTAGCCACCGTCGACCGCGGATTGCGCGTCGTATTCTTTTGCCGTATGGCAACCGCGGGCGCGATCCCATCAATCGTGTCCGCATCCGGCTTCTCAATCCGCTCCAGAAATTGGCGCGCATACGCCGACAGCGACTCCACGTAGCGCCGCTGTCCCTCGGCGTAAATGGTGTCGAACGCGAGCGAGGATTTCCCCGACCCCGAAACCCCGGTCACCACCGTTAACGTATTGTGAGGGACTTCAAAGTCTATGTTTTTGAGGTTATGAACGCGGGCACCGCGTACAACAATGCTTTCCGTAGGCTTAGGGGTCTCAGACATCAGCGTGAAGGCCGGATAGCCCCGCTGTCAGGCGAGTGCAAGCGCCCAGCAGCCTCCGCGAGGCCTACCGAATCTTTCTATTATAACTTGAGAGGCCAACGCGCATTCAGTAACACACAGATTCCACGAACAGCCAAAACCGCAACAACCGCAGCTTTCCCGCCTGTTTTAGACACGGGTTAGACATGGAGACGCGAACGGCCTATGCCACGAAAACAAGAGATCGACGACAAGGAAAGGCGGCGGATGACATTCACGGATGATCCGAGCGTTCGCGCCCAGCGACTCAATGACCTCCTGCGGGCGATGCATCAGCGATATGTTGATCTTGCCGTGCTAATCGTTTCCGGGCTGCTGCTCGCCTTCGCCTCCGGCTACATCGTAGGCGTTAAAGCACGGTGCCCGACCGAAGTCGGCATAACGCGGCGGGTGCAGTGAACTCCCATGCCACGGAAGCAGAAGATCAACCTCGACGCGGTTCTGAAGGGCAAAATTGGGTCACGGAACACGACGAGCAGAGCTTCAGTTTGCTGCGCGTCGTCCGCACGCCTACCCGAACAACACCCGCCTGTTCGAGGTGCGGCCTGTGCACAGCGTCGAGGAACGGCAGGTCATCGCAATCTCGGCGAAGCTGCACGAAGTCATCGCGGAGGCACGGCCTGAGCGGAAGGAGAACAAGCCACACGCGGGGCGCGAGGAGCGGCTCGCGTAGCACAGGAAACCGTAGCGCAGGAAACATTTGCCACCTGCCTAGTTTTGGTGTAGCCTGCCGGACACCTTCCCAAAGAAGGATATTCGGGAGGATTCAGGTGAAAAGCAAATTCAGCAGGCAAATCATGCTTGGAGTTACCGTGTGTCTGCTGGCTCTGCATGCCTCTGCTCAAGTCACGCAGCTTACCTTGCAAGTACTCAATCAAACCGATAAGAAGGCCACCTATCGGCTGACAAACAACTCAGATAAGCATCTGACGTGCTACAGCGTTGCCGTGGATGTTATACAGAACAATGGCGAGATCAATAGTGGACAAGAAAGCGAGTGTTCGTACGAGAGAGGGATATTGGCCCTGCACGCCTTTCTTGAACGTACGACCAACATCGAAGGCAACAGGGTCAATCACAGCGGCATCGCCCGAGTGGAAATTGAGCCATCGCTCGCCGTGTTTCAGGATGGGTCTTCTCAGGCTAGAGACGACCGCAGTTGGCACATCTTGATGGACAACGTGAAACTGGAGAACTATGGTGTCCGTGACGTGATTGACGCTATTCAGAGTAGTGGCAACGATCCGGTTAAAGCTGCCTCTATCCTGAAAGCGAAACAGAGCACCATCCCGTCAAAGTCGCCCTACGACTACCGCCTCAAAGAGGCACTCACGTTCCTTGAAAAGTCTCCAAAACCGGACAAGGTTAAAGCGTATGTAGATTACCTAAAGAGAACATACGCATCTTATAAACCGCTTGCTGACCTGCAACCGGGAGGTGGCAAATGACCCCTATCCGAGTGGTTTTTAGTTGGTGCTGTCGGAATCACGTTGTTTCTTGTCTTCGTATACGTGATCGCCTTCGTTGCGCGTAAAGGATGACGCTAGTTGCCCATTCAGACGGCCATAAGGAAGTTGGCCACCACGCTGAGGACGGATTCCCAGTCGAACCTCCCGACTACACCAGCCTCGAAGGTAAGTGCATGCGCCATGTCTGCATTCTCGTACTAGCTTTTTCCTCAGTAGCCGCCGCGTTCGCTCAAGACACACCGCGTGCGGAAGTGTTCGGCGGTTATTCCTACTTACACATCGACACTCAGGGGGTCACCGGTTCCACACTCGATGCTCTGTGCAATAAGCCACGCCGCTGCCCCGAGAGACGTAGCTGGCTACGTCTCGGCCGGCACCATTTCGAGTTTCGACGGAAGAGAGAAAGCTGAAAATAAGAGGTTATTCAGTCGGGCAGTTTGTCATTCTCCAGATCGCGCCGCCTGCCATACCGAAATGCACACCCCACACCGACCGTCATGGCACCCAACGGTGGCACCAGCAAAATCAAAATCGCCCGGCTGAGCGCCCGCTGTCCGTCCTTGGGCGCCCCCTTCGCGCTCTCATAACACATCACGCACCCCTGCGCGAACGCTGGCGCAGTGGAGAACCCCAACGTCATCGCCAGCAGAAGAAGAGCCGTCCGCACTCGCGGATGCGATTTTCTGAGCGCGCTCAGTGTCGGCTTAGGGCTTAAGTTCTTCATTTCACTCCCAACTGTAAAATCCGGTCCGCATCCGGAAAGAAAAAGAAGTACATGATGATGAAGCATGCCGTCACCGAGATCACCAGCAGCCACCGCATCAGTGCCCGCTCGAACTTCAAGTGCATGAAGTATCCGATGATCAGCGCCGACTTGATCACCGACAGAATCAGCAGGATCTCCAGCATGCGAACCGGCTGAAACACCTGCTTGTAGGCAAGCAGCACCTCGGCCGCGGTCAGAACCAGCAGTGCTCCCCACACCCAGAAGTACTGTCCTTTGCTGTCGTCATGCGGCACGTCGTGCATCTTGATTCCCCTCAGCGGCTGCGGCCGCGCCCAATTACGTAATCTTGGTCGACATCAAGTACACCAGCGGGAAGATGAACATCCACACCAGATCGACGAAGTGCCAATACAGCCCCGACACTTCCACATCGTGTGCGTCATAATCCTTGGGCTTGAGAAACAGAATCACCGCCGCCAGGATCAACCCGAGTCCGAGCACGTGAATGCCATAGTGAAAAACATTGTCCGACGGAATCAGAAAATATCCCGCGATGTAAATTACTGCGAGAATCGCCA
>Ga0307474_10000565_pt1 | contig 26689 bp, 20 predicted proteins | sample atmos_gasesECM1C_2_FD_203312 | JGI IMG/M metagenome (GOLD analysis project Ga0307474, IMG submission 203312) | Hardwood forest soil microbial communities from Morgan-Monroe State Forest, Indiana, United States - atmos_gasesECM1C_05 | ecosystem: Environmental > Terrestrial > Soil > Temperate... | reverse complement strand
ATTCTGATGTCCGAGGGTAAAGAGGAAGTTTGAGGACGGCTTGATGACCGCTAAAACGTTTTCGCCAGCCACCTCTGACGCAAAAATAGAAGGCGCAGTGATGCGACGGAACCGATCGCTTGCGGAGATATAGGCTGTCTTCAAGGACAACCAATCTGTTTCGACATCAACCGTGGCCGCCAGATATGGCTGGTTGGAGCCAATCCCTCCCGCGAAGCCAGTCCTCAGCCATTTACGTGGGTGCCAGTCCAGCGCCTGGATGGATGTTCGCTGCCGAGAGATGACGTTTTTCGAGTAGAAATGGAGTGTCTGTGAAATTGGAGCGTCGATGAATGCCAGGCTGAGGGGTAGCTTAGCCTTCGCTGATTCGAAAAACGACGTGCCGCCGACGAGGGCAGTGTCTCCGGCAAAAACGAAGATGTTGGCTTTTCCCTCACGCGAAATGATTCCCACGCCGCGGGTGGGATAGGAATGACTGGAAGCAAATAGGTCGGTGGGCAGATCGAACAGAATTGGTTGGTCACCCAAGGTCACCAGATGAGAATGAAATGTAGTGTTAACATAAGCTCCCAAGCCAAAAGCGCCGCCAAGATCTCCCGCTCCAAAGTAGCCGTTGTAGTTTGACCCCTGAAGATGAATCGCACCGCCTTGGGATGGCAACAAGTCGGAAGCTCCAGCCTGCACCGTTACCAATTGGGCGGCCGCCGAAGGTGAAAAAGACATCCAGCACGCCAAGGTCATCAGTGCCTCAAGAGCAAGAACCTTTGGGTTTGAGCGGTTAAACATGAGATAGCAGCGGGTGGCGTCAAGGCGTAGTTGTCGCTACTGGTTGCTCCAATCCAAAGCGGGCCAGGCGAAGGTGTAGCTTGGAGGGATTTCCGGTGGCGTCCCAGGGGATTTCTACTTGGCGCTGGCTGAACGGGAAAACCGGGAAGCCGCTCTGACTGGACCTATCCCTGCCTGAGGTCACGTCGGTTTCGAGGATTCGTCCAAAGGATGGGCCGGTGTTCTCGACACGAACCACGACCTTATTCTCGGCGGGATGGTATTCCGCGACACGCACGACCAGCTCATTTTTTTGCAATTCCTGCTTCGGTAACAAATAGATGGTGTGCGGCAATTGGATTTGGATGCGAAAGCCTTCTTGTGTTCTTTCCTTAAAGCCGCTAAAGGTGGCATAGACAACGAACCATGAGGGCAAGCTGTCTGCAGAGGCTTCATAAAATACAAAGAAGTTCTGCTTCGGCGAAATGCGAAAGCTCATCGACGAGAACTTGACGTGAATTTTCTCATCTAAGGCACGGTAGGCCAGTTCGCCGGTGTCCGACACGGTAAAGCTTTTCGTTTCAAGCACTACAGAGAGAATTTGAGTGCCGTTGTTGATGTACTCGATTTTTCCCCTCGCTGCCTTCCCGTCGCCTTTCACGATGTTCTCATCGATCAAGGGTTGAACAGTCTGTGCAAAGCTCGGCAAGGCACAAATCAAGAAGAACAAGAAACAGCCGGCCCGGAAAAGATGCTCCCGGCGCCGGCGTTTGCACAAAAAGGTGAAGCGTATTCTTGCCTTCATTCGAATTTACGGTGTTGCTTGGGCCTGGATATTCAGAGTGCCGACATAGGTATCCGCAGGGAGTTGCGGAACCACTGTAGTGTCGATCTGGTAGGCGAGGGTATCCACCCGGCTGCTGTTCTTGTTTGCGCCTGTGATGGCGATCGACGAACCAATTTGCAAACCGGAAGCTGCAGCATTGAATGGACTTACGGCAGTCAACGCGTTGAAGGGACCCGCGCCACCCACCTGGATTTTCACTGCCGCCGAGGGGATATCCACGGTGTTCCCGCCAGTCTGGTGAACGAGCGCTGCAGTCGCGCTTCCGAAGTAAGCCCACAAGGCAATCGCGGTACGCCCGGGCTTAAGCACCCAAGCCGTGTTTATGCCCGTGGTGGTACTTCCGGCGTTGGCGGCGGTGTTTGGAGCGAGAGTGAAATTCACCGTGCTGCCGCTATTCACTGTCACCGTAAGTGATTCGGACAGCGTCGCGTTCAGCGTGACCGTGCCAGTATTGGAATTGATTTGCGCCTTAGTTGGAGCCACACTCGCGGCAGAAATAAATAAGACCGCGGCCGCAATCCACAACCTGTTCGAGAGTCGCATTATTCGTGATCTCCTTAATCATTGAGCTGAGTGGGCAGGCTGTCTCGCTCCGAAAAAGCCGCGGGATCAGGCACCGACCTCTCTAGGTTGGCCGAGTTTGCGTTTCGGAAAGGAACAGCTCGATAGTACGGATGTACTGAATAGCGAAAGAATGTGCCCTTCTGTCCTACAAGCAATCCCCTAGGGAATCAGCGGTATTCATTTTCTTGTTGCAATCACGCAAACTCAGCGCGGTCGCTTGCCGTTAATTTAATGCGAAAATTCTGACTCTCACTTGCTCTGCCCTCTTGGGGCTTGCAAGGCATCGTGAATTGATTTTGTTTCGTTTAGCGTTTCCCTAGATCGGCCACGCGAAAACCTCTCCCACGGTGGAGGGACCTTCACGGTTGCCATGCTGGCGGCCGTTGCGGCTTCAATTCCCATATCCGTATCTTCGAAGACTAGACAAGACTGGGGTCCCACTCCCAGCCTTGCAGCCGCGATCAAAAGGGCCTCGGGGTCTGGTTTGCCTTTATGGTAGTCTTCAGCGCAAACAAGGGTTTCAAACTTCTCCAGTAGCCGCAAGGAGCGGAGCGAAGCGATCACCGAGTCTCGCGTGCTTCCTGACACCACGGCAAAGGAATCCGGCCATATTGCAAATCGATGTGCTCCAGCACTTCAGGGACGGCCTTGAGATGCGGAAGAGACTCAAATAGAGTTCCTCTTTCTTTCGAGCCACCTTCTCGGCGGGCATGTCCAGCCCTTGCTTCTCGTTCAAGAGCGAGATTATCTTGGCTACGGGAAGACCGCCCCACATATAAAAGAGAGCTTCTGGGAAGTCACAATTCCACTCTGCGAGCGCGCTTTTCATGCAAGGTAGTGCAAACCATGGAATCCACAATCGTTCCATCGCCGTCAAACAAGTACGCCCGGAAAGTTCCGGCCGGTATTTTCAATTTAATGCGCACCGGCCCCACCAAGGAAATTTCCATAGCCGACGATCACCGTGGACCCAACCAGCAAAATCAGAGCGAGTGTCAGAAAGCGCATCGCAGTAGCTCCGGCGCCTTTCCATTCCTTGAAGCCCAGACCCCAAAGGGTGCTGAAGATAATGATGCTGGCCATGTGCAGCGTCCAACTCGAGAAACCATACTTCCCCATCTGGGTCTCTCCCATGGTGTAGAAGAAGAACTGGAAATACCAAGTGGTTCCCGCCAGCGCACAGAGGAGGTAATTCGCCCGCATGGGAACGGGCTCGGAATCCGCAGGCGGCGAAGAAGGTAGGTGTTCCACAACTTCGCGGCTCGGGGCATCGATGGCCGTCTCCAGAATGGGCTCTTCTATAATTGCTCTATACTTCTCGGCGCTTGACGTGAAGTATTGGAAGCCCGTCTTGTTTTTGATATTGAGTGCGACGCACCAAACAAAATTGGTTGTAAAGCCGCCAATCAAAACCACGACAAGCACAGGTAACCCTTGCCACAGGTTTGGTGTGCCATGCCGCAAGGTCAGAAGTTTAATGGGACCACCGGCCGCGAGTCCGTATGCAAAGCAAGCGCTCATGACACCGGACAGCGTGGCCACTCCCAGTCCTCTCTTGAGGTCGAATTCCTTGATAGCCATCTTCTTTTGCTCAAGAGACATTTCGCGCTCTTTGTACCTCCCCGCGATTCCAGCGGCCGCAATTCCCAGTAAACAAACGAAAACACCAGCAAGGATTACTTTTCCGGAAGAGGTTCCAAGAACTTGGGTAAAGAAAACGCCGCTGAAGATAGGGGGCATCAATGTTCCAAAGGCCGCACAAAGACCCAACACGACAGCCATCCCCAACGAGAGTCCCAAGTAGCGCATGGTCAGACCAAACGTCAGTCCACCGACACCCCACAAAAGTCCGAAGAAGATGACCCAAAAGATGGTCTGAGCGGAGGTCTCAGAGAGGACTTGGAACAAGTCTCGTGTTAGCACCATGCCGAGGAGCCATGGCGCGATGATCCAGCTAAAGAAGCCTCCTACCAGCCAATAGGTCTCCCAAGACCATTGCCTCACACCACGATACGGCACGTAGAAGCTTGCAGAAGCCAAACCGCCGAGCCAGTGGAAGAAAACACCCAGAGCAGGATTGGGGGTCAAGAGAGCCTCGAGCAGGAATCACACATGAAACACCTCTTCTAAGGGCGCCATCGCCTCATCGGGCAACAGCCCTTCTGGTTGAACGAAAAATCCGGCCATTTTTCGTTGCCAGCGTGCGTTGACCTCTCGACTTGCCATGGTGGCACGCGCGCGCTCGAAGTCTTCGGTTTCCAGATAACCTACCAGAAGGCCGTCGGGGCGCAGGAAGAGGGAGTAATTGTTCCAACCGGTTTCTTGGAGGGCTTTCTTCATCTCCGGCCAGACACAGCGATGTTGCTCTTTGTATTCCTGGATTCGTTCGGGTTTCACTTGGAGAATAAAGCAGATGCGTCGCATGAAATCTCCCATTGGCTGCCGACACGGAGCCTAGGCCGGCGGAAGTCGCATTCGTTTCTATCGGAGAAACGCTTCGGTCAAGCCGCCATCCACAGGAATCACATGGCCAGTCGTTCGAGCGCTCTGCTCGCCTGCCAGCCAGACGATGGAGGCGGCACAGATATCCGGCGTTATCGGCCGCTTCGTGAGCGTCCGTTGCGCATAAAAATCCGCGAGCTTGTCGCGCAGCACTTCGGTAGAATCCGACTCAGGGAAGGCAATCTTATATTTCTGAAGTGACTGAATCACCCGATCGCGAGGAAACATGGCTGATCCGGCAACCACGGTCGCCGGGGCAATTCCGTTTACGCGAACGATTGGCGCCAGTTTGATGGCCAACTCATGAATCAAATGATTCAGAGCGGCCTTGCTGGTGTCGTAGGCCTCGCTGCCTTCTTTGGGAACGATGGCGTTTGCAGAACTAGTGAGCACCATGGCAGCAGGAAGTTGCTGGTCCAGGAATACGCGCTCCGTGGCGCGTGCCAGCAGATAATTGCCAGTGACGTTTACCAAAAAGGTTTTGGCCCATTGCTCCTCACCGACTTCTCTGGCTGAACCGGGAACTGGATAGATTGCGGCGGTGTTCACGACGATGTCGATTCCGCCGAATTTAAGGATCGTATGCCGGACGGCCTCTTCCAGGCTGTCTGAGGAGCTCAAGTCCACACCGGTCGAAGTTACGAACTCGGGGCTCGCGGCAGCGCCGGCTTGCTCGGCAACGTTTTTGGCGCCGGTTTCGTCAAAATCGGCAACCACCAAATGCGCCCCTTTGCGAGCAAGGAGCAAAGCAACCTCACGTCCAATTCCGCTCGCTCCACCAAAGATAAGAGCGACCTTCCGACTGAACTCGGCTTCCGCAGGCATGCGTTGCAATTTCGCTTCTTCGAGAGCCCAATACTCAATCCGGAATGCCTCGGACCGGGGCAGGGCCACGTAATTATGAAAGTGAGAGAACTGTTGCGATTGTTCAAGGTGACGTGCTTGCGGAAGTGGATGAGTGACCTCACCATCCTCTAACGCATTGGCCCCCGCCATTACATGGATGGCGTTGATGAAGAACTCCGTGGTAATCCGCGCTTCTTTTTTATTTTTGCCAAAGCCGAAGAGCCCAAGTCCCGGAACAATCACAACCGAAGGATTGGAATCACGCAGTTTGGGCGAGCTGCTTGAGGCCCATGCTTCGTAATACTTCTTGTAGGCCGCGCGATATTCGGCCACTTGGCTGTGAATGCTAGTCTTCAATGCATTCACATCTTGTTTTGCAGGATCCCAATTCAAGAAAAGCGGGCACACTCTAGTACGTAGGAAATGGTCCGGGCAGCTTGTACCGAGAGCGCTTAGCTCGCGTGACCACTTTGAACCTGAGAAGACAAGAGCGTCCTCTCGATCAGAATAATGTGCGAGCACTCGACGATTCGAGGACACGGCTCCGCGCAACGCAGGCAGAATTTCTGCTGCCACTTTCCAGCGATCTGGCCGCGCTGCATGTTCCAATCCGCCGAAGATCGGGCCCTTTCGGTTTTGGTGTTTTGCTATAAACTCACCCATCTGGTCAATCGTGTGGATGCTGCTGAGATAGCATTCGCGCTGCGTCATGCCCCAAGTAAAGAGGCCGTGCCCGCCGAGAAGAATCCCATCGATTCCTGGATTTTCGCGCACAGTCTTTTCGATGAGTAATGCCAACTCGAATCCAGGACGTTGCCACGGCACCCAGACGATTTTGCGGCCATATTCTCTATTGAACTCTTCGAGTTTACGCTTGCCGTTTGCGCTCGCTGCAAGGGCAATAGCCCAGTCAGGATGCAAATGGTCCACATGAGGAAAAGGAAGCAATGCGTGAAGCGGCGTGTCGATCGAGGCCGCAACGCGATTTTCGCCGAAAGCGGAAAGCGGATAATAGCCGGCCATTTCGTCTTCGCTGGCCTCGCCCCGGTAAAGGTCCTTCAACTGTTCTAAACGATCTTGATAAAGCAGAGCGAATCCAGCTTCCGTGATGGATCCCAAATCGCCGCCGCTGCCCTTCACAGCAAGCACGCGCGTAAATTTACCTGTAAAGGGATCTGGAAGTTCTACTTTTGAACTCGTGTTACCGCCACCAAAGTTAGTGATCTGCAGGTCCGACCCGAGCAGATTCGAGCGATAGCGCAGCAGGCCCAGAGGGTTGTTGGAAAGCTTTGCGGCGGCATCCCCATCCCACAGGTCGGCCAAGGACGTGGTCCTTTTGATTTCAGGCATACACAACCTCACAATAGTGCTCGAAACGTTCGGCTTGCTGATCCCATTTCCCGGGATCAAGCGGTTCGAAAATCTCCACCGGAAAGGAGCGCTCGATGATGGCGCGAACGTCTTTGAGCGAGGTAGCGGCGCCTGTCGCAAGTATTTGAAGGGCCACATTGCCGAGCGCGGTGGCCTCCGCGGGTCCTGCCAGGACTTTCCTCCCGGTGGCATCCGCGGTCATCTGGTTCAGCAAGCGGTTCCTGGATCCCCCACCAATCACGCGAATCTGCTCCACGTGCTTACCTACAACTTTTTCTAGATTCGCTAGCACCAACCTGTACTTGAAAGCCAAACTTTCCAAGACTGCGCGCGCATAGGCGGAAGGGGATTTTGGTATGGGCTGATGAGTTCGCGCACAAAACCGATTGATGCTGGCAGGCATGTCGTCAGGGCGCAGAAAAGATTCGTGATCGGGGTCCATCAGGCTGGTGAACGAGGGTTCGCGCAAGGCGAGTTCCATTAAATCCAGGTAGTCGAAACATTGTCCTTGGGCTGTCCATGTCTGGCGGCAGCACTGAAGCATCCAAAGTCCCATAACATTCTTCAAGAGGCGGGTGGTGCCATTCACGCCACCCTCATTCGTGAAGTTCAAACGAAACGCCTCGGAACTGATGACCGGATTGTCGATTTCCGTTCCGAGCAGCGACCATGTTCCAGAACTCAGAAACGCAGTGCCTTCCCGAGCAGAAATTGCTGCCACGGCAGATCCGGTATCATGAGTGGCCGGTGCAATGACGGGTGTATCCGCCAATGAGGAAATTCGCGTGATGCCAGGCAGTAATTTCCCAAGGATGGTTCCCGGCTCGACGATTTTCGTCCAGAAATGTGTTGGCAGGCCGAGTCGCTCAATTAATTCGTTTGCCCAAGACCGGGTAAGCGGATTAACAAGCTGAGTGGTCGTAGCGTTCGTGAATTCACAAGCGGCGTTTCCGGTAAGCCAAGAGAGAAAAAGATCTGGAATGGTCAGTAAGTTGCGAGCCGCTCTCAGCAAAGAAGGCGTCTCACGGACGGCGGCGAATAGTTGGTACAACGTGTTGATGGGCATGAACTGGATGCCGGTCGTCCAGTAAATCTCTTCCTTCGAGACTTTTTGAAACGCTTCTTCCATCATTCCTACCGTTCGCGTATCGCGATAATGGTACGGATTGTGAAGAAGTTCTCCCTTCTCGCCGAGCAAAGCGTAGTCAACGCCCCAAGCATCCACGCCAATCCCTGCCAACTGCATTTTTTCCAAGTCGGACAGAGCGCTGCGAACTTCCCACCACAAGCGCGCCACATCCCAATGCAAGCTGCCGCCATACTCGACCGGTTCGTTCTTGAAGCGATGGATTTCCTGCGTTGTTAGAACGCCGGAATGCAGATAGGCAAGAATGGCTCTGCCGCTTTCCGCGCCAAAATCAAATGCGAGAAAGGCTTTTGAAGAACTTAGATCAGGCATACGAGGATACGCACTGTGAATTCCTGGCGGAGCGCTGCTTTGTGATGCGTTCCAAGTAGCCGCTTTGGCGGAAAGCCTCCATGGGGTTTGCGGGAAGACCCTTCGACTGCCGCCATTCGCGAAGGGCGGGGCGCACGTCCGTTGCAAACGCATCCTGCAGCAAGGATTCGGCTTTCACGAGGTCGCAACTCTTCTGGGCGCTTACAAGCTCGGAGCAGTTGACGAGACGCGCCTTGGCAAACATTTCTTGAGCCACGGTAACCGTTTGAATCATGGCTTCGATTTTTCCCTTCAGGTTGTGGCTCTGGTCAATCATGTAGGCGATATTCGTCTGTTTGCCGGTCTCCCATTCATAGAAAAGGATTTCATGGAAGATTCGAAAAACCTGGTAGGGATCAATGGAACCCAAGGTCAAATCATCGTCGGCATAGCGCCGATCATTAAAATGGAATCCCCCGAGCATCTCCTCGGAAAGGAGCCAGGCAACGATTTGTTCAATGTTCTGAGAGGCATAATGATGGCCTGTGTCGACGAGGACTTTGGCGTGGGGACCGGCATAACGCGCTAGATGGAGGGCCATGCCCCAGTCAGCAACATCCGTATGATAAAACGCAGGTTCGAAAGGTTTGTATTCAAGAAGCAGCCGCTGGTTTTCCGAAAGTTCGGCGTGGGCGGCCTTTAACAATTCCTCGAACCATTGCTTACGCTGCCGGATATTTGCGGTGCCAGGATAATTCGAGCCGTCGGCAAACCACAGCGAAATGTCGCGGCTATGCAACCGTTGCGCAATCTCGATACTGTCTTTCGTGTGCCGGAAAGCACGCGCTCGCACGGCAGGATCCGGATTACCAAAGGAGCCGTACTTGTATTCCTGATCCTGAAAAAGGTTGGGATTGATTGATCCCGCTCGCACGCCATATCGCTCGGAGAAATTCTGGATGTCAATGACACTATGGAGTCCATTCGGGAAGTCCCACAAGACGTGCAGTGCCACTGTCGGACATACGCCGGTAAGGGCGTGAACCTGACCGGCATCGCTGAACTTTTCCTCGGTGGTGCTGGCGGCGGCGGGTTGAATGAACTTGCCAAAGCGCGTCCCGGTATTGGCGAAGCCCCACGACGGGATTTCGATACGAAAGTCGTTTAGCGCTCGAATGACAGTGGCGGAAATAGATACGTTCATGGCCTACCCTCTCCAGCGAAGCGAACTCGCTTAGCTTATAAGTTTGTGGGGCCTTCGGCAAACCAAACCGCTACAATTTCCGGTGACGTAATTTTGAGTGTGTAAAAAGAGAGAGGGTGTAGGTTTTGTTGTGACCACAACAAAATCTCCGGTAAAGGAGACTAGACCTGATGCCAGTGAAGAATACCACCCAGCGATTTGAATTGTTTGTGCGCGACTTGCAGGGTATCGAAATGGGGTAATACCTAGCGGTGCGGTTGCCCGCGGTGTCGTTGACGCGCTTGATCTCAAAGAAGGCAACCAGATCGAGATTCGAATAAGGCTTTCTTCGATACGCATGTGCTGATTTGTGGTGCACAACGAGCCACGCAGCACGCAAGCAGAGCAACTCCTCGCAGCGTAACGCCCTTTCTTGATAGTGTCTGAGAACCCGGCGCAATACTGGTTTTCGCCCGGGAAGGAGCGTCTGACGCGGCGTGATTGCAAAGAATGGAAACAAGCCACGCGTCCCTGCGTCGCGGGGAAGTCAAACTCAGTATACAATTGTCTCAGTTCTCGAATCGCAATCAGCGATGCTTCACGGGAGGCGTGGCGATAATGGCCCCGGTACTTCTCTGGCTGGTCATGATCCTTTGCCTGCTGATTTCCGCGGTCAAGTACTTGATGGGAATCATTCTCAGGCTGTCGTTCCCGAGCACAAGAGTCCAAAAGGACTACACCTACGAGCCCACCGTGAGCGTTCTCATGCCTTGCTTCAACGAAGGCAAGACGGTCTACGAAACCATTGAAAGCATCAGCAAGAGCAACTATCCCAGCGACAAGTTTGAAGTCATCGCACAGGACGACTGTTCGGTTGACGACACCTACGAGTGGACGCTCAAGGCCCAGCGCGATTTCACCAACATTCGCATCCGCACCGGGCGGAATGAAGCCAATAGTGGAAAGGCAGGCACGGTTTGTAACGCGCTGCAGCACTCCAATGCCGAGATTATTGTTTCCATCGATTCGGATTGCATCTTCCATCCTGACGCGATTCGCGAATTGACCGCCTGCTTTTCCGAGCCGCGTATCGGGTCGGTTGGCGGCAGGGTAGGCGTCCGAAATACCAATGACAACATAATCACCGCGATTCAAGCGGTCATTTACTACTCCGCGTTCCAGCTTTACAAGATTCCCGAGAATTGGACGCGCAGCGTGTGCTGTATCAGCGGATGCCTTTTCGCGATTCGCCGCGAGTTGCTCTTGGAGATCGAGCCAGCGATCCGAGCCCGGCACTGGTTCGGCATTCACGTGAATCAGGGCGAGGACCGCTTCCTTACTCATCAAACCCTTTTACGCGGTTACGGGACGTACATTAACAACGATGCGCTATGCTGGACCACGGTACCGAACACACTCTCGGTCCTTTTCAAGCAGCAACTGCGGTGGCGCCGCAGCATCGTGCGGGATTTGTTCTACACGCTCAGAACGCTGCCGCAACACGTCTGGAAACTGCACCCAAACACGGTGTTTACGCTGGTCCTCACACCGCTGGGAGCGATTGTGGCTTTTCTGGTCGCGGTAACCATGCTCTCAGCGGACCCTTTGGCTTGGGCCGGACCTCTGCCGCTGGTCACCGCGCTTGGAATCGGCGCGGTTCTCACCTGGGTGATCAAAAGATATAGTGCACGAGAAGCGCTTGCTCATCCTCTGGTCTTTGGCGCTTATGTCGGTTGGTCCTTGGTCAGCAGCTTGTTCCTCACGCCCCTGGCGCTCTGCACCATGGACTCGGCAGACTGGGGCACGCGGACCAAGGAAGAACAAGAGGTGCCCGTTGGCAACGCAAACACTTAAGACTCCACCTTCGGAAACGAAAAAGGGTGCGGCCGGACGTGCGCCCGGGCAATCGCTGCATTACAAGTTGGTGATTTCGCTCTATCGCATTTTTGCCATCACCGTGCTTTATCTCGTCCTCGGCGGCATTCTCACCTATGCGTTTGTGATGGGTTTCTATGCGGTCAGCAGCTCGTGGGCTGCGCCGGTCATCATCTCCGCCGTCGACGAAAAAAGCCTGGACTTCCGTCAAAAACTGGTAACCAGCCAGCAAAGCATTGAAGATCTCAAAGTCGATTCCCAGAAAATGCAAAGCAGCATTGCCGAAATGACCCAGCACCGTGCCGCGCTCCTGGCCCTGGAGCCTCGACTCCAGACCGCGATCGCGCGCGAGCGCACGCACAACCGCGCCACTGGCCCGCAACTCGCGGCCCTTGACAACCAGAAGCAGGCCGACAACGTGAAAACGCAAGCGGTACTCGCGCAGCTCAAGCAAATCGAGTCCAACATCAATAGAGACCTCGCTACCGGATTGATCACAAAAGGAGACGCGGCCGCCCAGCTCTCCTCTTTGAATCAAGCCGCTAACGCCTACACCGACAGCAAAATTGCCGAGGTGCTGCTCACTGACAACGTCCTTCAGAAGACCACGACTGGCACGAGCTCTCTGGACGTGCTCCAAAAGCAAGCCGAACTGCGCTCCGAGGTCGCGCAGCTCGACGTGGCCATTAACGTCGCCCAAAAAGAACTCCAAGAGGACTCGCGTCAGATCGACCGCTTGCGGCAAGCCATCACCACCGCCAAAGAAAGTCCGTACTACCTGAATGCGGTTGGGGGCCAGGCCTTGTACTTCGCTTTCGTTCCTTACGACAACCAAGCCAATGCGGTGGCCGGGCGCCCTGTCTACGACTGCTACCTCAATATGATCGCGTGCCGGAAAGTCGGTACGGTGAAGCAGATCTTCGCCGGCGAGGAAAACGCCGTCCATCCGATCTTCAAGACCAACATTCGCGGCTTCCTGATCCAGATGAATCTGAACCACACCGACTCCGCGAAATCCAAGACCGTGTTTCTTGGCCGCAAGCCGCTTTTGTTCTAAGGAGAAGCGAATGTCCCTGAATAAATGGAGATTTGCGCTAGCTGCAGCTTTGCTTGTTCCCGCGCACGCGTTCGCCGGGGACGAGAAAGACCAGCAGGCCTACTGCGCCTACGTTATAGAGCAAGCGCAAGCTCAGCGAGACCTCCTGCGCACTCCGACCGGCGTGGTGGGCGTGACCCAGCCCGAGACCGGCCTACCTTTGCAAGTGGTAGGCGGCGCCACTCTTGGCCTTGCCGACTTGAGAAAAGCCGGGTTGACCATGGAGGTCGCCCACAAAAACTGCGAATTGTATAAGGCCACAACCGGCGCCCAGCAGGATATCCAATACGCGCTCGCCAGCCTCGAGAGAGAAGCTCTGCGCAACAGACTCACGCTGATCGAACAAGCTTCCAAGTCCCTGGACGCACTGATGGAGCAGACCTCGAAGATGGTGGAGGCCCAGAATGCCACGCGCTTGATGCTGTTCTCGCTCGAGACCACGAAAATCAAGCTCAATGCGGACCACGCGGACACGCAAGCGAAGGTGACGGCGATCTACGTACCGCCGCTGAGCGATTTGCCGTTGAAAGAGCTTGTCGCACAAAAGGAAAACAGCGAAACGCGCGCGCAAAGAGCGTTGAATAGCTTGAGCCGCCAGGATAATTGGAATGTCGCGCTCACCGTCGGGGTGCATCAGCAGGTCAATCCGGTTGCTCAGGGAGCGCAACCGTATGGCATGGTGTCCGTGAACTATAATCTGGCCAGCCGCGCCATCAATAAGCACTTGGATCGCGCTGTCGAAGCTCACGACGAATGGAAAAAGCTGCAAGAGGGCGATGTCGTACGCGGCACGGAGGTGCTTCGGCAGCAGTTGGTGGATAGCGTGGCGGTGCAAGAGGCCAGGCTCCAATCTCTCCAGGAAGAAAGCCAACAGCTCGACAAGAATCTTCAGCTTGTTGCCACTCCGGATACTTCCGCTGCCTTCGACTTCCGCAATCAGCTAGTCGCTGCCCAACTCCTTCTTCAAATCGAGACCGTCGATGCCAGTTTCCGAATCGAGCGCCTGCGCGAGTACCTCGTAAGAAATTACTGAGTGACTTGGCTCCCCGCTCGTGTGAGCCTTGCTAAATTGCGATCTGCCGAGATTATCGCAAGAGCCGCGTATTTCGCCGTCCGCACGATCTCAAACGTCCGTCTGCGCTGCATTCGTGGGTGGAGATCCTTCCACGCAAACTGGGATCACCTCGCGGCGCCTAGCTCGCAAACTAGTGCGCAAACGTCTAAAAAGACGCCATTTACAAAGCTTCCGTTTGGATGTCAGCTTGCTACCCTAACGAAGGAACCCTTTAGCGGCTTTTGTGCTCCAGGAGCAAACATGAAATTTACAACGAGTATAATCAGGCCATGATCACACGTCGAGATACGCTCGCTGCGGCTATTGGTTTGCTATGCGAATTGGGCGCTGCCGATGCCCAAACGCGAAACGGAACAACGGCTCAACAGGCCCCGCGAGCCACCGGCCCTGTGTTCAAACACGACCTGCCGAACATCACAATGGAAGAATGGGAGGTGACAGTTAGTTACGTGGATTACCCCCTTGGAAGAGTTGGTCAGCTTCATCACCATGCGGGCTTCGTCCTCGCCTATGTACTGGAAGGTGCGATAGTCACAAAGATTTCCGGGCAGGAAGAAAGGACTTATCGAACTGGAGAGATGTTTTTTGAGCCCCCGGGGAGCACACACGAGGTGTCCAGCAACGCTAGCGCAACCGAGCCGGCAAAACTCCTCGCCATGATTTTTGCGAAAAAGGGGGTTCAGTTGACCATGCCCGGGCCGGCTTGAGGTTTTTGCTCATTGGCCACGTAGATTTTCGTATCTGGATGGAATTCCGACCAGGCAAACCAATATTCAGGCTCTAGTATCACAGATGTGAGTTGCGACCCCTTGAATGCGCCGGAAATGCAGTCCCCGTAAGGATTCCACCGCGATTTCGTTTGCTTATCGATCAATTCGGTGGCATCTGCATTCGCAGCACGGAATTTCAGACGCCTGCCCTTTACCCGCGCAATAAACGCGGTGGTGGTATCCGACGTCGGCTGATGCACAACAAGAACGGGCTGGCCGCCGATTTCCTCGTTGATTACAAGCGCCTGCCGCAGGACGGTCAGTGGAAATGCCTCGTCGGATCCGCCAACAACGAGACCTAGAACCATCGTCTTAGCCTTTAGCCGATCGTCCACGCGGAGCACATCTGGAGGCGCTGAACCCTTGCCCGATAGACCTTGGCGAATCATTTCATTTCTTTCCGCGATGCGATCTGCGTAACCCGCCAGAGGTTTCAGGACGAGCGTATCCGGATGCAAGCGGTGCCACTCACCCCAATCCGTGAGAAGAAAAGGATACAGCTCGAGATGCTCGCCTTTTAGAGGTCCTGAAATGGCTTGCAGGCTGGACTGTTGCCACCGGCTGCCCGTTTCGCGGTCTTGGAAGACCTCATTACCTCCAATAACGCCGGCATTATCCAACTGAAGGTCCCGTCCCTTTGCTGCGGCCCTGAACACGAGGGCCGTGTTGCAGTAGCTTCACCAGGTGATGGCAATGGGTCCAGCCGGTGACTGATCCTCGACCAGGCCATGTTGAGAGAGGATGGCCGCCGGATAGGCTTTAGTCGCTCGTCCACTGACAATGCCGATCACGCGATCGGGATCATGCAAAAATGTTGCGGACGAAGCGGGAATAAACTGTGGATCGTGGATCGCTGTATATGGCAAGCGCTTCTGGGCCTGCTTTTGCGCCGCCGCACTTGTGCCCAGAACGATAAATAAAATCGGGAGGAAGTGTAAGGTCTTCATAGCCGCGCCTCGTTAACTGGGAATCCTGCCACATTCTGAAGCCATTGTCCGTCCAAAATAAGAAAAACACTACTCGCCGACACGCGCGCGTTGACTTGCCTTTGAGCACTGCCTAACATGCCTCGCCAAGAGCGCTTTCCGAGCCATGACCCGTCAGACCGTCTCGCATTACCGAGTCATCGAGAAGCTCGGTGGCGGTGAGAGGGGGTGGTGTACAAGGCCGAGGATACGCGCCTCGACCGTTTTGTCGCCCTTAAGTTCCTGCCCGAAAATCTAGCCCGAAACCGCCAAGCCTTGGAGCGACTCCGGCGCGAGGCTAAAGCTGCATCTGCGCTCAATCATCCCAATATTTGCACGATTCACGACGTCGGTGAACAGGACGGGCAAGCGTTCATTGCGATGGAGTTCCTGGAAGGTGCGACGTTGAAGCTCCGCATCGCCGGGCGTCACCTGGAACTAGAAACAGTCCTTTCGCTTGGAATCCATTTTTTATTAACAGAGAAAATCGTGGGTGCAATCAGGATATCGTACACGGGATCTATTTTGTCTTACTCGTTGAGTGGCTGACCGACCTCACGGTCCAAACGGATTTTTGGGAGACGGAGCGCGAGCAGCATTCAGCGGAATCACACTTTCTCGAACCGGACATCTTGACTGCGAGGAGAGTCGGAATACACCGAACCGAACCCAGCATCCTGGATAGCTCTACACTAGCCAACTTAGCACAGACACTCGGCCATCTTAACAATCAATTGTTGCTGTGCCGGTCAGGGGAGCGTGAAGTGTCATGAGAACGGCATTGAAAGATTATACGAAAAGGGCGCGCGCCATGTGTGACTTACTCGTAGCGCAGGGCCACCATGGGATCAACCTTCATGGCGCGCCGAGCCGGGATATAACTCGCAAGGATGGCAACGCCGAGCAAGAATCCCGGAACTCCAAAGAAAGCGACCGGATCGACCGGGCTAATGCCATACAAGAAACGCAAGGAGACATCCCAGGGCAAAATCGTTGTTAGCGCCCAAGCGACCGCGGCGCAGCCAGCGGTGCCGATCAGCGCGCCGATCACCACTGGCCTCATGGATTGGCGCAGAACAAGAGCCATGACATCGCGATTGTCCGCTCCTAGGGCCATCCGGATTCCGATTTCGCGCACACGGCGGCTGACAACGTAGGATACCAAGCCATAGACGCCCATAGCGGCCAGGAGCAAGGCGAGGCCGCTGAGGAATCCAGATAAAGTCGAGAAGATCCGACCCGGCGTGAGCCAGGGTTTGAGATTTTCTTCGAGATTGACGATTTCGACGGCTAGTTCTGGATCGAGCGCGGCGACGGTTGCCCGTAGGTTCTGTGTTGTAGGTGAACCAGCAGTGCCCGAAATCAATAGTCGGAGATCCAACTGTTGCTTGGGACCGGCCGGAAGATAGACGTAAATGTTATCGGAGCGCCCCAAAAAGGACACCTGCGCATCCTTCGCCACGCCTACGACCTCATAATCGCCGTCCAGACGAATGGTCTTGCCGATGGGATCCTCGCTCGGCCACAAGCGACGAGCGGTTGATTCCACGAGGATCGCCACGGGCACGCCGGTTTGACTCTCCGCCTCCGTAAAATTGCGGCCGCGCACGATGGGAATGCCCAATAGCGGGAAGAAGGTATGCGAAACGTAGTTGTACTCGACACCGACGTGGTCTTCACGGCCAGGGATGGAAAGGTCGGTAGCACGGTGATTGTCGTCCAGCGGAACCGCGCTGGCTTGGGCTGTGGCGTTCACTCCAGGAAGCGCGGCGATTCGCTGGAGCAATTGCCGCTGCAGCGCTTCGGCGCGCTGATTGTCGTAACCTGCTGCGTTGAGATCGAAGACGATGGCGGCGACATTCTTCATGCGAAAACCAGGGTCGATGGTCTGTGCCCGGTGAAGCCCACGCAGCAACAGTCCGGAGGCAAGCAACAAGACCATGCAAGCGGCCACTTGCGCCGCTACGAGCGCGCCGCGCAAAAGATTTTTCGAGCGACCTTCGGAGTAGGCACTTTCTCCCTTCATCGCGAGGGTGAGATCCGCTCGTGAAGACTGGAGCGCCGGGACCAAACCAAAAGCAATCCCAGTGAGCAGCGTCAGGACGAGGGCATAAGCCAAAACGTGGACGTCGGGACTGATGTTGAGCGCCACGGGCCAGTAGCCTGCGGAGATGTTGGATTGAAGAAATCGCACCAGGCCCGTTGTAAACCACAACGAGACAAGTGAGCCCAGCAATCCGGCGAGCAGTGCAACCAAAAGACTTTCGGTGAGCAGCTGCCGGATGAGACGTCCTCGGCTGGCGCCCATTGCGCGCCTCACGGCAATTTCTTTGCGGCGCCCGGTGCCTCGAGCGAGCAGCAGACTAGCGACGTTAGCGCAGGCAATCAGCAGCACCATGCCCACAGCAAAGAGCAGGGCGCCGCCCATACTCAGCAACAGGAACCGCTCTTCAGGGACGGAGAAGAGCGTGGCCGTATCGATGGTCAGCGCAGTGATGCGGCCTGGGTCGCGCAGGTCGATTTGGCCGGCGATCACGCTGAGGTCGGCGCGGGTTTGTTTCTCGGATATCCCACCCTTCTTGCGTCCCAGCAGTCCGAGCCAGCTTTGAGAATCGTCGGCAACACGATCCGGTTCACGGAGGAGACTGCTCTGCAAGTTCACGGGAGCCCAGAACTGCGATGGAATCGGCTCACTACCTTGGAAGCCTGGAGAGGCGACGCCAATCACCGTGAAAGGGATGCGATTGAGAATAACCGGCTTTCCGACTATGGAAGCGTCTGCACCGAACGAGCTACACCACAATCCATCACTCAGCACCACAACGGGAGCTGCGTTGCCTGCGATACATTCCGCATCCGTGAAGCCGCGGCCCAGAGCAAGAGGAACTTCCAGCACGTCGAAATAGTTGCACGAAGTGAGTGTCCCAATCAGATGTTGGGGATGTGTGCCGCCCATGTTCACCTCGACGAAGGGTGCATAGGCAAGAAGGCCGCTAAAGACGTGGTTCTGGTCGCGGTAGGCCGTGTATTCGGAATAAGAAAAGAAGCTCGCGTTCTCGCGTACATTCCGGTGAATGGGACCTTGGAGCTTGCGGTAGGTCTGCGAGATAACTACGACTTCTTCTGCATGAGGAACCGGAAGCAGTCGCAAAGCGGCGCCATTCAAAATCGTGAAAATACCAGTGTTTAGGCCGATGCCGAGCGCAAGAGTAAGCACCGCGACGGCGGTGAACCCCGCATTCTTCCGCAGCGCGCGAGCACCAAATCGCAGATCACGCAAGAAATTCTCCAGCAGGGGTAAGCCGCGGCGGGCGCGATAATTTTCTTTGGTTTGCTCGATGCCGCCGAGTCTGATCCGAGCGTCACGCCGCGCTTCGTCCAAGCTCATACCTGCGCGAAGATTCTCCTCAACATGCATCAGGACATGGGCTTCCATCTCCTCGGCGAGGTCTCGCTCGCGCCGTTCACTGCCAAATAAAGCGGCCAGCCGCAATAGCCAAGCGCGCAGTGATCTCATAACTCCTCGCTTATTTCTGGGCTTCTCTGAGAATGCCTAGGATGCAGGTACGTCCTATGGGGATGCAATAGAAGATACGGTTTAGGGGCGCAATTTGTTTCCGGCTTTCTGAGATTTTCCATTGGAGGCAACTGGCCGGTTACAGTCTTGGCGACGATTGGTTCGGCAAGCCGAGAGGTGCGGTGGCGCTTGCGGGAGTCAAAAGGCGAACTAAGCGACCGCACTGATTCAGAGACACGCACGGAATCGTCGGACCACGTGGCCAAGTCCGTACTCGTACTAGCCAGAAACGGAGTTCAGGGAAGTCGGCAAAGCACTCTACACTGCCCGAAACCATGCTTGTGCGACTTACCCCACAAAATTCTCTGTTTGGCTCGGTACATCCCCATGGGAAACCCAAAGCAGGGAACGTCATACGAGAACGGACCAAACTACTTGCTGGCAAAACCCTGCAACATCCACACGCTGTTAGACGATTTAGCGATTGTGTACGCAAAGCCCTTGCCGTCCGGCGAAAAATTGAGTTGGGGGGTGTTGAAAACTCTATGCGAAGAGACCCGCGAATCTGGGTAGCGACGCAGTCGGGACCCGATCGGTTCGGAGATATACACATCTGAGAAATTGCTGTCCTTCTCCTGATAGATCAACACTGCCGCTTTGCCGTCCCGGGACACGGTCGGCAGACTTGAAGAGCCAAACCCGGGCCCCGTCGGTATCGCCCACAACAAATCCGACTCTCCACCAACGGAAGCAACGGAAAAGCAGCTCGTTCGGTTGTGTCCCAGGTGTTAGTCGAAGGTAGAGGATATGCGAGGAGTCCGGCGACCAGCCGAGGGGACGCATGCCGCCAATGCTGTGAGTCAACTGCTGCGGCGAGGGTGAATCCAGTGTGCGCAGAAAAAGCTGGTCTTCGTCGCCCATTTCGCCTGAGCACACGGCCATTTTGCCGTTCGGCGACCACAGCGGACTGTGAGCGTTCACCGCGAACGGTGTGTACTTGTAGTCCGAAAGCTGCACACCCTTTGGGGTGCAGCCCCCATACGATTCCGCCCGCAAGCCCCGCAGAAAGAATCATCAGCGCAAGCGTGACACCCACCCCGAATCTTTTCCGTCTTGCTACCGCCTGCTGCGCCGCCGCAACGTCTGGCGAAAGGGCGTGTATGCTGCTGCTAAACGCCTCGGAAAAATGGTCACGCAAGACACGCAGTCGCTGATACAGATCTCGCGATGAATCAAACCGCCTTGTCAGGTCCTTCTCCAGGCAGCGTTCCACCAACCACTTGAGAGGTACGGGAATCTTGACTCTCGGCGGCTCAGCCTCGTCGCGCACCGTCGCAGCCATCGTTTCCACGGACGAGTCGCGCGCAAACGCCTGCTTGCCCTCAAGCATCTCGCACACAATCAATCCAAACGAGAACTGGTCCGAACGGTAGTCCACCTCCTGCCCGCGGGCCTGCTCAAGGCTCAGAGCAAATCAATGCTCACGCGGCATCATGGGTAAGTGCTTGGCGCCAAGCCAGGATCTGTTCCTCGCAAAGCTTTGTGGAGCGAATTCAACGCCTGGTATTTAGGTCGGCGAAGCAGAGCCGAAAAACGATGCCGGTCACTCGTGTCGTAGCGCGGCCATAGGATCGATTCGAGATGCTTTCCGGGCAGGAGCGTAACCGCCCAGCGTGACTGCGGCGAACAGAATCGCCACCGCTGCCAAGAGGGCAAGCGGATCGTTGGATTTGATTCCATACAGAAGAGATTCGACGAATTTGGATGTACCCAGAGCCGCAGCCATGCCAATGGCAAGCCCCACTGCCGCCAGCACCAAGACTTCGTTTAAGACCATCCGAACGACACGGCCTCGTTGTGCGCCCAGCGCCATCCGGATGCCGATCTCACCTGTGCGGCGGGTGACGCTATACGAAACGGTGCCGTAGAGACCGACGCAAGCGATCACTAGAGTCAGAATCGCAAAACCACTGCACAATTCGGCAAACGTGATCTCCTGGTTGATGGTCTGGTCGATCTCCGCTGCTTGGGTTCTTACCTCGGACATTGGCACGCGTGCGTCCGTTTGGTGAACGATTTCGCGTACGGAATTTACATAAAGAAGTGGATCACCCGCTGTGCGCAGCGCGTACACCATCTGATCGGGACGCGGATAACCTTGGTTATACGCGAGATACGCCACCGGCGGTATGTCCCTCGTCAGGCCCCCGTAGCGGGCGTTCCGGCAGACCCCCACAATCTCCATGTCGCGCGCGAGACGGCCTCCCTCTCCGGTCTCCAGATTCGGTTCGCGCAAAATCAAGTGCTGTCTAAGCGGATTTCGATTGCCGAAATTGGCTTTGGCAAATGCCTCATTGATCACCGCAACGGCCGGCGAGCCTGGCGTGTCGCGTTCTTCGATATCACGGCCGGCCAGAATCGGAATCTCCATGGTTCTGAAGAACCGCGGCCCGACGTTCAAAATGCGGTTGACAGGATTGGGTGGAGCGCCTGCCGGGCCTAGGGGCAGTCCGGTTCCGGCTTCGATGAGGGAATCTTCCGAAAGGGTCGCGTCGTGCACGCCCGGGATCGCGTTGAGACGTTTGCGCAGATCGCCGTAAAAGGCGGCAATCTCGGGATCTTTGTGTCCGGCTTTGCGCGCGTCCACCTGGAACAAAAGCACATTCTCGCGATTGAAGCCGAGTTCGACCGACTCTAGATTTGCTAAGGTACGGACAAAAAGACCGGCCGCAACCAGCAGCAGCAGCGAGATAGCGATCTGACTCACTACCAGTAACTGGCTCAGGCTGACGCGCCAAAAAGTATGTCGTGCGGTCGGCTGGCCCGCTGGTGCTTCCTTCAGGGCCAGGATGACGTCCACGCGCGTGGACTGCAACGCCGGAGCGAGGCCGAATAGGACGCCGGTCAGGAACGAAAGTGCGATCGCCGCACCCAGCACGTGCCAGTTCAAATCCGCGTGCAGCGTGAAATTCGCGCGGCCATTTGCCAGCAGTAACGTGAGGAAGCGAATCCCCCAGAGAGCAAACAGCAATCCCAGAGCCCCGCTTAGCGACGCCAGCAGAACGCTTTCGGTGAGCAGTTGCCGCACGATGCGAAACCAGCCGGCCCCCACGCTGAGCCGCAGCGCCATTTCTCGTCTTCTTGCCGCGGCCCGCACAAGGAGGAGATTGGCGACATTGACGCACGCCAGGACGAGAATCAAACCAACCAAACTTAGCAGCACATAGAGTGGCTTCGAATATCGGCGGCGTAGACTATCCAGCCCGCCCGCGCCTTTTTTGACGACGAGCTGGGGAAGATTGGCCCTCTCCTGATCATTCGTGGCTGTGCTCGCCACCCATTGCTGGAACGCAGGAGCGAGCGCGGCCTGCGCTTGAGCGAGGGTCACTCCCGGACGCAATCTGCCCATGACATGAACCCAATAATAGTTCCGAGCCAGGTAATTCTCAGCTCGAAAGCCAAACTGATTGCTGGCTCCCAGCAACTCATTGGTGTGCATCGGAAGATAGACGTCTGGCGGCGACGCGGGATCAACGCCAAAGAATTCCGGTGGAGTAACCCCCATCACGGTGAAGGGCAGGTTGTCGATCAGAATCGGTTGGCCGACGGCATTGGCAGCTGCTCCGAAGTGGCGTTGACTGAACCCATAACTAACGACGGCAACTGCCGGAGCTCCCGGCCGGTCGTCGTCGGAAATGATTAGGCGTCCGGCTGCCGGGGCCACGCCGAGTCCGCGAAAATAATCGCCTGAGACGGTCCAGCCAGCCGCAACGTCAGCTTGTCCATTGATACTTAGGTTCAGCCTCCTCATTTGCCATGATGGGTAGTGCGCGAACACGATAGAAAAGACGGCGTCGTTCTGCTGGAAAAGTTCGAACGCGGGGAAGGGGAAGATACCCGCAGAGACTCCCGAGTTGGGTTCGTCATAGGTGGTCCCGCTCATACCCTTCATGACGGAGTCGCCCTCGGTGGCTTTGGCATACCAGTTCAGGACCACCAGCGACTCGGGATCGGACACCGGCAGCGAGCGCAGCAGGATCGAGTCCATAAAGCTGTAGATCGCGGTGTTGGCTCCAATTCCCAACGCCAGTGAGGTCATCGCCAGTAAGGTGAACAGCCGGTTGGCGGCCATGGTCCGGAAGGTGTAGCGCAGGTCTTGGCCGAGTTGCTCCAGGATCGTCCATCCCCACATCGCGCGAGTGTCCTCCCGCAGCAGGGTAAGGTTGCCCAACTCGCGGCGCGCCGCCCATCGAGCCTGATCTTCCGCTAAGCCTGCTGCTTGATGCTGTTCCGCCTCTTCCTCCAGGTGGAACTGAAGTTCCTCACGGAGTTCCGCTTCCTTACGGCTGCGCTGTGTCAGCCAACGCAACCTGCGAAAAAACGACCTCATGGTCCCTCCTGATCAACCGGGTTCAAGATCAATGCCACAGCGCGCGAGAACGCCTGCCATTTCGACTGTTCGGTAGCCAGCTGTTTCTTCCCGAGAGGTGTGAGGCGGTAATACCGGGCACGCTTGCCCTTCTCGGAGAGTTTCCAAGAAGCTTCCATCCAGCCTTTAGCTTCCAGGCGATGCAGAGCCGGGTACAAGGAACCAGTCTCAACCTGGAGCAGGTCTTCCGAGGTCCGCTGAATATGTTTGGCAATGGCATGGCCATGAGTGGGTCCTGCGAGCAAGGTGCGGAGGATGAGGAGGTCGAGCGTGCCTTGCAGGAGTTCTACACGGGACGGCGGCTCTCTAAGCATTGTGTAGGTATTCTACTAAAGATTGTGTAGAGTGTCTACCAACGACAGACAAGGCGACGCAACCTCTATCTGCGCTATTACAGCGCAGCATTCGCTTCCTTTCGCGCTCCCATACCCACATCGCGGTTGTCCGCCTCACGGCCTCCTACCCCACGTTTGTGGGGAACGATACGGGTTTACTCCGCCACGATAGTTTGGGTGCTCGAGCCGGATGAATGGAAACCTTCAAGTCCGGTTCTTAGAGGTCGGGGCGCCAGCAATGGCGCCCGGCTACTCGACCCTACTGTAATCGCGTTACGTCAGAGTTGCCCGTCCGGGCACAGGGTACTAAGAAAACCAATGGAGTTTCCTTCCTTCGCCGAGCGGACTTCGAGATTTTTAGGGAGGTCAGGTCCTGGTCGTTTGAGAGCGCAATGCCGATAAACGGGAGGCGAATTATTCGTAGCGTAATGCGACCATCGGATCTACGCGCATGGCGCGGCGCGTCGGAATCCAACACGCCAAAATCGCGACGCTAGCTAATAGCGCCACTACGAGGGCGAATGTCATTGGGTCCGTGGGCGTAACCTCAAATAGCATGCTGGCGAGGAAACGCGTGAGCGCCACTGATGCGGCAACTCCGAGAACTGTTCCGGCGAGAATGAGAAGTAATCCCTGCCGCAGCAGGAGACCGAGCACAGCTCCGGGCTGCGCACCGAGCGCCCTACGAATGCCAATCTCGCGGGTACGCTGCGCAACGCCATAGGCCGTAACGCCGTAGATACCCACTACCGAAAGCAGCAGCGCGATTGTGGCGAACGTTCCAATCAGAACCAGAGCGAACCGGCGTCTCTGGACCGAGAGCACGACGTATGCATCGAGCGGCATGACACGCGAAAACGGCTGCGTTGCATCCAGCGCATGAATTGCGCGCCGCGCGGCGGATGCGTGCGCGGTGGGCGGCCCCAGGGTGCGGAGTACAAACGTCATGTCGGAATCGGGGAACGGCCACTGCGCGTGTGGGATGTACACCTGCATGTCTGGCGCGGCGTCTAGACCTACATGATGGACATCGCCCACCAACCCGATTACGGTGAGCCACGGATGATCGAGCCCTCCGAGTTTCACGCGCTTGCCAAGAGGATCCTCGCCGGGCCAGATACGCCTGGCTGCGGTTTCATTGATCAGCATCACTCCTGGAGCATCGGCCGTATCGGACAGCGCAATATCTCTGCCGCGAAGCAAGCGGATGCGTAACGTCGTAAGAAACCCCGGAGTGACGCAGTATCGCTCGGCGCTTTCGTCCAGTTCGGGATTGGCGTTGATCTTGCCTTCGGCGTGGAAGCCGTAGCGGTCAACATTGCCACCGAGTGGAATCTGGCTTGCTGCCGCTGCGGACTCCACGCCGGGCAGCGCGCGCAAACGCTCAACAGCATCCGCGAAGAACTGCCTCAGGATTGTATTGTCGCTGTATCGCTGGCCGAGGACGGAGGTTCGCATGGTGAGCACGTGACTTGCGTCGAAGCCCGGTGAAACCGTCAAAAGCCGTGAAAGGCTGCGCAGTAACAAACCGGCACCGACCAAAAGAGTCAGCGACAGCGCGACTTCGGATACCACCAGCAACCCACGCAATCGTCGACCCGCGCCGCCCGCGCTTCCGCGAGTTCCCTCCTTCAGCGATTCGTGGAGGTCGATCTTCGACAAGCGATGCAGAGGGGCGAGACCCGTAGCAATCCCAGTGAGCAACGCCGCGCTCGCGGTGAAAACCAGGACGCGCCAATCGAGCCGCACGGCATCGAGCCGCGGCAAATCTCCAGTACCGAGCGCCGCCAGCACACGCGGCGTCCAATAAGCCGGAATGAGACCGACCGCGGCACCGAGCAGCGCCAGCAGGCAATTCTCCACGAGCAATTGACGCGCTATGCGCCCCCTGCCCGCACCCAATACACTGCGTACGGCCACTTCGCGCTCGCGGTTCGTGGAACGCGCAAGCAGCAAGTTCGCCAGATTCGCGCAGGCCACGAGAAGCACGAACGAAACCGCGCCCAGCAAAATGTAGAGCGGAGTGCTCGCCTGACCGAGGAGTTGCTCACCCAGCGGAGTGAGGATCACTCCTGCCGCGGAATACTCTTTCGGGTACGCGCGCATCAGCGCCGCAGAAATCGTGTCCATTTCGGCCTTGGCCTGCGCGAAGTCCACGCCGTCACGCACGCGGCCAATGGCGATGAGGTGGTGACACGTGCGGCAAGCCCAGGGTTGCGATACGTCATAACCCAGCACGCGCCAGATCTCCACAGAGCCGCCCCGGGGATCCTGGTTCATCAGCGATTCATAACTTGCTGGCAGCACGCCCGCGACGATGTATGACGTGGCGTTCATGGCGATGGATTTACCTACAATGTTTGGATCGGAATTGAATTTTCGACCCCACAGTGAGTGGCTGAGGATTACCACACGAAGCGACCCGGGATTATCTTCTTCCGAGAGAAAATCGCGGCCGAGTTCGGGGTGAATGCCAAGCGTCCGGAAATAATTGCTGGTCACGCGCAAGCCGTTGAGCTGTTCCGGCTCACCCACTTGCAGCACCGGCTGCCAGGAGGCGTAGAGCGCCAGTTGCTCAAAGCTGTGGTTCTGCGCTTTCCAATCGAGGTACGTGGCGTAACCGACGTTGTCTGGCGTGCCGTCGCTGTTTTTTTCCCACACAACCGTCAGGCGATTGGGAGCGAGATAAGGTAGAGGCCGAAGCAGTATTCCGTTCACAATGCTGAAAATTGCCGCGTTGGCGCCGATGCCGAGAGCGAGAGTTAAGACCGCGACGAGGGTAAAACCAGGGCTCTTGCGGAGCATGCGTAGGCTATGGCGAACGTCCAGGGCGAGGTGCTCGAACCATTCCCAGCCCCACGCTATGTGACTTTTGTCCCTGAGTGCGGTTACGTTGCCAAACTGACGCCGGGCGGCGGCCCGAGCAGAGTCTGCGGTCATGCCCGACTCGAGATGTTCCTGCTGGCGCAACTCCAAATGCAACTGCATCTCTTCTTCGAGGTCCGCGTCGAATTGGCGCCGATGCATGAGCATCCGGAGTCGTCTTGCAACTTCGCGCAGCCAGTTCATGCCCGAACTCCTTTCAGAGCGCCTCAATCACACGTGTGATCG
>Ga0307474_10000564_pt1 | contig 26703 bp, 16 predicted proteins | sample atmos_gasesECM1C_2_FD_203312 | JGI IMG/M metagenome (GOLD analysis project Ga0307474, IMG submission 203312) | Hardwood forest soil microbial communities from Morgan-Monroe State Forest, Indiana, United States - atmos_gasesECM1C_05 | ecosystem: Environmental > Terrestrial > Soil > Temperate... | reverse complement strand
ATCAAAACCCGAGTCCCTGAATTTCCTCCAAAGGCTCTCTGTCTGTAGTGCCGACCTTTTCGATCGGCTCGTTGAAAACCAATGAGTTAGGCTCTTCGCTCTGCCCTTATTGCGAAAGACAGGTTAGGACATTAGGCGTAGGGATGGAAGCGAGTGCCAAGACAATCGCTTTTCATTTGCGTTTCGTGTCATTTGCGTTTCGTTGACTTGCCCCGTTCCGCACTAATAAGATGCCAGCCCAGAGCTAACTTACTAGCGATGATTGGCCAAACCATTTCGCACTACCGCATCCTCCAAAAACTCGGTAGCGGCGGCATGGGCGTGGTGTACAAGGCTGAGGATCTTAAACTCGATCGCTTCGTCGCCTTGAAGTTTCTCCCCGAGGATGTGGCCAGAGATCCTCAGGCACTAAGCCGCTTCCGACGGGAGGCCAAAGCGGCGTCGGCCCTAAATCACGCAAACATTTGCACCATCCACGAGATTGACGAGGAGAATGGGCAGACCTTCATCGTCATGGAGTATTTGGACGGTGGAACTTTAAAGCACCGGATTGCAGACCGCCCGATCGCGCTCGAACTGCTTCTCGACCTGGCAATTGAAATTGCCGATGCGCTCGATGCCGCGCATGCGCAAGGGATCGTCCACCGCGACATCAAATCCGCGAACATTTTCGTCACCAAACGCGGGCACGCCAAAATTCTGGATTTTGGACTGGCGAAGTTGGTGTCCGCCGGCCAGGGTGATGGCGCATCCGAGATGCCGACAGCCGCGACGTTAGACCTTATCACCACGCCGGGCATCGCTGTCGGGACCATCGCCTACATGTCACCGGAGCAGGCCCGGAGCGAAGATCTCGACGCGCGCACGGATTTGTTTTCCTTCGGCGCGGTTCTGTACGAAATGGCCTCAGGTCGGATGGCGTTTTCCGGCAACAGTGCGGCTGTCGTCCATGACGCGATTCTCAACCGCGAGCCTGTTTCTCTCGCCAGGATGAATCCGGAACTGCCGCCGCGGCTGGAGGAAATTATCGGCAAAGCGCTAGAGAAAAGCCGCAAGCTGCGCTACCAAAGCGCCGCAGAAATCCGGGCAGATTTGCAAAGGTTAGAGCGAGATACGGGGCCGGCAACGTTATCAGAAGCGTCGAGCATCGGGCGAGCCGGAGAAGACTTCAGCACAAGCCGGCCGGCAGGAATCCGGTGGAAAGTGACTGTAGCGGTGGTCATGACGGTTGGGGTGCTTGCTGCGAGCGGTTATTTCTATTTTCACCGCACACAGAAGCTCACGGACAAAGACACCATCGTGCTCGCCGACTTTACCAACACCGCCGGCGATCCGGTATTTGACGGCGCGCTGCGACAGGGCTTAACGGTGGAGCTCGAACAATCGCCGTTCCTCAGCCTCCTCTCTGACCGGCGCATCCAGCAGACCCTGCTTATGATGGGACAACCCGCCGATGCACGGCTTACGCCGGAAATTGCCAGAGAACTCTGCCAGCGGACGGAGAGCGCTGTGGTCCTCGACGGCTCAATTGCAAGTCTCGGAAACCAATACGTTCTGGGCCTCAAGGCGGGGAACTGCCGCACGGGCGATGCCTTGGCTGCGGAGCAGGTGACAGCCGATGGCAAAGAACGCGTGCTGAAAGCACTTGGTGAGGCGGCCGTGAAGCTGCGCGGGAAGCTAGGGGAATCGCTCATCACGGTCCAGAAGTTCGATACGCCGGTGGAGCAGGCCAGCACGCCCTCACTCGAAGCCCTGCAAGCCTATAGCCTGGGATGGAAGACCAGAGTGGCAAAAGGGGATGACGCCGGAGCCGTGCCCCTGTTGCAGCGGGCCGTCCGCCTGGACGCGAATTTCGCCATGGCGTATGCCGCGCTCGGCGCGAGCTATTTCAATCTCGGAGAAGCCGGCTTGGGAGCGGAGAGTACGAAGAAAGCTTACGAGCTCCGCGATCGGGTAAGCGATCGCGAGAAGTTCTACATCGAGTCTCACTACCATTCCATCGTGACCGGTGATCTGGAAAAGGCGCGCCAGTCCTATGAACTCTGGGCGCAAACTTATCCACGAGACTGGGTGCCGCCGGACAACCTGGGTGGCATCTACAGAATTCTCGGCCAGTACGATAAACGCCTTGCGGAAAACCGCGAAACCCTCCGCTTGGACGCGAGCGGTGTGAGTTATGCCTACCTCGTTTACCCTTACCTCAATTTGAATCGCCTGAAAGAGGCGCGGGCCGTAGCCGCAGAGGCCCAGGCAAAAAATCTCGATTCTCCCCTCCTGCGCGGCGCTTTGTACCTGCTGGCCTTCTTGGAGAACGACGCCGCGGGCATGGAGGAGCAAGTGGCTTGGTCGACCGGTAAGCCCGGAATTGAAGAGGTGCTACTGTCTTATGAAGCCGACACCGCGGCCTATTCCGGGCGGCTGGGGAAGGCCCGCGAGTTTTCCCGCCGGGCGGTGGCCGCAGCTGCGCGAGCGCAAGAGAAAGAAACGGCGGCAGGCTACGAAGCCGCAGCGTCTCTGCGGGAAGCCCTATTCGGGAATCCCTCCGAGTCCCGGGAGCGAGCCTCTGCGGCACTCGCCCTTTCGGCGGGCCGGGACGTAGTGTTTGGAGCGGCGTTGGCGCTGGCCTTTGCGGAGGACGCTTCCCGGGCTCAAGCACTAGCGGATGAACTGGCCAAGCATTTCCCCGAGGATACGGTGGTGCAGTTCAACTACCTTCCAACGATTCACGCGCAGATCGCGTTCCTTCGCAACGTTCCTTCGAAAGCCATCGAAGCCCTCCAGGCCGCCGCTCCTTACGAGCTAGGGTCCCCGGTCAGCGGTGGTGCTTTCTCGCCCGCTTTATATCCCGTCTACGTGCGCGGGGAAGCGTGCCTGGCCGCACATCAAGGCAGCGAAGCCGCGGCTGAGTTCCGGAAGATTCTCGACCAACGAGGTGTAGTGCTTAACGAACCGATCGGCGCGCTGGCACATCTCGGCCTCGCGCGCGCCTACACCTTAGAAGGCGACATCGCCAAGGCCAAAGCGGCGTATCAGGACTTCCTTACGCTATGGAAAGACGCCGACCCTGACATCCCCATCCTCATTGCTGCCAAGGCCGACTACGCCAAGCTCCATTGATTGGGAATGAATACCGCTCCGTTGTGGATGCTCGCGACTGGCAAAACCCATATCTGATGCTGCAAGCAAAAGCCTTACCGGATCGGCAGGAGGAGTGGGTCTGAGGCTCGAACAGCGAGAATTACTCTGCTTTAAGCCAACGCGTAGAGATACTCGACGAAGGAGCGCACAGCTCCATCAATTCCCGCAACCTTTGTGTTGGTCGAATCGATCAGATAGTACTCATTCGGAGCGTGTGCGCCGGTCCCGTGTCCCATTCCAAAATGTCCAGCGGGAAGATTGAGAGGTTCGGAAGTGAAGATGTATCCCGGCCAGGAACCAGCAGATCGCGGCCACAGCACGGGATCGAGACCCAGCTTGTGGTAAGTCGCAATTTGCGCCTGGATGAGCTTCGAATCCGGGGAGGTCTGTGTCGGATCGTAGCCACCGGTCATATTGACCTCTATGTCGCTAAAGCCGTGTTTCCGAAGATGCTCCTTCAGAAGCTCCAGTGTACCGGCAGCCGTCATGTCTGGCACCAGCCGCATGTCAATCTTCGCGACGGCGCGATGCGGCAGAACCGTCTTGCCACCGGGGCCCGTGTATCCAGCGACCAAGCCCTCGATGTTGATGGTGGGCTTGGATTCGAGCAGCACGAGCGAGTCAAGCCAGTTTGTGTCATGCACCCAATGCTCAACGCCTAGTTGCTTTTTGACGATAGCTTCACTGCGGTGAGCGGCGGCATCCTCTGTCATCTTTATCTGTGCGGGAGTAAGCGGCTTGACCTTGTCAAAGAAGCCCGCCACAGCAGGCGTGTGTCCATCGGACTCGATAAGCGTGTTGAGCGCCTGCACCAGGTGCCAAGTGGGACTGTCCACCTGGGCCTCAAGGCTGGAGTGCACATCATGTTTGGGCCCTCGTCCCCATCGCTCTCCGCTGGAAACCAGTTCAAGCTCAACTACGCCCTTGGCGCCTAGTGATACCTGAATGCCTCCATCCGCGTCCTGGCCTGCTTCTGGAATGAATACACCCATGCATTTCTTCAACGCAGCGGTGACCTTGGGTTGGCGGACAACCTCCGGAAAGTGGGTCGATCCGATCTCTTCTTCACCTTCCGAGACGAGCACGAGATTTACAGGCAACTTTTTTCCGGCTGCCTTGAAGGCATGGAGGGCGCCGAGGAAGGCCGTTTCCGGACCCTTCTGGTTTACAGCGCCGCGACCGACCGAAGTCCTGCCCAATCCTTCCTTTTCGACGATCCGCCCTTCGAGCGGCGGCGAAGACCACTCCGAAGGGTCAAACTGTTTCACGTCGTACATAAAATAGATGCCTACGGTGGTTGCCGCGCCAGCATCCAGAGTGCCGAAGACCCCAGGCTTGCCCGATGTTGGCACAATTTCGACATTCGCGAATCCTGCATCGCGAGCGAGTTGTGCCATATAGTCAGGGCCCTGCGGATAGTTGCGGTTCTCGGCCGCGATCGAAGGCAAAGCGATCCAGTTCTGCAGCCGCTTCACGTTCTCGTCATGCATCTTCGGTATTTGGCTCAGCACCGACTGGAGGTCGGGATGGTCTGCAGGGATAGCAGCGACTGGCAACGCGGCGAAGGCGGCACCAGCAAGTGCGCCGTGGATGAACTCTCGACGATTGAACGCGTTATTGTTCGACTCAGTCAAGGCGTCCCCCTTTGCGAGAACAAAGATGAGTATCCGTGGTTGGCGTGAAACTCAATTCCCGGAAGAAAACCTTCTCCCTTTTTATCGGAGGTCATCATACCAGTTGGCTCTCATGAGGCATTCAAATACCTTGGCCGCACTGGGTTAGTGCCTCCTTAGGGCCCACCCCAGAAGACGACCCTAGATCTTCAGGAACAATTTCCGCCGATACATCCAAAACAGGACTAACCAATAGCACAGCAGAATCGCCGCGCCTTGAAAAAATGGTTCCAGCCCCGCACCGGCGAACTGGAAGAAATTCGGACCCAAGTGGATTCGCAAGGTGCTTTCGAGAAACCCTTCCATGAAATGCGCAATGCAGTACGCAGCAATCGAGTTCATTCCGATGACGAGAAGCGGGAACGCCCATTTTTTGAAACCCTTCACATCGATCACCCAACTGAAGGCGGCCAGGAACAAGAAGCAGATGCCTCCGCTGAAGATGGTCCAGGACGGCGTCCAGATTCGCTTTACCACCGGGCAAATGTGCGAATAATGCAGTGCCAATCCCAGCGCGATCCCCGACACTCCGGCAATTAGCAACTTCTTCATGGGAATCTTGGGCCGGGATTCGCGCAACCAGCGTCCCGCGATCAGGCCTAGGATCATTGTGCCCAGGGTGGGAATGAAACTGAGCGTGAGGTATCCACCCGAGTTGTACACGAAGGGATGTTCGCGCGGGAAGACGTTTAGGAACCACTGGTCGAAACGATTTCCGAAATTGTAGTTCTTGTTCCAGTGCGCGGCGAATCCCGTAAAGTTGTGCTGCGCGTTCCACGTCGCGGGAACGCCCACGCTTTGCCAGTCGAAATTCGTGGGTGCCGCCGGATAAGCGGCCCACGCCAGCCAATATCCCACAAGAATGAAGCCCAGTGCAGCCCATACCCACTTCGCCCGTCGCGCTTCCGATGAATAGAATCCGAGGACGAACAAGAACGGGTATCCGAACCCGATCTGCGAAAGCGTATCTTCAAACGTGAAATACGTCATGGAATGGTCCATGGAGCGCAGGAATACGCCCAAGGCAACCAACACGAGTGAACGCCACATCGCGTGAAAGAATAATTCCTTGAAACGCGCACCCTTCGCGATGCGGCTGGCAATCGAATACGGCAGAGCCACGCCGACAAGGAAAGAGAACCCTGGCTGAATCGTGTCGTGCAGAGAGCAGCCAAACCACTCCACGTGAGTCTGATGGAAAGCCAAACTTTTCCAGAACAGGCTCGTTGGATAGGCCTCAGCAACACGTGAAAACTGCAACACCTCCGCCATCATCAACAGCATGACCAAGCCGCGATAGGCATCCAGTGCGATGTTGCGTGCCGCAACTGGTTCCCCGGGCACGCTTTCCGGCACGGTCAGCCTGCTTTGCTTGACCGGTGTTGTCTGGCTCACCATGCTCATAAACCACCTCAATTTGTCCGAAAGCATACCAGGAAAACGTTTGGGTGGAGCTTAGCGACGCCGCTCTGCCACGATCCACTCGGAGACAATCTCCCCCTTCGAGTAAGACAATTGTAGAGGATGTCTCGAGCGGCCTCAGAAATAAAATTTGCGTGCCAATTGCATCTCGCGCTGGTCGGGCGACTAGCCTACACGCCTGTCGGGTCCTACGGAAGAGGGGTCAAACTGCATTTTGATCGTTTCATTTAATCGGTTGGTCGGCGAAGCGGAGAGTTGGTGTGGAATGGTACCGACAAAAGCGCATCTCCTGAGTGCTTGATTTCCTGATGAGATGCCGACTTATCGTTGCCGATCGGTTTGAGTCGAGAGTCTTCGATGGTAGAAAGAATGCCTGTGGTCTACAATCCGTAACGCCACGCCCAGTTCAAATTCGCGTGCCTCCGAACAAACCGACTGCTTTCGCGTATGGAGATATCGATGACTCTACGTTGCCTCGCCGTAGCCCTGTTTGCGGTGACAACAGTTTCAAGCCAAACTCCCCCTTCCTTGCCCGCGAGCTTTCAACAAAGAACCATACACAGCCCGGAAGGGGCAGACATTTTTGTGCGTTCAGGTGGAAGCGGGCCCATAGTGGTGCTCATCCATGGGTACGCTGAAAACAGCGACTCGTGGGCTCCGTTGGCCGCAGATCTCATGAAGGACCATACGGTAGTGGTGCCCGACCTCCGTGGCATTGGGCGTTCCTCCAAGCCTGCCGATGGTTACGATAAAAAGACTCAGGCCAAGGATATGCGCGCCGTTGTGGCCTCGTTGGGATACGACAAGACATTTGTTGTTGCTCACGACATCGGGAACATGGTGGCATACGCCAACGCTGCGACTTATCCCGATAAGGTTGAGCGACTGGTTGTTATGGACGCACCCATTCCCGGGATTGATCCCTGGAACGAGATTCTCCTAAATCCCGGCGTTTGGCACTTCAACTTCCATGGACCGGATGCGGAACGGCTTGTGGCGGGCCGGGAGCGTATCTACTTTGACAGAATATGGAATGACTTTACCGGCGATCCAGGTAAGCCGGACGAAGCCACCAGAAATTTCTTTACCGCTACTTACGCGCAACCGGGTGGAATGCGGGCCGGGTTCGCGCAGTTTGCGGCTTTCTCCCAGGATGCGAAGGACAACAAGGTCTTCGAACAAACGAAACTGACGATGCCTGTGATGGCGGTGGGTGGGGAGAAGTCTTTTGGCGCCCTCCAGGCCGTAATCATGCGGCATGTAGCGACGAATGTGCAGGAGGAGGTCGTCGCCGGCTCAGGACATTGGCTGATGGAAGAACGACCGGCTTACACAGTCGCGTTGATTCGTAAATTCCTTGATGGTCCGCCGGTTGCTCATCCAGTAGCAAGCAGCGCTGACGGCAGCGCAAACGAAGAACGACTCACTCCTAGAGAATACAACTTCCCGCAAGTGGGCAATCCGGGCACGGGAAGCTCAGGCATTGGTGGAATCCAGACCGTTGTTCTGAAGGGCCATCCAGACCAACCAGGCGTATATACCATCATGCTTCGCGTCCCGGCACATACGCGCATCGCTGCGCACTCCCATCGTGACGACAGGGTTGCGACCGTAATCTCCGGCACATGGCATATCGGCTACGGCGATAAGTTTGACGAGGCGAAACTGAAAGCCCTGCCACCGGGTAGTTTCTACACCGAACCACCATCTCGGAATCACTTCGCAGAGACCCGTGACGAACCTGTTGTTGTTCAGATTACTGGGTTCGGTCCATCTTCGACCGAGTACGTGGATGCCGCACAAGACCCGCGCAAGCCAGGCAAGCCAAATTGAATCATCGACACTCGAAAGACTAGAAAAGCCCGTTTGAGTATTCTAAAGTTATACCTTAAAACACTCATAACTGGCTTCAGCCTAATGGAATGGGTGATCAGACGGCAAGAGCCGCCCGGCGCGAGGAGCGAGGTCAGACGGCGCTGCCCGATGAAGCCCGGCCAACGCTCGGCAGCTGCAGCGACTTGTCAGGCCGCAGATAGCGCACTGATCGTAACGTAATATCCGTCCGGATCTCGGAGCGAGAACTCCTTGGTTTGAGTGTTCGGATTCACGTGTGGCTCCTCTTCGAGCCCAGTGACGAGAGAGCGTGCCCTTTGAAGCGCCAGGTCGAAATCATCGACACGGAAGAACAACAGGAGCCCGTTGCCGGGTGTCCCGTGATCGGGGCTCATCAAGGAGGGATGCCCGTGGGCACCCCATTCGTGCAGGCAGAGCAAGACAGTTCCATCGGCATCGAGAATTTGCCCAAAGTAATCATGGGCAGGAAGGGTAGCCGGCTGACCGAACAGTGCCTGGTACCATTTCAAGCTGCCCGGCACGTCGCCTACACCTATGATCGTCCACGTGCGCTTCATCGGGTCCCCTCTGCGCACTAATTCTTGTTTAGACCGACCTAATACAACCGGTCATGGACGGCCTAAAACGAAGTCGTCGCCGACAACCCATTGTGTTTACACTCGCTTCTAGCATATCCCAGAACTTGCCGTACTGTTTTTTTGCCGACAGCTGGTTCAGGGTCAACGAGTTACTTGCTTGGGTTCAGCTCACCGCTTTTTCAAATGTGGGTGAATCCCGATCCGGTAAGAGCTACCTCACGACAGCTCGCTACTATCGCGGCGGCTGGTCCCATTCATCGGCCCTAAAATCCTTCCAGCATCCAGACATTTGAGCCGCCGGTGGCTTGCCAGATGGCGATGCGCTTGCCGTCGCGCGACTGAATTCCCCAGCCGACGTAAGGCTTGCCATCCTGCAGCACGGGCTTGAAGTTTCCATTCAAATCGATATTGATAAGCGCGCGGGTTTCACCTCGCATGGTAGCGCTGGCCCAGAAGCTTTTGCCATCCGCGGCCCAATCGATCGCGGCGATGCCCACCCAATCGTTGACGGTGATGGCGCGCTCGGGTTCACCGTCGGTGGGGATGAGGCGGATTTTTGTGTCCAGCGACACGCGGGCTTCTTTGCACAGAGCCAGTGTCTTGCCGTCGGGCGACAGCGTCCAGTTGTAGTCCTGCCAGCCGGGGTCGTCAGCCTGGAAAAAGTTTTTGGTGACGCCGGTCACGGGGTCGAACTGTACGAAGGTCAGTACATCCTTGGTGAACTTGCTGAACAAGCAAAAAGTGGATGGTGCGCGGGCACACTGGAAATTGTTGATGCCATCGGCTTCCAGAATTAATTTGCCCACGCCGCCGTTGATGGGCGCAGTCATCACGCGGACTTTTTCGCGATCAAAACCGACGGTGTGCGACACGGGAGGCCCGCCGCGTCCGGCGCGACTGAGTTCACTCAGATAGAGGATCTGAGTGCCGTCGGGATTTAACCGCATGATATTGGGATTGTCATCGCCATCCACGATCAATTCAGGAGATGCGGCGCCGAGCCGTTGCCGGAAGATATGGAATTGGCCGTCGCGGTTGGAAATATAAAGAAGAGCCGTGCCATCGGGCGTCCATTCATAGGGGCGGCTTTGGCTTTCGTCGAGGGTAAGCCGCTGCGGCTGGCCCAGCGTATTGGTCTTGGCATCCACCTGAGCGAAATAAATCGTAGGCGCTATGTTGTTGCGCAGGAAAACCAAGTGCTTGCCGTCCGCGCTAAGTTCCGGGCGGGGTTTCCAATCGGGACCGCTGGTCAGCTGAGTGAGGTCGCCCTTGGATTCGCCGGAGCGCTCTTCCACACGGAGGGACCAGATGTCGGACTTGACGTTGTTTCCTTCTTCGATGCGGCTGAAGAGCAGCCTGCCGTCGCGGCTCCATACAAGCCCGCCGCCGATACGGTAATCGGAAAAAACAGTGTTGGTTTTCCCCGTGGCCAGGTCAACCGTTTCGATTTGGACTTCTTCGTGATAGCCGGGCCAGTAGCTGGCTTTCATGTAGGCGAGGCGCTGGCCGTTGGGCGACCAGGTCAACGAGTTCGAGTAGCCGGAAATTTCCAGAAGCTGCTTGGGCTGGCTGCCGTCGGAGTTCAGCACCCACAGCTCCGAGGTATTTAACTTGATGGAGTTGCCCAGCGCGGCGATCTTGGAGCCGTCGGGAGAAACGACCCCGGTGTCGGTCTGGTCGGAGATTTTTCGCGATGGGCCACCGAGGATAGAAATGTTCCAGACACTTGGTTTTTCCCCTTCCGATTGCACGCCGCCCACCAGCAGGTGATTGCCGTCGGGAAACCATGTGACCGTATAAGGCTTAAGCCCGACGGGCAGCCACAATTGATGGGAGTCTTCGCGGGCGATTTCGCGCAGGAAAAGGCCGCGTGGGTCGGTGTAGGCAAGCAGGTGGCCATCGGGTGAGATCGCAGCGCGATAGACGGGAACGTCGGGAGAGTTTGCTGTGAGCCGAACTTCGCGCGGCACGGATGCGTGGGCGGCGCGATTGCCGATGTGGAAACCGACGGAAATGCAGGCGCCACTAAAGACGACGATAGAGGCAACCCAGCGCGCCCAGCTCCGGCCGCCCGACGTAGTTTTTGGAACCGCAGTCGCATCCGTTCCAAGTGGGGTTGCGTCGCTTACGGGAGCCAAAAAGCGGTAGCCGCGGCGTGCCAGGGTTTCGACGAAGCGCGGGTTGTCGGCCGAGTCGCGCAAGGCGTCGCGTAACCTCTTAATGGCGGCGTTAAGGCTGTGGTCGAAGTCCACGAAGGTGTCCGCCGGCCAGAGTCGGCGTTTCAGCTCTTCGCGCGAGACGACTTCGCCAGGCCGCTCGAGAAGCATGGTAAGTACCTGATAAGGCTGCTCCTGGATTTTGACCTTAACGCCGTTGCGCCGGAGCTCCCCCGCGCGGGGATCGACCTCAAAGACACCGAATCGAACCACCTCAGTCAAGTTCCTGTTAGGGACGCTGGCCACCTGGGTTCACCTATTCCGACACCGCGTAGGTTCTCTTACAAGTACGTACTAGGGAGGATTTCGTTCCTCCTTTTTGCTTTAAATTTCGCAAAATATCGTGTCATCTGCCGCTGTAACTGATTGACGAAAGCCAAGTTAGTGAGTCACCCACATTTAGGCTCCCCGTTACCCGCCATGCCTTGAGGCACGCCCGCATGCCAGTCAAGTTAGCGCCACCAGAAAGAGGAACCTGACGATGGCTCGCAGAATCTGGGTCCTCCTCGCGGCGCTTGTAAGCCTGTCTGGCAGCGCAGCCTCCGGGCGACCAAAGCAAGAACCGACGATCCGACTGGCGGTCTCTGTCTTTAATGACGCCGAAGTTCCCCAGAACGTCTTGCAGGTCGCTCAAAGACGAGCTGAGACTGTGTTGGACGTCGCCGGAATCGTATTGACTTGGCTGGACTGCGGCACGCCGGACCATTGGGTGCAAGACATCGGCTGCCGGGATATCGCGTTTCCCAGCCATCTTTCGGTCCGCCTGGCCCGCAATGGTCGACACCGGACAGGAGACGTGTTTGGGGAATCGTTCCTGGATGACCAGGGATTTGGAAATTACGCTAGTGTGTACGTTGAGCCGCTGGCCGCCTCCAAAGCGCTCGATGTGGTCAGCGAAGGCGACCTGTTGGGCTACGTCGTAGTACACGAACTGGGCCACTTGCTCCTGGGGCTAGACTCCCATTCGGCCGACGGAGTGATGCGCGGGAAGTGGAATTTTGCGGCGCTGCAGCAGATGGCTCGCGGGACACTGATTTTTAGTGCAAACGAAGCGGAGCGCATGCGGGCGAGATATCTCTTGGCCAGTGCCAGACAGAAAGCGGCGGAGCGGCGTACCGCAGCCGGAAAATAGGGCACTACCCAACAACCACAAGGTCGAAGTTTCCGGCGCCCGTCACGCGGTCTAGGTATCCAGGCCAAAGGAGGTTGCGGCTCTGAATCTAATCTTCCTTATCCTCTACGTCGTCGCCTGGCGCACGCATCGCGTGTCTCGAGACATAATCCGCCACAGCTCTACCTAGCGTGTTTCCGCGTACGCAGCTGGTCCGGAAGTGAATGCCGCCAAAGACGCGCGCATCGGCGATTTCCGCTATCGCGCCCGAGAAGTTATGAAACGAGCGAGTAGTGCCTGGGCGTACCTCCGAGGTGAGGCTAAAGTCTGTGTTCTCTCCAAACACGGCGGCAAGGATGAAAGCCGCTGCTCCACTCATCGAGGAGTGGGCAGACGGGTACTCGGGATGCGCAGGAGTGCCTGTCGGGAAAAAGTCGAGCCATGGCTCCCACAACGGCTCGGCATCCGCCGGCGTGAGACCCGCTCGGATTGCCGTGATCGGCCGCCAGAAAACGTAGCGGTACTTGGTATCCCAGCACGCGATCAGCGCGTCGGAAAGTGAGAGATTCAGTAACGCAAATAAGTGCGCATTCTCGGTCAGAGTCAACACCCGTGCTGCCGAAATCTGCGCGCCAATGCGGTTCCAGGCCAGGGGAGTATTCAATGCCCAAAATAACGCCAGTTCCGATTGGTCTGGCGTGCGCATCGAGCCAGAGAACGTGCCCATAACCTTCACTTCGTTGAGATCTGCAGCGTACTCCAGGCTGCTGAGGGCCAGGGGCGGCGGCAAGCGGAACTGCGATGGTCGCGTGAGTACCCAGGGCGTCATGGTGGCAATCTGCGGTGTTGCGCCGGATGCGTTGGCAGGCGGCGTGGGGCGCCAAGCACCGACGGCCAGCGTTCCGACGACACCCTGCACGCCGATAAACGGTGGCGGCGTGGGCGCGAAGCCGTCGGCCAGCCGCGAGGCCCAGACGGCATCGGCAACCGTTTGACCCCAGGCGAGGCCCGCTGTGATGGCTTCCGCTTTTTCGGTCGAAGCGAGAGCTGTAAGCGACGCAGTGCGGCGCATCGCGAGCGTCCCGCTCTGCGCCGGATATACGTGGAGGAGAATCGCGTAGGCCGCCTGAATCGCCGCTGCGCTTTGCGATGCCTGATGCGGTGCGTCCGGTCTCACAAGCAACGGGCGGAAGCGCGGCTCGATGCCGTTGACGGCGTCGAATACCGAGGCCGATACGAGTGCGACTATGCGGCTGGTTACATTCGGGGCGGTACCGGCGGTAAGTACCGTGGTGTTCATAACGTCGATCCACTCGAGCACCGGGTCTGGCGCAGCAGCCGACATCGGTAAAGGACTAGTAGCGAGTAGTGCCACAATCAGCGTCAGCATCGCGCTTCGAATACATCCCAACAGAACCATCGTTGAAATTCGAGCTTTGGACATACGAGTCTCCCTTGGTGGTCGCTCAAGTGAGCGCCAAATCTGGGGACAAACCACGACGACGCATCGGTCGCGCCCCGACTGGATCGCTTGTAGCGGAATGCTGCGCCTGGCATCGGCCTCGGCGCAACATGCAAGAAGAGGCAAAGGAGAGCAAAGTGCGGCACTCGGAGTTTTTTTGGACTGATGAGGCAGTTGCCACCGACAGAAACCGGTGTAATACTCCTTCCTCTCAGCAGGAGCCTGCCGGCCCATGTCTGTCCACCCGACACTAACCCCCAACTCCGGTGCGGATGCTCAAGGGCGGCGTCTGGAATCTTGGAAGGAGATTGCCGCGTATCTGGGGCGCGACGTCACGACCGTCCGCCGGTGGGAGAAGCGCGAGGGGCTGCCCATACGCCGCCTCCACCACAAGCGGCTCGGGTCGGTTTACGCTTACACCGAAGAACTCGATGCGTGGCGGAATGAACGTGCCCCCGCGGGCGCAATCGATGCCCCCGATGCGCGTCCAGTAGCGGATATCAGCCGGCGCGGGGCTCAGACGCGCTCGGTGGTGACGCTTGCCGCGTTGGCGTTAGCGGTGATCGCTGGAGTGATCTGGATTGTGCGCGAGCGGACCACCGTACCGCCAAGCGCTAACGGGGACATCCGATCACTCATCGTCCTTCCACTGGAAAACTATTCAGGTAATCCCGAGCAGGACTACCTCTCCGATGGCATGACGGAGGCGCTGATTGCCCGGCTTTCGTCCATTCACGCTTTGCGTGTGATCTCGCGCACTTCCGCGATGCAGTTCAAGGGCACACGGAAATCCGTGCCTGCGATTGGGAAGGAACTAAACGTCGACGCAGTCGTCGAAGGATCGGTGCTGCGATCGGGAGACAAGATTCGTATAAGTGTTCAGTTGATTCGGGCCAACACGGACGAGCACCTGTGGTCTGATACGTATGATCGCGAACTGCAGGACGTCCTCGCGCTGCAGAGCGATGTGACCCAGGGCATTGCACGCCATATTGAGGTCGCGGTTCGTGGCGCGAAAAAAGGCCCACCGGTTGCCCCGCGCACGGTGACGCCCGAGGTTTACGAAGCGTACCTGAAGGGCCGTTTTGCGCTGCATGAGAATAGCCGGGCCGGGCTCGGGGAGGCCCTTTTGCATTTCCAGGCCGCGGTCGACGCTGACGCCACTTTTGCTCCGGCCTACGCGGGTTTGGCGGCGACTCATGCTGCTCTTGGACTTGTTTTCTATGGCGAGCCTCCTGGGGAAACTCGCCAAAAGACGGTCGTCGCCGCTCGGAAGGCATTGGAATTGGATCCTGAGCTTGCCGAGGCCCGTGTACTGCTGGCAGACGCTCTGCAAAAAGACTGGCACTGGGCGGAAGCGGAAGCCGAATTCAGGCGAGCGAGCGAACTGAGCCCGAGCGATGCGGGCGCTCACTCGGGCTGGGCCGATTGGCTGCTATGCCAAGGGCGAATTGAGGAAGCCCTGGCTTCGGCGCGACGGGCTCAGGAACTCGACCCAATGGCATTTGACGGCGTTCAGGTCGGCTGGATCCTCTTTCAGGCTCGACGCTACGACCAAGCCATTCGGGAGTTACGCACTGCCCTGATAACAGAACCGGAAGATCCGATGTCTCTGTGGATCCTTGGCTTTGCCCTGATCGGCGGCAAGCAGTTCGATGAAGCCATCCGGACACTAGAAAAGACTGCTTCCCTTTCTAACCGCAACCCGGCTGTGCTGGGCGTCCTCGTGCATGCCTACGCGGGCGCCGGCCGCCGTACGGAAGCCCTACGGGTTCTCAGCGAGTTACACCGGCGCCGACAGAGGGGCTACGTCCCGCCAGCTGCATTCCTCAATGCTTATCTGGGACTTGGCGACAAGGAGGAAGCGTTTGCATGGCTGGAGCGGGCCGCGGAAGAACGATCGAATATCACGCAGTTCCTCAAAGTACATCCGTTCTTCGATTTGTTGCGCGATGATCCGCGGTTTGCGGAGTTTCTCCGGCAGGCGAACCTCTCACCTAAGCAAATAGCGGTAGCACCCACGTAGGCCATATAGAATGCCTCGGCGAGAAGAATAGAAACCAAACCGCTAGCGCCCGCATATTCCTCATCTTCAACAACATGCAGGAGGTTGAACTTCCCTAGGCGCGCCAAGAAACGAGGGTTGCTGTCGAACCTCTATTTGGCAGGATGTACCGCGGCACTCTCCAGCAGGGCGGAGGCACTCGCCTCCGAAGCACCCGTCATCGTGGTCGGGCGTCATCCCTATTAACCTCAGCCGGGTTCGAAACAGTCCCATACTGCAGCAACGCAACCCAATTAGGAGTTCCTTTTCACCGGTTCTGCTTTCGGCCCGTATGTGCCCCCCGACGGCGTTCTGGATTCAATGGACACGGACTGAGCCTTGTGATTGAATCAACCTATCCCTTACAACCCTGTGGAAAGGTCGTATATGATCGCGCCATTCGACATTTTCAAGGTGGAAAGCTTCGGCCTTCGGTGGATGGAACTGGAACTAGACTTGGAACGGGCTAAGGTGCGGGTGCAAGTGCTCGCGGCATCTTCGCCCGGTGAGTACGTGATCGTCAGCCAACAAACAGGCGAAAAGCTTTCCATTAGGCCGCCTGCCAAGCGGATTCTGTTTCAGGTCGGCTATGAGGAAAAAGGATTGAACGCCAGGGTTGAACTGCTGCGGCGTTTCGGTCACGAAGTTATATCGGTGACTCACAACGAAGCTGCCAAAGTTGCCCTAAGCTCGTTTCGAAATGTCGACTTATTTATTGTCGACTATACGGCACCTGAACAAACAAGAAAGGAGATGGTCGCTTGGCTGAAAGCGAACTATCCAAAGGTCAAAATAATTGCGCTGAATCCGTCTAAGGATCAACTCGTCGGTGCTGATTACAACGTCGTTCTGAATGACCACGACGAGTGGCTATCGCTTCTGGCAGCCGCAGCGGGTTGATTCCGGGTTGCAACAGAACGCTGCCAAATACAGCCCTTGGCACGCGGACCTTTCTTGGAGGCTCCGAGGGACAGACGCAATCCACGCCCAACCAGAGAACCACCGACGTTCAAGACTCCTCTCTCGACCAGTTTTCAGACTGCGCATGTGAGAGCAAACGCTTCCTCTCTGAGTTGCCACAAGGATCTGACGCGTCACGTTTTCCACGTTGTCCCGATCGGCAAGATGATCTAGGTGACGGAGGGCAACTTCCGCCGCGGCTCCAACCACCGTTCCAGCTGTTCACTAAGCAGCTTGAAATTCACAGGTTTGGAAATGCAGGCGTTGCAACCTGCCTGTAAGAAACGCCGTTGCTCTGCCACCAGGGCGTGCGCCGTCACCGCGATTACCGGAATACCGGACAGGTCAGGTTGCTGCCGCATCCACTCGGCCAGTGAAAGTCCATCCTCATGGCCAAGCTGGACATCGAGCAAGACCGCATCGAGCTGCTGATCTGTAAGCACATGACGCGCAGCGGCTAAATCCTCGGCGCTTAGGACTTCGTGCCCTTCCGCTTCCAGCCAGTCACACAACAACTCACGATTCAGCGAGTTGTCTTCCACGACCAGGATGCGACTTTTCATACCTTCTCCGGCGTACCCAACGACACGGCGCGCTCCAATTGTTTGAGCAACTCGTCCTGCCAAGGCTCCTGTTTGCGAAATAACGATTCTGCATGCGAGCGAAGGTAGCCCTGCTCTTCTTTGGTCAGGTCCATGCTTGTCAGGATGAATACCGGAAGGTCGGCAGTGCGAGGGCTGGCACGCCACTCACTCAGTAGTTCAAAGCCGCTCACTTCCGGCAGCACCAAATCGAGGATCACCAGTTCAGGCAAGGAAGTGGCCACCTGGGCTCGGGCTTGAGCACCATCCGCGACGGCCGTCACGGCGTAGCCCTTCGCGCTGAGCATTTCAGCAATGAATTCCCGCGTGGGTGTGTCATCTTCGACGATCAAGATGGGCCGCGCCGAGGCTGATGCCGGGCGGCTCCTGACGCGGCGTTCGATAGCGGCCAAGAGAGTAGCCCGGTTCACTGGTTTGACCAGATATTCGTCGGCTCCAAGCAACGCTCCCATACTGGGCTGGTCGACAATCGACACTACGATCATGGGAATCTGCGCCGTGCGGGGGTCCCGTTTTAGCTGCGTCAAAATTTCCCAGCCGTTTTTTGGCTTCATCACGATATCCAGTGTGATGGCGCTCGGCTGAAGTCGCACGGCAGTCTCCAGGGCATCTTGTGGCCTGTCACACAGGATGGCCTCGTACCCGGCGGAAATCAGCTGCGATTGAATGAGCTGCGCTGCCGCCCGGTCATCTTCAATCACGAGAATCCGCGCCGCGACAGCAGCTCTTGGGCTTGACGCGGTCTTTTCTGAGGGCGGTTCCCGCACACCGACGGCAACCGGCAAGCAAAAGTGGAAGCAACTACCCTGGCCAATCTCGCTGTCAAGGCTCAACTCACCGCCGTGCAGTTCGACCAAGCGATGGGTGATTGCCAAACCGAGCCCGGTTCCTTCGCTCTTCTTGCCGGATTCTCGAAGGCGATAAAAGGCTTCGAAAATACGTTTTTGCTCTTCAGGAGGAATCCCCGGGCCGTTATCCCGCACTTCCACTCGAACGCGGTCATCGACCAAACGCGCGGCGGCTTCAATCCGTCCTCCGTTGGGAGTGAACTTGATGGCGTTTCCGAGAAGATTCATGAGCACTTGCTTGAGCCTGGTGGAATCGGCGCGCACGGCCAAACCATCCTCGACACTCTTGGTCATTTCCTGCGACTTCTTATCAGCCAGTGGTTGCATGGCGCTAAGCACTTCACCAAACACGGTTTCCACGCGCAGGCTCTCGATAGCCAGCTCCAGTCGGCCAGCTTCAATCTTGGACAAGTCCAGAATGTCGCTGATGAGGCTGAGCAGATGTTTTCCACCGGTGTGGATATGGCTGATGTAACGCTGCTGCCGTTCGTTGAGCGGTCCGTAACGTTCATCGGCGAGCAGATCAGAGAAACCCAGGACGGCATTGAGCGGGGTGCGCAATTCGTGGCTCATCGTCGAGAGGAACTGGTCCTTGAACTTGCTGCCGCGCTCAACTTCCTCTTTCGCAAGAAGCACGGAATGAGAAAACTCTTCAACCTCTTTCTTGGCGGCTTCAAGCTCCGCAGTGCGTTCGCGGACCCGTTGCTCCAGCCCATCATGAGCTTTTCGCAGCGCTCTCTCGCTTTGCTGGATCTGCGCCAGCATTTCATTGAAGGCCTCGATGAGGATCGCCAACTCCGCCGGGCTGCGGATGGGTGTTGCGCGAACCGAATAGTTCTTATCTCGAGAAACGATTCCGGCGATCCTGCTCAAATCCACGATGGGTTCAGCAACGGCTCTGCGAAATATTGATGAAATCAGTAGGGCCGCCAACAGGCATGCCGAGAGGACGATGGCCGCGATTACCGCGTATCGCTGTACGCGGCTGTGCAACTCCTGCAAGTCCGATCGGATGTAGACGGCCCCAATCGGCTTCCCCTCCAGCACAATCAAGCGTACGAGTGCGATCTCCTCATTCTTGATCCAGTGAGCCTCTGTTTGCCCTGAGGGAATTGGGGGCAGTACCGGGCTGTGACCATCACGAGCGCGCGAGTACGAGGCGAAGGACCGGCCATCCGGCAGGTAGACCTGAGCGGACAAGATATTGGGCGCGGCCTTGAGCGCCAGCAGGGTATTCTCCGCAGACTGCGGGTCGTTGAAGAGCAATGCGGAAACAGAATTGGAGGCGATGATCTGCGCTTGGGTGGAGAGATTCCGCACCATGACCTGCCGGAAAGTGATCATGTCAAAGGCAATAAACGCGGCACAAGCCAACAGCAGGGCGGCGCCACTGACCAGCATGTTCATCCATGTAAGTTTCCGGGAGATGGAATGGTTTTGCGGCTTGAACATGTGGGTCAATCTCCAGACCGGTCATTTCTTACCGCTGCCGCTACTTTGAGCAATTCGGAACTCAAGACCAGCCTGGCATTTTCCGTGCTCGCCAGGTTGATCTCGAAACGAACTCTGTCCCCCTCCAGGACAAACTGAATCATGCCCCCTCGGCGAGTAAAACCTGGCATGTCGCTGACTGTCAGAACCCCACTCTCATCGAGCGCCGTAAGAATCTCTTTCAAATGCTTTTCTTCCGCAGAACTGATAAACAGGATCCGGCAATCCCCAGCGTTTTGCGGCTTTGTAATTCGCCGCAGCACGACGGGTTTACCGTCCAGAGCCTCACCCGCAAGAGTGGAATCGAGAATGGGGCCAAAGGGATCTTGACCGAGCACACAAACTGAAAAGGAGTCGCCTTTGCCGGCAGGAAGTGTCTCCGGCCATTTGACGAATCTGGCAAAGTTGTAGAGATAGGTGGCTTTGACTTGGTACTCGCTAGGCTTTGGCTGTTGTGCAAGGAGGAAGGTTGCGCCGTGGAATGTCACTACCAGCAGAAATACCGCAACCGGACGCCAAGGGCCCGGCACTTCTCTAAGGACGGGCAGCCTGATGCTCGATCGCAAACTTGATGCGTTTAAGGGGTGGCCCATGAGACTTACTTCCCGTCACTCGTCCAAGTAATCTTTGCGTATAGGGCTCTTTTGATCCCCACCAGGGGACCTGGATCACCACCAAATTCATTGTGATTCGGTTGCAGAAGGTTCTGTCCGACGACCGAAAAATTGAGACCCCCTCCGGCATGCCATCCCAGCCGCACATCGGCTGTGCTATAGGCTCTCACCACTTGGCCCGGAAGTCCGATCTGCGCCGGTAGCGCGCTTGAGTGCCGGACTGTCTCATCGAGTTCGAAGTGTTTTGGCAAGTTGAAAAGCGATTGAAAACCCAGGACATGGCGCGGGCTGGATCCCATGTAGGAGGCCAATAATCCGCCTGTGTCTGTATAACCAGGCTTGTCCTCCAGCCCCATGTGGAGAAATGAGTACGATCCGCGAAGCTGCCACCAGTGCGTAATGCTCCAATTCGGAGCCACTTCGCCGCCTACCGTGTGGCCCTGGATTCCGTTCGCATACGGAACGACGATCAAAAGGCGCAGCGGAGGAGGCGTATTAGACTCGGCCAGCGCGAGCGGGCCATAACTCTGCAGGTCGCGGTACGAATTGTAAAATCCAGTGAAATCCAGGTACAGCCTGCGGCTGACCTGCGCGCGATATCCCGCCTCATATCCGATCAACTGCTCCGCTTTTTGCTTGGGATTCCCTAGTATCTCGAAGTAAACCGGCGCCGTCGGCGTGTTTTCCACAAAAATGTTGAACTGCACGTCATCGTCGATGCGTGATGGCGTCCGCACGGCGCGCGTTACCGCGAACCAGAAGGACTGGCGCTCCGTCGGTGCCCACAATAGTCGCACGCTGGGCTGGTAATCAAAGCCGCTGAAATTGTTGTGCTCCAGTTTGGTTCCGGCAGTCAGTGTCAGTCTGTCGCGCACGAGCGGCAGTTCGTACTGCACAAAGCCGCTGTAAATGGTGTCGGTCTGTTTGTTTGGCAGAAAATTCACGGTCGGCGCGATTGGTATGAAGTTGCTCGGGCTTACCCGGGCGCCTAGTCCCCAGGTTAGCTCCTGGCTGCCATGCAAGCGCATGTGCTGCACAAAATCGATATCAAACGTGTCGCGCGTCTCGCCGAGCTCGAGGTCTTGCCGGTTCGTCCGGTCGAAATAGGCTTGAATTTGTATGTCGGATCCTTCGCCTGTAGTGTGCTGCCAGCGCGCCAGCAGATTGCCTCCCGAGACGTTTGCTTTGTCCACCGCCACGATTTCCGCGGGAGGAGAATACGTGGCCAGCAAAAAACTCTCTCCACTCAGCGCGCCGTAAATGTCGCCCTCGACTGTCAGCGTGTTCTTATGGTCCGCTTTCCAATCGGTGCGGAACCCCATTTGTCCCATTCTGAAGTCATCAAACCGATTCGCGTTGGAGTGATGTTCGGGTCCGTGGAGGGAACCCGTGCCGTAAATGCGGTAGTCGAAATCCTTTCCCGCCGAGCCGCCGTAACGCACGGCGCTGGTTCCCTGGTCCAGGTTCCCGCCGCCCAACGTGGCCAGTGCACCCTGGGTTTCCTTCGCGCTCTTCGTGATGATGTTGATTACGCCGTTGACCGCGTTGGCTCCCCAAATCGTACCGCCGGGGCCACGAATCACCTCTATACGCTCGATGTCTTCAAGCATCACGCTCTGCACGTCCCAATACACACCGTCGAAGAGCGGTGTATAAACGCTCCGCCCATCGATCAAAACGAGCAAGGACTTTGAAAACTGCCCTGCAAATCCACGAATCGCGACGGACCAATGATCGGCGTCAATGCGCGCCACCTCCACGCCCGGCGCCAAGCGCAGGACCTCCGGGATACTCGTGGCGCCCGAGCGCCGTATGTCTTCCTGCGTGATCACAAAGACCGCTGCCGGTGTCTTCTGAACCTGCTGAGGGTCCTTGGAAACGGTGGTGACCTCGACATTGCCTAGTTGTTCCAAGCTCAGTTGTTTCAAATTCTCAGGAGGATTTTGATTGCTTTGCGGGGACTGGGCCCGGATCTTCTCGATAGGTCCCGCGAGTGCCATCAGAAAGGCGAGCAAGTTGGCAGCGGCGATACGCAGAAGAAAATGCGTTCGGGAAAGCTTCGGGACAGATTGCTTAAGGCTGCCGAAGCTGGTTGGGACGTGCCAACGGACAACACCGCGCTCCGGTAACCACTCTTTAGAACACAAGAATTCCTTATGTTTCGAAAAGCGAAGAATGCCGCGCGCACTGGATAGGACAACCATGCGGTTCAATGGCAAAGCGTAGCAGTTTCTTTAGCGTATGCCTGGTTAAGGTTCTCTAAGTTTTATCAAACGGTTACTAGCAATAAAATAGCTTCCGAATACCCGAGAGGCTGTCGGGTTCCGGTTATTCACGGCTCTAACGCGCGGGCCGGGATGAAAGAATTGAAAAACTGCCTAGGCGAAATGGTCGATTATGTCGCCGCAACGAACGCCTCCCATTTGAGGGCGTCACTTCTCCATGCAATTTGCAATTAGATTCGTTTGCCACTTTCGACTGCTGAGGCCCGACGGCGCCTGCTTCGCGAGGACGAGAACGGGTGATCCGATTCTGTCTGAATGCCCCATCGGGCCTCGCGGATGCGGTGGAACGCGAATTCGCGCTAATGAGTGGATTTGAGTCCCGACAAAGGTACCGAAAATGAAGAAAATGCAAGAATCAGAGAAATTGTCCTAAAAGTGCTTGTTGGTGGGCCCGCTAGGATTTGAACCTAGGACCAACGGATTATGAGTCCGCTGCTCTAACCGCTGAGCTACGGGCCCTTTGATAATAAAGGACTTATTGGCCTGTTAAAACGACCCCGACAATTTTGCGTCATTCTTGCGTTGCCGTCTAGCCAAATTCGACAATCGTCGCCCTTCCTTCAATCACAAATGCGCCGCCGGATAGGAACGACCCTCCACTCCATCGATCAGCGACGATCACGCTTTCATATTCACTGATGCTTTCATTTTCCTGGCACGAACGAACAAACCGATAACCCTTTGAAAGAAGAAGCCAAATTCATTCTAGTTTCGTTTCACTCTGTTCGCAAGCGTTTGAGTTTACTGGCTTTGGCGTCGACTATGCCGTTTAACTGTGCACGGAGGGGAAAGCCTCCGGCACGCAAAAGGGCAAGCGCGATCACATTGTGTTCTTCGCTACGACGCTGGGGCTGCCGGCGGCGGAGAGGATTGCGGAAGCAGCGCTGGAGTGGGAGCGCGGAGCGATGCTGGCGTATGCGAAGGAGATGGCGCGGTCAGGGGCGGGTTAAGCCGCGTTCAGAATTCTGCGGCAGGCGGCGGCACGCTCTATAAGCGCGTCGGCGAGCCGCGGAATGACGGGATGGGTGAGGCCTTCTTCAGTCATACGGCGCTTGATGTCGGGAACATGGTCGGCGAGCTGTTTTGCGAATTCATCTACGCGCTGAACCATGGCGTCGGGATTGACATGTAGCTCTTCGGCTAGCCGGTGCCAGTGATAAAGCCGGATATCGCGCAGGCGGTAATCGCCGCCGAGCGTCATGGAAAGTTTGACACGTTCGATGTCGATGTCCGGGTAGGGTAGGACACTCGCTACATCATAGAGCGGAGCGAGACGGATGCGGGCTTGCGCGCCGATGAGCAGGGCGTAGTTCTTGCCGTGAGCGTCGGTGCCGGCAATAAGCCAGTTGTAGGCGATGGCATCGAGGAAGGTGCTTACGTCTTCCGGTGCATTTGCTGAATAGGTTCTCAACAGCTCGACGATGTCGAGGATGCCCGGCCCGCCTTCGTTCTGATATTTGCGGGTGGGAGGAATGACGAGCGCCTGGCACATGTCCTCCTGATGAACGCGGCGCAGTCCGACGGCGGTGCGGACGCGGTCATAGCGCTCGACGACGATGGCAACCTCGTCCTGAAATCGCATAATTCTGGAATCCGCGACGGGAAGACCGAGCGCGCGTTCTAACTCCAGACAGAAATGTTCGTTCTCAGCGTGGCCGTCGAACTCGCCCGTCGGCGGCTTGAGAATGTGAGTGGTCGGCGCGCGGCCTGAAGGAACACCCCATCTGTTGTTGTCGAAGAGAAGAGCGGTTTTCGGCTGCGCACCGGCAAGACTGAATTGGCCGGTGTCGCGCGGGATGCGCCACGCGGAATGATCTTCCCGCAAGGCGCGCAGACGCTGCGCAATCGCGGCATCATCGAGCCACTCGATCGGTGGCGAGGCTTCTCCCAGGATGGCTTCAAGCCTTTCATGCCGGACGAACTGGACCGCCCCGGCGCAGTCCTCGCCGACGCAGGCGATGAGCGCAAAGGCGTTTCTTGCCGAAACGTGGAACTTGCGCGCCCAGTGGTCCAGCACCATTTCGTTGTCCGGCAGGAGTCCCCACAGGAATGGATCGATTTTAGCGTTGCCGTGCTCGGCGAGAGCGAGCGGCATCGAGATCGACAGCGGGTAGGCGTCGGCGGCGACGCGCCACGCCTCGTTGTATGTAAAGGATAGTCTTCCCCTGTAGTCTTGTATGACGCGGCCTGTTTCGCGGCCGTCGAGGATGGCGACCAGTTCTCCTCTCATTTTCTTTTCCTGCGTGCGGAGGCGACGATGGAATCAATGTCCACGTGCGCGTCCGCAACGTGAGACAGGCTGGTGTCCTTCCGTTTTCCCGGACCTTCTTTTTCAGCGTCGAGGGCGATGCCGAGCGCACCGATAGTGCGCAATAGCAGGCCGATGGGAGCCCGCGACTTGCCTTTCTCGATTTCGACGATCCACTGCCGGCTGACGCCCACCTTTTCCGCAAGTGATTTCTGGTCAAGCCCGAGCTTTGTCCGGCTGTCACGAATGAGAGCCCCAAGGTCGGCCGGTGTTCGAATGCGCATGTCCAGCCCCTTCCGCTAGATGTCAGCGATCGACGACATTGTATCAAAGTCAGCGATCGACGACAATCCGGAATGTCAGCGAACGGCGACACAGCCTGTAAAAGACACATAACATGAGAAAAGGAGGCAACGGGCAAGACGCAAGACTAGTCGTTCAGACGATAAAGGCCGCGGGAGACGCGCACGAAGCGGGCAGTGGAGCTGCCTGTACCGAGGCAGTGCTTGGCGAGGAAGTTCCCAAGTGATTCGCAGAAGCTTTGTTGAGGTCCCTACCGCTCATAGGCTGTTTCAGCCGTCCCTGGTGGATAGCCCGACGGATCAGTTGCATCGTTGCGCGCTCGCCGGTCATGCGCTTCCAAAGGTGTTGCGTTTGGTAGAAGAGCGAATTGCCAAGCGGGTGACAGAAGAATCCGAGGGTACCAAAAAGTGAAGGCAGGAAATCCTGTGACGATGCCCGTGGCAGACCGCAAACTCCGGCAGAGAAAGTCGGCCTCGCAAACACACGACGATTCGTCCGTACATGTGGGGTCCTGTTGAGTAAGTCGCGCTCCCAAACGGCTGGGTGACTAAGAGTGTTGCGAAAACAGTGCGGAAAATGGGACGATTCCGGCCGTGCTGGTGCGCATGGCAGACCGCCGGGGAGTCCACCAATGAAAAATTGTTTCTCATCGTCGGGAACAAGCGAGATGGACCTGCAACGTATCCATTTTCGAGGTCAAAAAGAAGTTCCCGGTTTGCTCGTCCTACTCCTGCTCAGCCTCTTTGCTTTTGCCGACGAGAAGTCTTCCCGAGTAAATGGCGGCAATGGAATCGTCCTGCCACCTCCGCCTCCCACGGAAACAAAGCCCGTCACGGAGAACATTCATGGGACCAAGCTCACCGATCCCTATCGCTGGCTGGAGGACGGGAAGAGTCCGGCGTCCCGCGTCTGGATCGACGAGCAAATGAAATACACCGAACTATACCTTTCGCAAGTCAAGATCCGGCCCCAGATCGTCAATGAACTCACGAAACTCGAGCGCGTGGAGTCCTACAGTATCCCGATCGAGCGCGGTGGAAATTATTTTTTCGAGAAGCGCCTTGCGGAAGAGAACCAGGGATCGATCTATCTGCGGCGCGGATTGCACAATCAGGATCAGCGGCTGGTCGATGCGACGAATTTGAGCGGCGACCAGAATATGTCCGTGCAGATCATTGACATCTCAAAAGATGGCACGCTGCTGGTTTACGGGATTCGTTCCGGTGGCGCCGATGAAGAGTCGATCCACATACTTGACGTCGCAAAGAACGCGGACCTGGCCGACTCTCTTCCCTCCGCGCGTTATGGAGGTATTCAGCTCAGCCCCGATAAACAGGGACTCTACTACGCGCGCGTCGGCCCTGCGGGATCGCTGGTCTTCTATCACAAGCTCGGATTACCAGCGGCGAGCGATGAACTCTTGTTCGGCAAGACCTTCGAAGGTGAGACCTTCGGCCCGATGCAGCTCATCAGCGCGGAGATCACCGAGAACGAACGCTACCTTGTGATCGAGGTACAGCACGGAGTTCCGGCCAAGCGCGTCGATATTTACGCGAAGGATCTGCGCAAGCCGGACTCGCCGATTCGCCCAGTCATTCACGGGATCGACAGCCGCTTCAGTCCTGACAATTACGGCGACGACCTGTATGTTCGGACCGACTATGAGGCGCCGAACTATCGCGTTGTGAAGGTGCAAATCGCCGATCCGCAACCGCAGCACTGGACGAACATCGTGCCTGAAGGCAAGGACGTCATCTCCGACATTTCGATTGTCGGCGGGAAACTCTTCGTCACTGGATTGCACGATGTTGTAACGGAAACCCGCATTTTCGCGCTCGATGGGAAGCAGATTGG
>Ga0307474_10000563_pt1 | contig 26761 bp, 24 predicted proteins | sample atmos_gasesECM1C_2_FD_203312 | JGI IMG/M metagenome (GOLD analysis project Ga0307474, IMG submission 203312) | Hardwood forest soil microbial communities from Morgan-Monroe State Forest, Indiana, United States - atmos_gasesECM1C_05 | ecosystem: Environmental > Terrestrial > Soil > Temperate... | reverse complement strand
TGACTGGCCATGAATAAAACCTCGTACTGAAATGTCTGATGCCGAAGATCGTTTACAGGCGGCCTCAAGTTTTTCCTGTTGTTGCCGATACTATTGAAGGTTTCTCATCTTCGCCAGATTACGGTATCCCACAACCATGCCCAATTTGGTAATGACCCGGTGGTGACATCTTGTCCCAAAACGAGGCAGTCGCCCGTTACCAGCGACCAATGGCCCACCGTCTATCCGCGATTTACCGTCTATCTGCGATTTATAGATCAATGACTAGCGACCACTGGTCGATGGTCATGGTCGATCGTCACCCACCGCAGTTCAGTTGCCCCTCGCCACGCCCAGCTGAATCAATGTTCCGCTCTCAAATTGAATGTTCCTGATCAGAGACAGCAACACTCCCGAGGAGGAGCTGTTTCCGGCCAGCAATACGCCGGGAATTTGCGTCGTATGAGGCACAGCGCGCGCGGCCGCAACCGCATGAGCGCCGGTAGGAGTGTTCAAACCGCTGCCTGTTGTGTTTACCGTTGAGCCCGGAATTGAGCCTGGTATCGAGCCCGATGATGAGCCTGAATTCGATCCCTGATTAGCTTCGTCTCGTCTCCTCTCCGCAACGGCCGTGTCAGAAGCTCGGTCTATCTGGCTGGTTGCCAGACCGGGTCCATTTCCAGGTGCTATGTCGCCGTAGCCGGGGCCCATTCTTCCGCCGTTGGCCACAGAGCCCGCGGGCACCGGCATTCCCATGCCGCCGCCGTCGTCCCCTCGACTTTGTTGATTGACAATGGCGCCGCTCGGGACCACTCCCCCAATCAGCGTGTAGATCGCAATGCTCTGGCCGTTTTTCAGCTCCGCGTGATCGAATGCAATCGCGATTCGCGCCAGCCCAATTGCAGGGTCATATGCCTGCACCTCGGTCACATGGCCCACCAGCCGCGAACCCCTGGGAATCACGGTGCCGTCGGAAGCCTGCACCTTGTCCAGGGTCTTGAGCACCACGCGATCGCCCACCTTTGCGGTCTTTGAATCCAGTTTGCCGTCCAGTTCGCCCGTGACCGGGCTCATCTCGTAGGCGTGCGATGCCGCAAGGTCGCCGAACCCTCCAGCAGTGGGCGCGTAGGTCACTTTTGCTTCGTCAGTCGCCGGCGCCGCATTCGTGTCTGCGCCGGAGTCTTGCGCCAGCACGGGAATGGCGGTAAGCAAACCGGCGGCTACCGCGAAAGTAAGGACGATTTTCATCTCGAGATCCTTTCAAATGCCCGCGCATACCCAGGCAAGCGGATCAACAAGCGGATTCAACAGAGTCCACGATTCTCAGTTTCCGGGCGTTGGAGCGTAGTAGCCTTTGCGCACCTGCACTTTGAGCGCATCACCGTTATCGCCTTTGCACTCCAGCCCGATGTGCCGGAAAGACCCGTCCTCTTTGGTGTTGCTGGGTGTGTAACTGGCCACGTACTGGGTACGCAGCTCGGCTTCAATCTGCTCAAACGCGGATTGCAGCTTGGCGCCGTTGTTACCCACGTCAATGATCCGGCCGCCGCTCTCATCCGAAATCTGCTTCGCTGGGGAGTAGCCGTAGTAGCCCTCGCCCTGGCTCCAGTACATCGCCCGGTCAGCAATCAGGATCACGTAAATGATGATGTTGTTCTTCTCCGCAGCGGCGATCGCGTCTTTGATCTTGTGCTCGCTGCCTTCATCCTCGCCGTCGGTCAGGATGATGAGCGCCTTGCGGCCAGTCTCCTGATTGAGTTTGTTGTTGGCTGCTTCATAGATGGCGTCATAGAGCACCGTGCCCTTGGGATCGCTGATGGGAACCGGTCCGCCGCCGAGGCCGGGAATGCCTCCGCCATTGCCGCCGGCGGTATTGATCTGCGCTTTTTCCATGGCGCGGGCCAGCATGTGCGGGCTGTTGGTAAAGTCTTGCAGCAGGTCTACATTCACGTCGAATTCAGCCAGAAAGGCCTCATCCTGCTTCCGCAAAACCTGTTCGAGAAACTGGCTGCCTGCTTGCTGCTCCAGCGGAAGCACTCGTTGCTGGCTGCCTGAAGTATCCAGCAAAATTCCCAGGGTCAGCGGCTGATCGGTCTCTGCCTCAAAGCTCTTGAACGTTTGCGGCGCCTTGTCCTCAGTCGCCTGGCACTGATTCGCGGTGAGGTGCGGAACCAGCGTTCCGCTCTTGTCCTTGACCGTGAAGAACAGGTCGACGAGATTCACCCTGGCCTTGAGAGTTTCCATAGACGTCTCTTCCGGCGGGGGCGCCGGCGCATTGCTCACGGGTGGCGCGTCGGGCGAGGGCGCAAGCTGAGCCCATCCCATTGCCGGCCATACCGGCAGGCCAATCAACAACGCTGCGATTCCGACCCACAGGCTACGCACTGGGCGCATGATGCTCCGTTAGACGCGAATTGAACCCCCAAGAGAGCATAGCAAGACAGCATAACGCCACGAGTTATCACGCCGGAAGGCAACCTGCGCGCGTTTGGTGCGTCTGATATTCTGTCGACTGCGGCATTACGTGCGTGAATCGCGGGTTTTCAGCAACGCAGTGATTGGGCATCTAAAAACTTCAGGCGACAAAAAAGGCCCGAGCATCAAAACACTTCAGGGGGAGAAACTCACAGTGAGGGGCTGGAAAACCATTGCGCCGGTGGCACTTCTAAGTTTTGGGCTGGTGCTGGCTTCCGGAACCCCGGCCCAGCAGCAACCGGGTCCTGTTCCCGACGCGCCCACGCCGCAGGCTCCGCCTCCGCTGCCCGGTGTAAGTGGTGGAATCGCACCCGGAACTGGCGCCGGCGAAGCTCCCGCGACTCCAGACTCGGGCTCTTCGGCCGGAGCGCAAACGCCACCCGATCAGCCGCCCACGCCCCCAAGCCGGCAGCCCGCAGTCCAGCAGTCACCGCCGAACGCGCAGGATCCCGCGCCCGCGCCAAGTCTTTCCGCGGTGCCGAATCTTGTCGTGAACGTAAACTTCGTCCAGATTCCGGTCACGGTAAAGGATTCCAAGGGCAATTTAGTATCCGGGCTTACCTGGCGGGATTTCACCGTCTACGAAAACAACACCCGCGAAACGCTGCGCGTCTTCAGTGTCGATCCGCAGCCGCTTTCCATCGCCTTTGTCATCGATCAGACCCTGCCCTCGAACGTCATGGCGCAGGTGAACAACTCCATGGGCTCCATCCAGGGCGCGCTCGCGCCGTATGACGAGGCCGCGGTCTTTACTTACACAAACGGCCCCAAAGAGTGGACGGGCTTCACGGCGGCGCAGGGTGCCCGCCTGCCTGCTGTGCTTTCTCTGGCGCAGGCCACCGGAACCGACCCGATGGTGCCCGTGACTGGCGGAGATCCTTTCTCTGCTTGCGCAATCTCGATCAACGGAAACTGTCCTTCCCCGACTCTCCAGCCGGGAGGGTCAACGCAGACCATCGGGCAGTACAACCTTCCCAAGGAAATTCATACCCTGAACGACGCAATCCTGGCTGCTGCCAAGGAGCTTTCGACGCGTCCCAAGGACCGCAAGCGGATCATCTTCGTCATCTCCGATGGCAAGGAGTACGGCAGCAAGGCCACTTGGAAGGAAGTCGTGCGCTACCTGCAGACCAACAAGATCGGCGTCTACGGCACGCTTGTGGGCGACACGGGGCACTGGGGCGGGGAGTGGGTCGACCGCATCCACATACCGTTCACCGGCGTCTACGACAACATCCTTTACAAGTACACAGTCGAAACCGGTGGCGATTACTACGCCGAGGGCAACACAAATGGCATCGAGCGCAGCTACGCAAAGATTGCGGATGAAGCTCGCGACCAGTACACGCTGGGCTATCTGACCAGCGAGTCATTCTATGACGACAAGTTCCGCAACATCGAAGTGCGCGTCGACCGGCCAAACGTCAATGTGATTAATAAGCGTGGCTATTATCCATCTGCGCAGGATTACAAGTAAGTACGCAGTCCCTTTATCAGCCTCATAAACACGAAAGCCTGTGCCGCGCGGCACAGGCTTTTTCGTTTTCTCTAAAATCTTGAGCGGGACACTCCGCACCCGAATCTGAAATGCTCGGGATGCCCGGGCAGATTTATTCGGACCAGTTACTTCGGCTCAATCGGCGCGTTCGAAACAGGCGGTGGTGGCGGCGTGTTCTGCTGTTGCGCTGGTGGCGCCGCGGGTGGCGGCGGATCGGAAATGCCTTTCAGGCCTTCCTTGAAACCCTTCAGTCCTTCGCCCAAACCCTTACCCATCTCCGGCAGCCGCTTGGCACCGAACAATATAAAAGCCAGCACCACCAGAACAACAATGTGCCACGGCTGTAGTAGATCGCCCATCGAGTTCCTCCGCGCGCTACAACACAAGCCGCGCCCTTCTTCAAGCGTCTATTGTCGCACAAATGCGCGGCGGAATGCCCGGCAATGGCCAGTTGTGGCAGACTGGAAAGAGCCACGGAGGTTACCCCGATGAGGACCATCAAGTTCTTTGCTTTCGCTGCTTTGCTCGCGCTATCGGCGGGTACGGCCAACTCCGCCGACCGCGATATCTATCCCGATCCCTCGCAAGCCAGGGCTGACCTGACTGCAGCCCTCAAAACCGCCTCGGCCACGCATCGGCGCGTCCTTATCGATTTTGGCGGCAACTGGTGCGGCGACTGCCAGGTTCTGGATCTCTATATGCACGACAGCAAAAACCAGCCGCTCGTCGAGGCCAACTTTGTCGTAGTCCACGTCAACGTCGGCCACATCGACGCCAATCTGGACCTCGCGGAAAAATACGGAGTGCCGCTCCATAAAGGCGTGCCCGCTCTCGCCGTTCTCAGCGATCACGGCGCGCTGCTCTACAGCCAGAAAAATGGAGAGTTTGAAGCCATGCGCCACATGGAGTCCTCCGCGCTGACCGATTTCCTGGTGCAGTGGAAGCCCTCACATCCCGGCTGCTCGGCTGTTGTGGTGAATTGCTAGAGCAGAGCCACAAGATTTTCTCCGAGCTGCGCGAAGTGTCAGGGCACGACCCCGCTGGCTGCGAAAAAATGTCAAGACTTTTGACGGCAACTTCTGCAGTCTTCGTGAGAGGGCGTCGCAAACGGAATAGCACGAAGTATCAGGGCACGACTTTAGTCGTGCCGTAATTGCTGCAGATTGAGTCCGGCTTTAGCCGCTGAGGGATGTTTTTCTTTGCTCGGCGAATTCTTCCGCAGCCAACTAGAGATCACACCAATTCAGAACGGATTAACCTGCTCGCCAAGGAGACCTGATGCCCCCACCCGATTCTGGCGACGATATCAGCGACAGCGCAGCGCGCACCATCACTACTCTTTCAAGCCGCGAAGTCTATCGCAATCGCTGGATGCGCGTGCGCGAAGATGAGATCCTGCGCTCCAACGGCCAAAAGGGGATCTACGGCGTGGTCGAGAAAGAGGATGGTGCAATCATCCTGCCCATCGACGACGGCCGCGTCTGGCTGGTGGAGCAATTCCGCTACACCATCGGCGAGCGAGCACTGGAGCTGCCTCAGGGCACATGGGAGCGGCCGATTGAAAATCCCGAAGATCTTGCGCGCGGCGAGCTGCAGGAAGAGCTTGGCCTCAAAGCTGCGCAGATGGTTCAGTTGGGCTCGATGTGGATCGCCTACGGCTTCGCCCGCCAGCGCGAACACGTATTCCTGGCTACAGGCCTAACGCCCGCGGAAAAGAAACCCGACGCAGAGGAGCACGATCTTATTGCCCATTCTGTTTCCATCGCGGAGTTCGAGCGCATGATGCTCGATGGAACAATCCAGGACGAATGCACGCTGGCGGCCTGGGGCCTCTATCTACTTTGGAAGGCGCGGCAGAGTTGATGCGTTCACCACGGCTTTTTCGTGCGTTCTGAGAAAGTCGTGCAGGCCTCCGCTTACGCCAATTCTTTGCGCGTGGGCTTGTGTCCCCACAGGCCGTAGTAGGCCACGTAGATATATCCGATGATGGGAATGATGAATGCGAACTGGATGCTCGTCTTGTCCGCCAGCAGTCCAAACAGTGGCGGAATCACGGCGCCGCCGACGTTGCCGATAGTGAGCACTCCCGAACCTTTGCTGGTGAGCGGCCCCAGCTCCGCTACTCCGAGCGCAAAGATGGTCGGATACATGATGGAGTTCGCCAGCCCGGTCAACACCAGGCAGGCGATTGCTACAGTTCCATGCGTGGACATCGCAGCGCACAACAAAAGCACGCCACAGATCGCAAGAAGAATGAGCATTCGATCCGCTTTGATCCACACCATGATCGCGCTGCCGAGCAGGCGGCCAATCATCATGCCCAGGTAAAACAGGCTCACCATTAGGCTGGCAGTTTCTACTTTCGTCATACCTTGAGCCAGACAGAACTGGATCGTGATCGAGGCCAGCGCAATCTCCAGTCCGACATAGAAGAAGATGCCCACCATGCCGAGCACCGTGTGCGAATACGACCAGATGTTTCGTTCGACTACCGGCGCGCTCGCGCCTGCAACCGGCTCGCGCGTCATCGAGATTGCCGGCAAGTGCAGCATCATGACAGCAAAGCCCAGCAACAGCAGCGCGATCGCAATCGCGATGTAGGGCCCTTGAAGCATATGCGCGGTCGCGGCAGAACTCAGCATTTTGCTGGGATCGCTGAGGATGAAAACGCCCGCGACCCATGGGGCGGCGAGTGAGCCGATGGAATTAACCGCCTGCGCTAATGTGAGCCGGGCCGGCGCGCTATGCTCCGGGCCGAGAATCGAAACGTAGGGATTCGCCGAGGTCTGCAATCCGCAAACGCCTGATGCCAAAACGAAAATCGCGAACAGCGTCATGGGAAAGCTGACCATGCTCGCCGCTGGTAAAAACAACGCTGCTCCGCCGGCCATTACAAACAGAGAAATCACCATGGTGCGCTTGTAGCCCACGGCCTCAATCACCTTTGCGGCGGGAACCGAGAAGACAAGATAGGCGAAAAACCAGGCCGCTGTCGCCAGCTCGGCAGGCCCGTGGCTCAACTGGAAGATGTCTTCGAGCTTTTTCACCAGCACGTTGTTCAGGCTGGTCAGGAACCCGAAGATTCCGAAGATAATTGCAACCGTGATAAACGGGCCGGTGTAACTGGGTGCGGCCGCGGGATTGGGGCGTGTAGCCATAAATGTCTTCTTCCTCTGGGTGGTTCACAAACAGCTTGAAAACGGTTCCCAAACACTCTATCCAGCACGGCCGCTATCGTCCAGCGGGAAATGAAAATGTTTTCATCTCCTGTCCAGCCGATGCTCCAACCCAAAAGTCTGCCCCATGCAATGGCCTTTACAATGGAAGTGAATGATTCCCACCCTCACCTGGACCCCCGAAGGCGTCCGCTTCATTGACCAGACCAAGCTCCCGCTCGAAGAGAACTACGTACTCGCCACAGATTACGAGCAGGTGGCGGACGTCATCGTCACCATGGTCGTCCGCGGCGCGCCGGCCATTGGTGTCTCGGCGGCATACGGCATTGCTCTTGGTACCATCCAATCCAAGGCTGAGAGCGCGGAGCGCTTTGCGCCGGAGTTTGAAAAGATCTGCGCGCGACTCGCCGGCACGCGCCCAACGGCAGTCAATCTTTTCTGGGCCATCGACCGCATGAAGGCGTTGTTTGCCAAACTCCTCGCAGCAAACGCAAGCCTTGTCCAAATTCAAGAAAAAATCCTCGCCGAGGCAAACGCGATGTACGACGAAGACATCGCCGCCTGCAAGGCGATGGGCGCATTCGGCGCGGAGCTCCTGCCCGACGAAGCCGGCGTTCTGACGCACTGCAATGCAGGCGCTCTGGCCACATGTGGATACGGAACCGCACTCGGTGTAATCCGGGCGGCAGTCGAGCAAGGCAAGCGCATTCATGTTTATGCCGACGAAACGCGGCCGTTCCTGCAAGGCGCGCGGCTCACAGCGTGGGAGCTGATGGCCGATGGAATTCCGACAACAGTAATCTGCGACAACATGGCCGCCAGCCTCATGCGCCAAGGAAAGATTCAAGCCGTAGTTGTCGGCGCAGACCGCATCGCCGCCAACGGCGACACCGCAAATAAAATCGGCACCTACAACGTCGCTATCCTGGCGCGCGAGCACGGCATCCCGTTTTACGTCGCTGCTCCGTGGTCCACGATCGATCTCGCCACGGCGACGGGCGACGCAATTCCCATCGAAGAACGCCCAGCCAAAGAAGTGACCCACCACGCCGGCAAGCAGCTCACTCCCAATGGCGTAGGCATCTGCAACCCCGCCTTTGACGTCACTCCGGCGAAATACATCACAGCAATCATCACTGAGCGCGGGGCGCTGCAAGCTCCGTATGTTGAATCGCTCAAAGACATGGTTCTGGTGAGTTGACCTAGTCGTTCAATTCATTGATTTTAAGGTGATTATAGAAATCTTCTCGCATTTCATTGACATAAGCTGCTAACTTAGCTAAGCTAACTTAGCAGGATACATATATGCCCTCCGCCACCATCTTCGAAGCCAAGACCAACCTCTCCAAGCTCATTCAGCGCGCGCTCAAAGGGGAGGACGTTCAGATCACCTCCGGTCGCGAGCGCAAGCCCGTCGTGCGTCTCGTTGCGATTGAACCTGTCCGCGTCAACCGCCGCCTCGGATTTCTCGAGGGGTTGGGTGATGTCGGCCCCGAGTTCTTCGAGCCTCTCCCGGACGACGAACTTCGCCTTTGGAACGGCGAAGGTGAATGAGAGTCCTGCTCGACACCCACACTCTTTTGTGGGCGGCATTTCGAAAGGACCTGCTTTCGAACCGAGCTCGTCACCTGCTCCACGCGCAGCGGAATGAAGTCTTCGTCTCAGCAGTTTCGGCTTGGGAAATCGCAACAAAATATCGCCTAGGCAAGCTCCCCAAAGCTCAAGCCCTCGTCGATGATTTCGTTCCGTCCATCCGGTCTGCGGGGTATGTGCCGCTGCCAATCAGCCTCGAACACGCGCTGCGCGCAGGCCGTTTAACCGCGGAGCACAAAGACCCCTTCGACCGAATGCTCGCCGCGCAAGCCATCCACGAAGATTTGGCCGTGATCAGTAATGACGAGCAACTTGACATATTCGGCGTGCGCCGCGAGTGGTAACTGCGGCGCCACACATCCCCGCTACTACGCCAAGGTCCGCACTTCGCTCGATGTGCCGCCGGCCGCTGGAATATAGCACCCCAGCGTGTAATCCATCACCTGGCGGTCGGCGTTGAAACGCCATCCCAGCGTGCGAATTGTCCGCTTCATGCGCTTGATCCAGCCCCGCGGCAGCCCATCGCGATCGCGCTGGTAATAGAGTGGAATCACCTCGTCCAGCAGCGCGCGGTAAAGCGCTTCGCCATCGCGGCTGTCATGCACATCCATATTGGAGTGCGTTCTGCCGTTTCCAATCGCAAATCCATTCAGCCCGTCGTAAGCTTCCGCCCACCAGCCATCCAGAACTGAAAGATTCAAGCCGCCGTTCAGCACCACCTTCATGCCGCTTGTGCCCGAAGCCTCCAGAGGCCTGCGCGGATTGTTCAGCCACACATCGACTCCCTGCACAAGATGTCGGGCCACATTGATGTCGTAGTCCTCGATAAAGATGAATTTGTCGCCGAAGTCCTTGTGACGCATCATCTGCGCGATCTGCTGCAGCACTGTCTTGCCCGGCTCGTCGTGCGGATGCGCTTTGCCGGCAAAAACAAACTGCACCGGGCGCTTGGCGTCGTTCACCATCGCTGCCAGCCGTTCCAGATCCTTCAGCAGCAAGTTGGCGCGCTTGTAAGTGGCAAAGCGGCGTGCAAATCCAATAGTCAAAGCATCGGGTGAAAGCACTTTATCCAGGCGCTTCAATGATTCAGCCGGCTCAGCGCGACGCTCGGCCTGCTCGCGCGCGCGGCGCCGTATAAAGTTGAAAAGCTGCCCTTTCAGGCTGAGGTGCGTCTCCCACAATTCTCCGTCGTCCACCGTTTCAATTGCAGACCATGTGTGCGCCGCCCCGCTTTGCCGCTGCCAGCCCACGCCAAGATGGCGATCGTAAAGCCTGCGCATCTGCGGCGCCAGCCATGATGGCACATGCACCCCGTTCGTCACATGACCAATCGGCACTGCATCTTCCGGCCCGTCATCATATAGTCCGCGCCACATCGCCCGCGAAACTTCGCCGTGCAGCGAGCTGACGGCATTCACTCGCCGCGCCAGCTTCAGGCCCAGCACCGTCATGCAGAACGTCTCCTGAAAGTCTGTGGGATGTTCGCGTCCAAAGCCCATCAGATTTTCGTGCGAAATGCCAAGCTCGTCGCGCAGCGGGCCCAGATGCTCTTCGATCAGGTCAGGGCTGAAGCGGTCATGTCCCGCCGGCACCGGCGTGTGCGTAGTAAAGATCACCTCACGCGGAATCTGCCGTGCCGCGGAATAGAAATCCAGACCCTCCTCCTCCATGCGGCTGCGAATCGCTTCAAAAACCGCAAAGCCGCTGTGACCCTCGTTCAAATGCAGAACGCCGGGCGTGATTCCCATAGCCTTGAGCGCGCGATAGCCGCCCACGCCCAGCAACAGCTCCTGCCGGATGCGCGTCCGCGCGTCACCACCGTAGAGGCGCGAAGTGGTTTCCAGATCTTCAGGCGCATTCCCGGCCACGTTTGAATCAAGCAGCAGCAGATCGCAACGGCCCACTTTGGCCCGCCACACCTTGGCGCGAATCGACCCGTTGCGCGTCGCAATCTCTACCACCACCGGCTCGCCGTTTACGCCGATCGCCTGCTGCATCGGCAGTTGATTCACATCGGTCTGCAGATACTCCTCGCGCTGCCAACCAGTTCCGTCCAGGCGCTGCAAAAAATAGCCTTGCCCGTAGAAGAGCCCCACTCCGATCAGCGGAATGTCCAGGTCCGAGGCGCTCTTGATGTGGTCGCCGGCCAGCACGCCCAGGCCGCCGGAATAAATAGGCAGCGACTCATGCAATCCGAACTCCGCGGAAAAATACGCCACCGGCCGAGGCCGCAGCACGCCGGCGTGGCTCGCGCCCCATGTGCGGTCGTCGTGCAGATACTCTTGCTGGCGCCGGTATGTGTAATTGATGCGGCTATGCAGCACCAGTTCCGTGGCCCTCCGCTCGATCTCGGCCAGAGGGATTTCGTTCAGCAACGCGATTGGATTCTGATTAAGCTGGCGAAAGCGCGTGGGATTCAAATCGCGAAACAGGCTCACGCACTCGTTATCCCAGCACCACCACACGTTGCGGGCCAGCTCCCACAGCTTCTCCTGCGCCGGAGCAATAAAGCGGTCAAGCGTCCGCGCCTCGCTCACCACCGGCGCCACCTGGTTCGCCGCTTCTGCCAGCATCCGGATCTCAGTGTCCAAAAAGATTCTCGTGTCTTTCGTCTGAACAACGAGTACGCCCTGCAGCACGCCGCGATCGATCAAGGGAACACCTAGAAAAGAGTGATACTCCTCTTCGCCGGAATCCTTGAAGAATTTGTAGCGCGGATGCTCGCGCGCGTCGGACACGGCAATGGGAATCAATTGCTCAGCAACAAGGCCAGAAAGCCCTTCGTGCAGCGGCATGCGCAATGTCCCAATCGATCGCGGATGAAGTCCCAGCGTCGCAGCCAGCACCAGATTCGATCGGTCGGGTTCGAGGAGATAGGCCGAGCAAACGTCGGTCCGGAACCGCGTCGCAATCAGCGCCACCACGTTCATCAGCGTGTCGGCTGGCTTGCCTTCCTGCTCAGCCAGGCTGGTGATCTCCTCCAGCGTCAAAACCAGATTGGCATCAGTGGATTCGCTGAATGGGGTCATCGAATGCGTACACCTCGAGCATGAGATAGAAAACTCGTATCCCGCGCGCGCCACCCAACTTGAAATAAGAAACGTAGGCGGAAGACTCGCGGTTCAAAAACCGAGGCAAAAACTATTTGGACTTAGGCTATCTGGACTTAGGCCAATTGAGCTTAGGGATGATTCCCTCAATCGCTGCTGCGGGGTTGATTCGACGATACCATATGCGCCGAACCGGGCAAACGAAATCGGCGGAGGTTAGCGCTATCGCGTTTGGTCCTCTGGAATGAATCGCAATTCTAGTGGTGATCGTAGCTAATAACGCGCGTCAGCTTCCAACTCCCGGACTCTTTGCTCCAGACCGTCGTGAACTCCGCCGTCGCATCCAGGTGTTCCGTACCATCCGGCTGCTTTGAGTAGAAGCGATGCGCTCCCGCTTCAATGGCGCCATATCCGGGCACAGCGTTCACAATCAGCGAGCCATCCACCAACTCCCTGCGCAGCTTTATTCCCTCGGCGCACCGCTCTCGCAAAGCCTTAAGATTCTGTTCGTATCCCTGCTCGCCGGTGTGGTCGTGGTAAAACTCCAGATCCTTGCTGAGAAACTTGGCATAGCCGGATTCATCGCATGCTTCAAACGCAGCAAAGGCGTTATGGTCCGCTTCTTCAATCTCCTGCACCAATTGCGCATGCGGAATCAGGCCCGGCGCAGGCCGCACATCGATCTCTGCGTGCATAGATCCATTCGAACTGTGCATCGTTGCCGTGCCGCGAAGATGGCCTGCGTCCATGTGAAGCGCGAAATCCACGCCCCCAGCCGCGTCAAGATGAAAGAGAACCTGGCCGTTGTCCACCTTGCCCGCCGTCATAGGCGACTGGCGATCAATCGTCGCGCCCGCGCTTCCCGTCAAGCTCAAGCCATTCTCCTGCAAGATCAGCACAGCTGTATCGTGGCTCACCTTCCCATCCGGATTGGTCATATCGAAATCCCCAAACCAGGTCCTGGAAATGCCCAACGGCTTTTGATCGCCGGCCGCTTGTCCGTAAACGTGCGCGATCGACAGCGCAAGTGCGCAAAATACAAATGTCCGCGTGAGCGCCCGGAGCGCAAGAACCGCAAAGATCCTCGTAAACTTGTTTGTCCCCATGCCGAATCAATACGGGCGCGCGGCCGCAGGAGTTCCATCAGGGTTTTCACGCGTGGCCCCGTGCCACCGCGACGCGCATTGCCAGCCCCTCTTGAAACTCAGTGGTGAAATACGAGATAGAACCCTGTGACGGCGACCGCTCCGCCCACGGGCATCAAGACCAACCCAGCGTCCCTGGTTTCCTTGCAGCCGCCCGACTTCGCATTTGCGCAGATGTCGATTCCGCTAATCGCATAGGCGGCTACTCCCACGGCCAGCGCTGTCGATCCCACGATTGCCAGCGCCACTCCCAGCCCATGGTGCGGAGATTTGGTCTTCACGGGCCGAGCCTGCGAAGGGGGAGCGGTCGAAGACGAATTTTCTGGGGGCAAGTTCTGTGAAGACGAGCTCTGTCCGTTTTCCTGCGCGAGTGACAGGAACATATCCGCCGTCGGATTCACCTGGTTGGCCTCTTCCAAACTCGAAACCGAGGCGACCAGAACCCGAGACTCTGGAACCGCAGCCTCTGGAACCGGCGCCTCCGGAACCGAAGTCCCCAAAACCGAAGTCGAGCCGTCCGTATCCGCCGGAGCCGCAACTGCGGCGCTCGTCTGCGGCGTGGCAGCGACGGCGTCCTGCGCCGAATCGGAGATGCGATCGGCGGTGTGATCGGCAGTCCCGCGGTCGAATCGCGACTGGGCCGCAGCTTGGTTCGCGAACTGGCTCGCCGCAAAGAGCGCGACGCAAGCCAACACCGTCACCAGCATAGACGTGCGGCGACGCGCATTCCAGCGGCCACGCGGGGCTCTGGACGCATTCAGATGGAACTTCATCGGGTGACCTCCAGGGTGGCTCATTTGGGTTCCGTTCGGTGACTGCGACAATCGTACTACTGCTTAAACCCTCGTCTGTTTACTGGGAATGATCTTTCTCCCTGACGATCGAGGATTCTTGCCGGCCGCAGCGCCCGCAAAAAGGGTCGCCTGACCCCCGCATCGCAAAGGCGCACAATCCCTGCGGGAGCGTGCTACATTGGGATTCCACAGGGCTATATGGAACTTGACGCTCAGCTTGCCGCCGGTGGCGAAACGATTGAATTGCAGCAGCAGGTGGCCCGGCTGCAGGCCCTGCTTGAGGCCTCGCGCCAGGTCCATTCCACCATCCGCGAAGAAGAAGTCCTCGAGTCCGTGCTGCGCATCGTCGTGCGCGAGCTGGAGATGGCCGGAGCGGCCTTTCCCGAGGCGGGCTTCTCCTACGGCAGGCTTCCGGCGCAGTCCGCAGCCAACGCCGCGAATCCCGAACCGCTGTTGATCTACCCGCTTGCCGACCGCGACGGCCGAAAGATGATCGATCTTGTTGTTGCGTCTCCTGGCGGCCGCGAACTCACACTTTCTGAAGCCGACTTCCTCGAGGGATTGGTCCTCCAGGCCGCCGTCGCGCTTGAAAACGCACGTAATCACAAGCGCAACATTGCATTTGCGCGGTTGCAGCAGGATCTTGACGCTGCACGGCAAATTCAGCGTTCGCTCCTGCCGCAGCAGCTCCCTGACATTCCCGGCTACTCCATCGCCTTCCGCTCTGATACCTGTTATGAGGTTGGCGGCGACTACCTCGACATCGTCGCGCAGCCTGATGGCAGCCTGTTGATCGCAGTAGCCGACGTGGCCGGAAAAGGTCTGGCTTCGGCCATCATGTCTACCAGTTTCCGCGCGGCATTTCGCGGCATGGCGCTCACCGGGCCGCCCCTGGCCGAGTTGGCCACGCGCATGAACCAGCACCATTGGGCTGAAGGCGAAGAAGCGCGTCGGCGCTACGTCACGGCAATCTTTCTCCGTCTCCATCCCGCCACGGGCGAAATCGAGGTCGTCAACGCGGGTCACAATCCAGGGTTCCTGGTCGCCCCAGGCGTCGCGCCGATCCAATTTGATGCCGCAGGAGCTCCGCTTGGCCTTTTGCCCGGCATGCTCTACACCAGCGAGCAGCATGTCTTCGCCGCCGGAGCGCGTCTCCTCTTCTATACCGATGGCCTGACTGAGGTTTTCAGGGGAGATGAGGAATATGGTCCGGAAAGGCTTTTGAATGAATTTTCTACGTGTCTCCTGCCAAAGGCCGATGGTATCCTCGATGCATTGTGGCAGGCAATACAGGCGTTTGGCGAGGGCGGCCCGCAGGCTGACGATATGACCGCCTTGGCACTTTGCCGTGGAGAAAAACCGGCCCGAGAGATGCGAGCCTGATATGCAAGCTAGAGTGACGCAATAATGAGCGACCCGAAAACCACCACCGTCGAGGTTCGGTTGCCTACCAAGATGGGCTACGAAAAGGTGGCCATGAGCACTGCGGCGTCTGTCGCCAAGCTCATGGGTTTCCCTGAGGATCGCATCGAGGATCTCAAGACGGCAGTGGCCGAGGCCTGCATCAACGCCATCGAGCACGGCAACCGGCTCAATGAAAAGCTGTCGGTCGGCGTGGTCCTTCGCGCCGATAACGATGCGCTCGAAGTAAAAGTCCTCGACGACGGCAGGGGAATCAAGTCGCAGCCCGTGAAGCCCGACATCGATCGCAAGATGCACGGCGATGAAGACCCGCGCGGCATGGGCATGTTCCTCATCCAGGCGCTGGTAGATGAAGCGGAATGGGTAACCGGATCGGACGGCAAGAGCAGCTACGTCCGGCTGCTGATCAAACTAAATAAGCAGGCAGCATAGATTCAAGAAGCATCCAATCGCAAGCGGAGGCAATTGACAAGTGGAGAGCGAGACTAAATCGCACGTGGATCAACTGAAGTCGCCAACCGGATACCCAGTAGCAGTCCTCCGTTTTTCGGGCGACATCTCCAGCACTTCTAAAGAAGCGGTCCTCGGCACATATGAGGCGTTGCCCAGGGAGACGACCAAGCTCATCCTGCTGGACTTCACGAAAGTTGATTACATCAACTCCAGCGGAATCGCTCTGGTCATTCAACTGCTCATTCAAGCCGCGCACTCCGGCCAGACCGTGTGCGCCTTTGGCCTCTCGGCGCACTTCACTAAAGTATTCACCATGGTGGGCATCACCAAGTACGCGCGCCTGTTCCCGAGCGAGACCGAAGCCCTGGCCGCGCTGTAGCGGCTCCTCAATATTCCGCGAGCAACGCCGCCTCTCGCTTGGCTCACTTGGTTCGAGGCGCGGCAGGGGCAAAGAAGTCGACGAGATTCCCGTCAGGGTCCCGGAAGTAAACGGAACGAGTCCCCCACGGCTGGGTGGTCGGGGGTTTGACCCAGGTTTTCACCACGCTCTGCAGTCGGCTGTACTCCTGGTCCACATCGGCAACTCTGAATTCAAGAACGACGCTCTTGTTGGCTGCGCCCTCCGCTGAACCCGGAATATATCGTTCCTGAGCCGCCACGGAGAAAATCGCGAGCACGCCTGAGCCCGTATGGAACTCCGCATAATCTTCGCCGGACCTCTCTGCTTTGAGTTTCAGAACGGTCTCGTAAAACGCCACCAGCTGGTTCACGTTGGGAGTAATCAGGCATGTGTTGATCAGTTGCGGAGCCGCGGCTGGCGGTTCCTGGGCCAAATTCTGCGCCTTCGCTGGCGCAATGGCGAATGATGCGGTAAGTCCAATCGCGACGAGACACGTCTCGAGCCTGATCATCGCTGGCTCCCGTGGGGAGAGTTTGCGAACCTGTCGCCGCCCCTACTGCGGCCCCTTGTCGCCCCTGGAGAACGGGTTCGGCAAGTGGAAAGGCGTCTCAGGCGTGGAATCCTTTTTCCTCGAGGCTGCATCCTGCCGCAGAATCGTGCGCTGCGAATTAATGCACAGCCAGCCGCCGTGCACGCGCTCGAAGACCTGCGTGAATACGCCTTTTTCATCCACCTGTGCCGACCCGATCTTGTGATGCAAGGTGTAGGTGCCGTTGGCCACCGCGATGTCACCCAGCATGCGCACGGTAACCACCTTCTGCGTCAGATAGAGCGTCTTGTCGTCGGCGCTGATCACCTGCGCCACCTGCTGGTTGCGCGTGGTCACGTCGCCACTCGCTGAGACATCGACGAACAGCGGGGACAGCACCAGTTCCAGGCTGTACTGGTCGCGCCGGTTCACGGCGTCGGACCAGCTGTCTTCAATCTTCTGGAATTGCAGAATCTCGGGGGGCATGGTCTCAGTCACGCCGGGCTTGTCAGCAGCCGGAACCGAGTTTGTCGCCGGACCGGGGCTTGTTGCCGGGTTTGGGGTTGAATCCTGAGCGACTGCGGTGCCACACAAAAGAGCAGCAGAAAAGAGGAAAGCAAAGCGAATCATACGTTTGTCGAGCTCCAACCTGGAAACCTGTCTTCCATCAAGAATCATAGCTCTTTGGACTCCACTACCGAAATGCAGGGAAGCCAAAACTTCATGTCCGCCGAAGCCGTTGGAGGGTTCTTAAAGAAGGCTACCAGGATGTTGGATTGAAGGACGAATCTTCAAATTGAGCTATAGAGCACAGTTTCGCCGAGTCGATGTGGATAGGTTTATGGGGAAACCCTCAGCCAAAGAGAGGGGTAACAAAATGCTCCCAAAACCGGCCGCCGATCATATGTACCCCCGTTCTTATGTGATCCCGTTCCTAAGTGATGAGGATCACCGATTTTGATCCTGACCAAACCATAACCTTTCGAGCAGGTAGCGGTGTTATTCGAAGGCGGTATTTTCGATGCGCACAGATAGGCCGGTAACGCGGTTGCCCAGATCGTTTGCCAGACTGTTCCCGAGATTGCCCAATGCCCCAGCGCGCAGGAGACAGCCGGGACTGCGAGCGTCTTTGCTGTTCCTGCTCGCCGCCGGCATGCTATGCGCGTCGGCATTTGTTGCTCCTCCGCCACCAGCCAAAGCCCAGACCGCTCCAGCAACTCCAGCCGCTCCAGCAACTCTAGCCGCGCCAGCCACCCAAATCGCGCCGGCAACTCCGGCCGGGCACGCCGAATTTGTGGGCGCTGACACCTGCGCAACCTGCCACGCCGAAGAAGCCAAAAACTTCGCGACCAATCCTCATACCAAGATGGCCTTCATGCACGGGAACGCGAATGGCGTGACCTGCGAGAACTGCCATGGCGCAGGCAGTGAGCATGTGTCTAGCGGCGGCGATGTAACCAAGATCTTCGATCCCGCCAAGGGATCACGCAAAGAAGTCGACGCCAAATGCCTCAGCTGTCACTCCGGCGCACATCCTGATTTCATGCGATCGCCGCACGCCAAGGCCAACGTCGGCTGCACCAGCTGCCACAGCATTCACGGCAGCAAGGAAGAAACGCTGCTCAAGGCTCCGCAGCCTACTCTCTGCTTCCAGTGCCATACCGACACCAAGGCGGCATTCAACATGCCGTTCCATCACCAGGTGAACGAAGGCCTGATCAAGTGCACAGATTGCCACGACGTGCACGGCACCTTCGAGAAGAGCAACTTGCGTTCCAGGAATGACTCGAATCTGATCTGCACCAAATGCCACACGGAGATGCGTGGGCCGTTTGTCTACGAGCACACCCCGGTCAAAGCGGAAGGCTGCATGGGCTGCCACAGTCCTCACGGCTCGCAAAACGCGCGGCTCTTGAACATGCCGAGCATCAACAACCTTTGCAACACCTGCCATAGCCCGGTTGCCTCAGCCACGATTCACGGTCAGGGCGCCGGATCGTCGGAGTTGGCGCCTTGCACCAGCTGCCACACCTACATTCACGGCTCCAATATAAATGTCGCGTTTCTCAGGTAGCAGCGATGAGTTGGGCCTCGCCATCTGGCGCGGTCTGGCTCAGCGAACAAATTCGATTTCGGTTTCTGGTTTCGATATCGGCGGAAGGTTTTATGCAAGTGAAGCTTCATATGAAGAACGTTCGCCGCTCGCATAGGATTCTTGATCCGCAGCTCTCTGTTGCGCCACGATCCTCTCCCGGGTCTGTCCACAGCGTCGCGGTGGGCAGTGCAATCGCTTTTCTGCTTCTCATCTCGGCCGCCGCGTTCGGCCAGAGCGCGAGTCAGCTCCCGGCGGCGCCGGAGGCGCAGATGAGTATTCCGAGTGGATACTCAGTCCACGAAGCCGTGGATGTAGGCGGGCGCCTGAACGATGTTGCCGGAAGCGAAGCAATGTACGACTCGATGTTGAACGTCCACACTGGTCCCCGAATCGTAGGCGAAACCTTTCAGATGCACGCGCTCCCCGGAAACAAGAACACGCCAATCGATGACCTTACGGCCTTTGGCAGCGGCTTCGGCGGCGATCCATTCAGCATTGCCCGGCTTGCCTTTTCGAAGAGCAAGTATTACGAGTTTTCCGCGGTCTTCCGCCGCGATCGCAAGTATTTCGACTACGATCTGCTCGGCAATCCCAATATTCCTTCGGGCCAGACCATGCCCATCGGGCCGTCTAATGCGCCCACCAGTTCGTTCGCATGGCCGCAGGTCAGGCAATCGCCTTTCCTGTTCAATACCGTGCGCCGCATGACGGATACAAATCTCACGGTGATGCCGCTTGCGACCCTGACGTTCCGCCTCGCATATTCGAAGAACGTGATGGAGGGGCCAAGCTACAGCCCGAGCGGCTATCAACTCGCCGGCTCCTACTCCATGGTGATCGGGGAGTATCAGCGCAACAGCACCGACGATTTCACTGGCTCGGTCGACTGGAAGCCTGTGCAGGGAACAAAGTTCACCTACGAGCAGCAATTTACCCACTACAAAGGCGACTCCTACTTCACAATGGGCCCGAACTACCTCAACGTGCAGGAGTCTGACGGGAGCACCGTCTCGCTTTTGACGAACTACTACAACCTCACGCCCTACGGCATCAGCTCCTGCAACACAGGCAGCATGGGCAGCGCATATAGTGCGGGTCCGCCCGTCACCTACACCATCTTCTCGCCGCCCACCACCGGCTCGCTCCCGGTCATCAATCCCGCATGCGCCGTAATGAGCAGCTACCTGCGAACCGCGCCCACGCGTGTCCTGTTCCCCACCGAAGTGTTCCGCATGCAGAGCGCGACGCTCAAAAACATTTCCATGGACGGCAACGTGCGTTTTACCGACGCGCACCTGAACCTGCCCAGCTACAACGACATCTTCCAGGGATTGGCCGGGACCAGCCGTTCAATCGCTTACCAGGGAAACGCGACAGCCAAACGCGAGGTACTGTCGGCTGATTATGGCGTCGTTTGGCAGACGAGCGATGCATTTAGCCTTGCCGAGCAGATCTCCTTCTCCACATGGCATCAGCCGGGAACCACCGAGTTCACCAGCGGAACCACTCTAACGACCGCCGGAAACCCCAACGAAACCATCTACTCCAGCCCTTTGACAACCAAGCCCGCTGCGCAGGGCGCGGCAACATTTGAGGGCAGCTCCAACATCGGCGTCCCCGCCAACGGTTTCATGGGCCAGCTGTACGTGACCAACAATCTGACGGCGACCTGGGATGTCTCTCCACACACCACGTTCTCATTCACCTGGCGTTACCAGGATCACGACATCGCTGAGGGCAATCCACACCACCTCCCACTGCCGGTGGGCGCCACAACCGGCGGCACGATCACCATCCACGAAAACGCCGGCATACTTACCGCCGCAGTCCGTCCCTTTGCTAACTGGGATGTGACCGGATCGGTGGAAGTGTCCTATGCCGACAACGCCGCCACCGCGGTCTCTCCTCGCCAGCTCAGGCACTACAGAGTGCACTCCATTTACAGGCCGCGTCCCTGGGCGACGATTTCCGGCGCCTACAACGACCTGGAACGGCACAACAACACCAATAACAATGCGAGCGCCGTAACCGCGGGCGACGACCCTTATGAGGGACCGCTGAATCACGTCGATTACAGCCGCATCGCCAGCCTGTCGGCGGCGCTTTATCCAAACGAGCACTACGGCTTTGATCTCAGCTATATCTACTCCGACGTCTACTCGGCAACCAACGAGTGCTTCGACAACGGCGACCAGAATTCGAGTGCAGCGCCCGCCGCATTGCCGGGCACAGCCACACTTACCTCCAGCGGCACGCCGAATGTCTGCCCCGGCGTCTTCACCCGCGGATCCACTACGCAGCTCGCTGATTGGTTTGGCCGCGACTTTTCCTCCGCGCCCACACAGTTCGCTTCGGCAGCAATTACGGTGGCTCCCGGTGACAAAGTTCGCTATGGCATCGGTTACCGCATAAGCTCGGTCAACGGCAACCAGTTCTTCAACGACGCGCGGCTGGTCAACGGCTCACTTGCGTCCAGCTATCAGTCGCCATACGCCAACGTTGCTTACAAGCTGCGCCACGACCTGACGCTCAAAGCTGAATACAACTTCTACGGATACGGCGAAGGCGGTCCCTCCGGTCCGAAATACTGCAGCTTCTCCACATCGCTCACATCGTCGGTTGTTCCCTGCACTTCTCTGACTGCTCAGACCGGTTTGACGCTATCGCATGCCGGGGAAACTGCGCCGAGGAGCTTCCATGCCAATAACCTCCTTCTCGGAATGCACTACGAGTTTTAGCTCGGAAATCCGCATCTCGCGGCCGAAATCAAGTGAAAGGTAAGAAAAAAAGGAAAGGCCTACAGCGACCAACCTTAACCACGCGGCAAGCGCTCGAGCCGGTGCGCAGCCCGCGGCAATCTCAAGAAATTTTGCAAAGAACCCAAGGAGTTTCGCAATGAAAAAAAGCTATCGTTCCGGAATCGCGCTGGCCGCGTTCGTTTTGCTGGCCGGCTCCATGTGCTTCGCTGAAGACGGCGCGGCCACCTACAAGGCCAAGTGCGCTATGTGCCATGGCCCCACCGGCACTCCAAGCGCTGGAATGGCCAAGATGATGGGCATCAAGCCCGTCTCCGATCCATCCATGAGTGCTCTGACCGTCGCCGAGATCTCCGCTGCTGTCAAAAACGGCAAAGGCAAAATGAAGCCCATCGCCGGCCTCACCGATCCGCAAGTGGCTGCCGTCGCGGCATATTTCAAGACTCTCAAGTAGGTCCTGAAATTACCACAGCAGGAATCGCCGCAGCAGATTGATCGCAGGCTCGTCGTTCTCGATCGGGCCGCCCGTGCATGGAGGTTGAGCAACCGTGTCGTTCTTTGAGAGACTTCAGTCAAGCTGGCTTCGCCCCGCGCTATTTTTCGGCAACAACCCCATCAGCCTCGCGGGCGGCGCCATCACTACTGCGTCCGGCATCACCATGATCAGCTACTGGCTGGCCGAGCTCTCCGGCCATCTCAGTGACAATCCTTACCTCGGCATCATCTTCGTCCTCATTTTGCCGTTCATATTTCTGTTTGGCCTCGCGCTCATTCCTGTCGGCGTACTGCTGCGCCGCAGAACGCTGCAAAAAGCCGGCGAAATCCCCGCCATATTTCCCAGGATTGATCTCAACGACCGCGTCTTCCGCCACGGCATCGACATTGTGCTTGTTGCTACCATCGTCAATTTTCTGGTGGTCGCTACGGCCAGCTATCACGGCGCGGCATATATGGATTCACCCGAATTCTGCGGCCGCTCCTGTCATGTCATGAAGCCGGAGTGGACGGCCTACCAGATCTCCCCGCACTCGCACGTGGCCTGCGTCGAGTGCCACATCGGCGCTGGCGCTCAAGCCTTCGTTAACGCCAAAGTGAATGGCACTAAACAACTAATTGAGATCAGCTTCCATCCGGTCGCGCACTTCGCGCCCAAAATCATTCCCGACTATCCCACGCCGATTCCCTCGCCCGTCACCAGCCTACGTGCCGCGCAATACACCTGCGAAGCCTGCCACTCGCCCGCGCACTTCTACGGCGACAAGCTGCTGATCAAGTCGAGCTTTGCCGACGATGCGCCCAATACGGAAACGCAAACCGTAATCGAGCTGCACCTCGGCGGTGTCGATTCGCTTTCGCGCTACTCCGGCATTCACGGTGCCCACCTCGGTCACATCGAGTACATCGCAACAGATTCCTCGCGCACCACAATTCCCTGGGTCGAGAAGCAAAATGCCGACGGCTCATTTACCGCGTACAGCAGTCTGCCCGCAGGCAGCGGCATTCCCAAAGGCGACCGCAGGGTCATGGATTGCATCGACTGCCACAATCGCGCCGCGCATAGCTTCGTCACGCCGGAGCAAGGCATCGACCAGGCCCTGGCGGCCGGCGCCATCAGCCCCAGTCTGCCCTGGATTCATAAAGAGGGGCTGGCGTTGCTGAACGCAACTTACTCCAGCCAGGAAGAGGCGGGCGTCCAAATTCCCGAGCAGCTTCAAACCTTCTATCGCTCGCAGAACCCCGCCGTGCTTTCGCAGAATGCAGCTCTTGTCGACCAGGCCGGCAAAGAGCTGGTCACGCTCTACGACCAGAATGTTTTTCCGTTCATGAAGGTCACCTGGGGAACGCATCCCAACAACATCGGCCACATGGAATATCCCGGCTGCTTCCGCTGCCACGACGGCAGCCACACGGCCAGCAATGGCAACACGATCCCGCAGGACTGCTCCGTCTGCCACAATGTGCTGGCCACTGACGAAGCCAAACCCAAAGTTCTCGCCGACCTCGACATTCAGTAGAAGAAGCGGCTGCGCTTCGCGCGCGTCTTTCCGCTCCGTGACCCAAAGCGTTTCATCTTCCCTCTCGTTTTGACGGCTCTTTGAGCAACGCCGAAAGCGCCCGCAGCGTGATAGGCTGGCTTGTCGATTAAAGAGAACGCCGGAGAAAACCCGTAGGAGCCAGGTCCTTAATGCATTCCACGCAGCCCTCCCAATTCAATCTTGTAGCCGCAGCGCACGCCTCCATGACAGAGCACGGTTTTCAGCCCGATTATCCTGCCGGAACCGACACAGAACTCGCCGCCATCAAAGCGCAGCCCGCCATTCCCGCGGGCAACGGCCTCGCCGCCGGCAGCAGCCTAACTGACCTGCGCAACCTGCTCTGGTCTTCCATCGATAACGACACCTCGAAAGATCTCGACCAGATTGAGTGGGCCGAGCAATTGCCTGACGGCCGCATTCGCGTGCTCATTGGCGTGGCCGATGTAGACGCGCGCGTATCCAAGGGCACAATCATCGACAAGCACGCCGCATTTGAAACCACTTCCGTTTACACCGGCGTGGTCACCTTCCCCATGCTTCCCAAAGAGTTGTCGGAGGGCATCACCTCGCTGAACGAGAATGAAGACCGCGCAGCCATGGTGGTCGAATATTCCATCGACGCCAGCGGAACCGCCTCCGACGAAAAAGCTTACCGCGCGCTGGTGCGCAACCGCGCGCAACTGGCCTACCCCAGCATCGGCGCATGGCTCGAGGGCAAAGCCGCGCCGCCGCCCAAAGTTGCCGCCAGCTCCAATCTTGCCGCGCAACTCAAATTGCAGGATGCCGCCGCGCAACGCATGTCCGGTGGGCGCTATCAGCACGGCGCGCTCGAATTCGACACCATTGAAACGCAGCCGGTACTGGTTACCGACGAGGTTATCGGAATCGCCCCCATCGAAAAGAACCGCGCCACGTCGCTCATTGAGGAATTCATGGTAGCCGCCAACGGCGTCATCGCGCGCTTCTTTGAGAGCACCGGCGTGGCCTCCATTCGCCGCATCGTGCGCGTCCCCAAGCGCTGGGATCGCATCGTCGAGCTGGCCGCGCAAAAAGGCACAACCCTGCCCGCCGATCCTGACTCCAAAGCCCTCAATGATTTCCTCATCGCGCAAAGGCAGAAGGACCCCGACCACTTTCCCGATCTCTCGCTCGCCGTCGTCAAGCTCATGGGGCCCGGCGAATATGTCCTGGTCAAGCCCAACGCGCCGTCGCCCGGCCACTTCGGCCTCGCTGTCCGCGACTACACGCACTCCACCGCGCCCAACCGCCGCTTCCCCGACGTGGTCACGCAGCGTTTGCTCAAGGCGCAGCTCGCGCACGGCGCGGCGCCATATTCTGAGGACGAGCTCAACAGCATCGCGCAACGATGCACTCTTATGGAAGATGCCGCGCGCAAAGTCGAGCGCGAAATGGAAAAACGCATTGCCGCTGTCGCTCTTCATCCGCACATCGGGCAAACCTATCAGGCCATCGTCACCGGCGCTTCCAGCAAAGGCACCTTCGTGCGCACGCTCGATCCGCACGTTGATGGCATGGTAGTCCGCGGCGCAAAAGGTCTCGACGTTGGCGACAGAGTCACCGTAAAGCTCGTCAACACCGATCCCCAGCGCGGATACATCGACTTCGAAGCGCAGGGCACAAGCACTCACTGAATCCGGCTGAAAAACCGGCAAATCGCCGCCTTTCACTGCGCTTCTCCCGCCTGCTTAGTGCTGGAAATGGGATATTTCTGTGTCCCGCTGACCCTCGAGTGCGTCTAATCCTCAGATATTGTCGATAATCAAAGAGGCGGCCTACTCCCATTAAATCGGCAATTCGCAATAGCGGCCGCTGACTCTCTAACAGGTGAACGAATGCGATCGGGTTTCATTGGAGCCGGTGTCCGGCTCTTTCTTGGAGTGGCCTTTCTCGGTTTTTCGTGCAATCTGCTTGCGCAGCAGGCGGGTCAAACCGCGTTCTCAACTGCCACTGTTCCACCTTCTGCAATTCCTGACGCTCCCACTCCGCAAATCGACATTGCTGCCGTCGATCCTCAATCCACGCCATCGCAAAGTGCTCAGCAACCCGGCACGGATTCTAGCTCCTCTTCCAACGGATCTGCAGCCACCTCGCAAAACAGCAGCTCGCAAAACACCAGCTCTCAGCAAAACTCCTCCAGCACGCAACCCTCAACACCCCAGCCAACTGCCGACCAGGAGACACAGCAGCAAAAAGCCGCCGAACAAATCAAGGCGCAGGAGCACCAGCGTATCGGGGGCATCCTGCCATCCTTCAACGTCACCTATCTCAGCAACGCCGCGTCCATGACTGCGGGCCAAAAAATTGGACTCGCCTTCCGCTCCTCCGTCGATCCATACGCCTTTGGGCTCGCATTTGTCGTCGCCGGATTTTCTGAGGCCCAGGACAAAGGCACAGGATTTGGCTGGGGTCCTGAAGGTTACTTCAAGCGCGCAGGCGCGGCCTATCTTGATGCCTTTGACGGTGCCATGATCGGTAACGGTTTTCTGCCCGCTCTTCTGCACCAGGATCCGCGTTACTTTCGTCTCGGTCACGGCACGTTTAAGCACAGGTTCCTTTATGCCGTCGCCACCAGCGTCATCTGCAAGCATGACAACACCGGAAAATGGGAGCCCAACTACTCCAACGTCGGCGGCAACATCATTGCCGGCGCTATCTCTAATCTCTATTACCCATCGAATACAGCGGGCTGGGGTCAAACTATCAACAATGGCCTGATTGTCACCGGCGAAGGCACATTCGGCGGCGTCCTCCAGGAGTTCTGGCCCGACATCTCGCGCAAGCTCTTCCACAAAGATCCAACGCATGGCCTCGATGCGCAGGCGCGCGCGGCGGACCTTGCCGCCAAGCAGAAAAAGCAGCAGGAGCAAAACCCAAAATAGTCGCGAAGGCTAATTTGATCGCGAATTAATTTGGCCGCGAATCATCGTCCATGAAAAGAGCATCTATAGTCGATAACCGAAACGACAGGAGGCGTCTTTGAAATTTCCCTTCCGCAACTCGATCTCCAGACGTCTTTTCTTGCCCAGCCCCTCTTTCGGCCCATCTGTCGTTCTGTCTGTCGTCGCGCTATTCGTCGCAAACACTACTGCCGCTCTAACTGCCCAGCAAGCCGATGCCGGCAATTCCCAGCCGGCCGTCCTCGTGGCCTCAACCTTCACAGCTCCGGCGTCTGTAGATTCCGCACCACCAGTTCCGTCGATCGCAACTCCGGAGCTCGCAGCTCCGGCCAGTCCAGTCTCCGCGAATCTAGACCCGGAACTCGCCTCGGCCTCGCAGGCACCCGCTGCTCCGGCACAATCCTCCAGCACCAATGCGCCTGCACCGCAAAATCAACCTGCG
>Ga0307474_10000562_pt1 | contig 26772 bp, 26 predicted proteins | sample atmos_gasesECM1C_2_FD_203312 | JGI IMG/M metagenome (GOLD analysis project Ga0307474, IMG submission 203312) | Hardwood forest soil microbial communities from Morgan-Monroe State Forest, Indiana, United States - atmos_gasesECM1C_05 | ecosystem: Environmental > Terrestrial > Soil > Temperate... | reverse complement strand
TGGCGCTGATCAACGGACTTTATCTCGCACCGTGGTCGCTGGCTTCGCTGGGACATCTCGAGGATCAACTCAAAGGCTCGCAAGTTTCTTTTGAAGTCCAGCCCCGGGTCTTCTACGAAGGGTTCCCAAAGATCGTGCTCTACGTGCAGGACGTGCACACCGCGCAAGGCGCGGCGGTCTGGAAGGGTGTTTTTCTGGCGGATATCTCCGATGCCGCCAATCCACGCATTACCCTGGCGCATGAAGGAATTCTCGTTCCCGAAGGCCAGGACCGCCTGCACCTGCATTTGATCGACGGGGCCACGCACGAAACCGATCCCAAACTGCCCGATCACTACCAGATTTCCACTTTTCAGCAAACCGACATTCCGATCGAATTGCCCTCGACCGAGAATAAGACGGACGAACAAATTCCGGTCGGCCTGATCACGACATCGGCACTCCACGATCATGCGCGCCGCGTTGACTCCGTATCGGCGCGCTGGTATCTCATCGAGTTTCATCGACGTTTCGCCCTGCCCACGGCTTGCCTGGTGCTGGCCATGGTCGGAATCCCTCTGGGCCTATCCTCCAAGAAAAGCGGCAAGTCCGGAGGTTTCGTCATTACTATCGCGCTGGTTTTTGTCTACTACTTCGTCTCTCTGCTCGGAGTATCGCTGGCGCGCCAGGGCAAAGTTGGCCCCATGTTCGGAGCGTGGCTGGCGAATATCGCGTTCTTCGCGGCGGGATCGATTCTGCTGTGGCAAGCCGAACGCCGCCCGATTGCGCTTTCGGCGCTCCGTTTCTGGGGCAAACGCGATAAGCCTCATTCCAATGGCCACGTCCCCACATTTCGCTTGGGACGCAGAGATAGCGCCAGCGCTTTCGAGCGCGCCTCGACCCGGCGGCGGGTCTTCAGCGCGAGCTTTCCTACGCTGCTCGATGATTACGTGTTACGCGATTTTTTCATTTACCTTGGGATGATCCTCTCCGCTTTCCTGGTTCTGCTGCTCGTGTTCACTCTGTTCGAGTTGCTCGGAGATATTCTGCGCAATCAGACGTCTTTCCTCGTGGTCGGTGAGTACCTGCTCAACGTTGCGCCCTACTTGCTCTATAGCGTGGCGCCGTTGATCATGCTGCTGGCCGTGCTGATCACCTTCGGACTGATGAACCGGTCGAACGAAATTACTGCGATTAAAGCTACCGGAACCAGCATCTATCGCATCGTCACGCCCGTGCTGGCCGCAGCTGCCTTACTCGCGGCAGGATTATTTTTTGCCGACCAGTTCTATCTGCCTCACACCAACAAACGCCAGGAAGCGCTGCACAACCAGATCAAGGGCAAACCCGCGCAAACCTATCTGCGGCCTGACCGCAAGTGGATTTTCGGTCAGCACAATGACATTTACTATTACCAGTTTTTCGATCCCGACCGCGATCAATTCGCCAATGTCACCATCTTTCAAATCGATCCTGCCAGCTTCGCGATCTCCCAGCGCGTGCATGCGGATCGCGCCCACTGGGCCGACAATTTAAATCGCTGGATCTTCGAACAAGGTTGGCAGCGCTCGCTTCAGGGCTCGGCCATAGCCGGCTTCCGCAACTTCGATGTCTCCACCTTCCCCGAGCTTAGCGAGGCGCCCTCCTACTTCAAGAAGGAAGTGAAACAATATTCCGAGATGAACTACGAGGAGTTGCACCACTATATCCGCGACCTGCAGCAAAGCGGCTTCGACGTGGTACGGCTCCGCGTGCAGTTAAATAAAAAGCTGTCTTTCCCGTTAATCACGCTGATTATGGCTGTGCTGGCAGTGCCATTCTCACTTTCAGCCGCCAAAAAGGGCGCCATCACCGGCGTAGCGATCGCGGTGGGAATCGCGGTGGTCTATACCGTTGTATCGCGATTGTTCGAAGCCATGGGGGACCTCAGCCAGCTTCCGCCGGCCCTCGCCGCCTGGTCGCCGGATCTGATTTTCGCTTTGGTGGGGGCCTACATGATACTAAAGATTCCTACATAGCCGCGGCTCCGGCGCGACTGCCCGACTATTTCACTGCGATTCCCCATGGAAAGTTATCGGTCTGGATCGGCGGCTGCGGAGTCAATCCTCCGCTCGACGGCGTAATGGCATACTCCGAAATATTCAAAGAGTTGAGGTTGGTCACGAACATCCACGTGTTGTCGCTGCGGATCGCAATCGAGGTGGGAAACGAATTCGTGGTTATCGTTGCCGGAGTCAGCGGTGAGAGACTGCCCGTGGTACTGCTGATCCGGTAGGCAGAGATGGCACTCTCTCCCGTATCCACTACGTAAAGGAAATTGGCAAACGGATCCACCAGCAGCGGCCCCGGACTGTTGGCCGCAGGAAACGGAGAACCCGAAACCTCATGCAGGCTGAAATCAGCCTGGGGACAGGTGGGAAAACTTATGGCATTACAGACCGTATAAGCGCTGACGCTGTTGTTCGGTTGGCCGTTCGAAACGTATACGAACCGGTTACAGGGATCGACCGTGACTCCAGAGGGCACGGTGCCCGTCGGAACTCCGGGTGTCGATGACGTGGGAACGAGTGTAAGCGCGCCTGCCGAAGAGACGGAGTAATTCAGGACCAGGTAATTGACCGAATCCGTTACGTAGAGGTTCTCGGTTGTCGGGGGAACATTCGCAGAACAAATTGCGAAGGACGGCGGGTACACGGTTGGAGTCACCGCTAGCGCGGAGGCACTCGGAATGGTGCCGCCGGTCTTCGCCGGCAGCAGAAAAGGGGAGTTAGGAACTTCTGTCAAGGTACCGCCGCTGCCGATGGCGAGAACCGACACCGCACCCGGGACGGAACCTGTCGCTGCATCCGCCACGAACAGAAATTTTCCTCCAGAGTCTATAACCATGGCCGCCGGCACTACCGGGACCGAGCCTGCAGGGTTCAGAGCTCTCGAGGTCCCAGAACCCAACTTCCCATCCGAGGCCACGGGGAACGTTTGGACTCCCGTGGCACTATTATTAACGTGCACACTTTGCGTCACCAGCACGTATGCATAAGCACCTGCAGGATCAAGCACTACCGAGGTTGGTACCCCGCTCGTCGGAGGCCCGTTCACATTGTTGATCTGGGTAACATGACCATTGCCTAAATCAAGGCTGAAGGTCTGCATCACCGCATCTTCCTGAGTAGAGACAACCACGAGCCCATTGTTGGAAGTCGAATATTTGCTGCTGCACGCCACCAGGAGTGCGATCGAAATCAGAACTGCGCTTCCCAAAATCCAGGTAAACCTTGTCCGCATTCTTCTCTTTATCTCCTGACGTACTGCTGCGATCCCCGGTCGCCCTTGACCGGGACCGAACGCTTTCTGAAGGCAGGGATTGCCATCCATTTGTGTATCAGGAATGCGCGGGAAGAGCAAACCCCGCCAAGTCTCATTGGAACCGCGGAAGCGACCGGGAGTTGCCTGAAGGTATGTCTTTGAGAGTGGTGGTCAGAGCTTGACGGTTATTCGCTAGGCTTCTTGTACGGCAGGAACTTGCTCGGAGTTCATGCCCGCGCTGCGGTCAGCCAACAGAGGCAGATGAATCTCGACCAGCAGCCCGCCTTCTGCCTTATTGAAAGCCGCTACATGTCCCCCGTGAAAGCGCACCGCCCTCTCGGTAATCGCCAGGCCCAGACCCACCCCGCCGGTTTGCCGGCCTCGATCATCGTCCAAGCGGTAAAACGGCTGGAACAGTTTCTCCAAAGCGTCCGGCGGAACGCCTGATCCAGAATCTGTGACGCTCACCACTGCTTCTGCCCCGGCAGGGGTTCGGCTGCTCGCTAGATGAATCTCCACTGTCGTACCTTCGCGCGTGTACCGGATCGCGTTGCGCACCACGTTCTCGATTGCACTGTGTAACAAGGAAGCTTCGCCGCGCACTTCCCAAACCCCCACGGGGATGCCGCTGCGTACGTGACAGTGTCGCGCCTGCGCTTCGAACTCGGCGTCTTCGGCAATGTTCAACACAATTTCATCCAGAAACACCGGCGTCGACGGCACACGCTTTTCGCCATCTTCGAGCCGGGCCAGGGTCAGCAGGCGCCCAATGAGCTCGTTAAGGCGGCTGGCTTCGAGTTCAATGCGTTCAAGCATGCTCGCGCTCTCCTCTCCGGAGCGCTGCCGCGCCAGCCCAAGGGCCACGTTCAGACGCGCCAGCGGAGAGCGCAGCTCATGAGAAATGTCGTTAAGCAGACGCGACTGGGCCTTCACCAGAGTCTCCAGACGGCCAGCCATAGTATCGAAATCGCGCACCAGTCCCGCGATCTCGTCCCGCCTGCGACTCTTGGGATTTCCGGCGCGCGCCGTAAGGTCCCCGGCGGCGAGCTGCTGCGTCGCGGCACGCAGCCGAGCCACCGGCTTGGTCATATACCAGGCAAGAAAATAACAAACAAATCCGGAAGACAATATTGCAATGATCAGTCCCGGGATTGGCATACCGCGTGGTCCAAAAAATACCCTGGGCCCGGGCGGCAAGCCCATCACCAGCGTGTAGCGATGCTTGCCATCGGAAGAGGCACGCGAATCGCGTTGTATGGGAGGAGCCGGAAAAACAACTCCGTCACGGGGCGAGCGAGTTCCGCCCGAGGCTACGCGGATGGCCCAGTCAGGCGCGCCGCGGCGGGAAACCTCCTCCCCTTGTTCGTTGAAGAGATAGGCGCGCACGTGCTGGGTTGATTCCAGATTTTCGAAGTACTGTCGGAGTTGGTGGTCGCCGCCTTCCTCATAAGCGCTGACGGCGTCGTTCAGAACCGTGTTGCGCAATGCCTCCCAAGTGGCGCTGCGCGGACGAAAAGCCAGAGTCACCAGGATAGCCAGCACAATAAACAAAGCTTGGGCCACCCAGAAGGAAAGAAAAATCTTGAGGAACAGGCTTTTCATGACGTGGTCTTCGCCTTCTCCCCAACTTTCTCCCGCGGTCGCGCAAAGATGTAGCCAACGCCGCGGATGGTCTTGATGTGCTCATCGCTATCGGTATCACCAAGTTTCTTGCGAACCTTGCTGACGTGCATATCGATGCTGCGATCGAAGGGCGAAAATTTGCGGCTTAGGACGGCGTTCACCAGTCGCTCGCGCGGAACCACGCGTCCGGCCTCGCGCAACAATACTTCCAGCAGATTGAATTCCACCGAGGTTAGATCCACGGGCTGCCCGTCCCGCCGCACACTGCGGGTCGCGGGATCGAGTTCGATTTCGCCTACGCGGACGATGTCAGGTGCTGCCGGAGCCGACTTATCGCCGCGGGTGCGGCGCAGGACGGCTCGGATGCGCGCCACCAATTCGCGCGGATTAAAAGGCTTCGGCAGATAATCGTCGGCGCCAATTTCCAGACCAACGATGCGATCCACATCCTCGCCGCGGGCAGTGAGCAGCAACACGGGCAGACGCGACGTGGCGCGAATCCGCCGCAGCACTTCGAAGCCATTAATGCCGGGCAGCATTACGTCGAGCACAGCCAGCAAGTAGCCGCCACCGGTAGCCCGTTGCAGCCCACTCTCGCCGTCGTGCGCCGCTTCCACCACAAAGCCTTCGGCCTGGAGGTATTCACCCACCAGAGTGCAGAGTTCGACGTCATCATCGATGACCAGAATGCGTTCCATATCCCTGGTTTTAATTGTGCACCACGCAGTCCATGGTCGAGGTAAAGAATTGTCAAAAACGCCGCAGCTGACGGTGACAAAACTTTACTCCGTTTTACTCACTTTTTACTACTTTCCTATCTGATTCGTGTTCCTATCAGTGTACGCAAAAGAGCCTGGTTCCTGCACGAAGTTGTCGAGGGGGCCGGGTTTGAAGGAGTCAAGAGTTTATGAAATCAATTCGTTTTCGTTTCCTCGCCGCCGCGCTGGCAGTGTTGTTGGGAACTGCGATCGCCAAATCGCAGACCGCGGATACTTCTTCCCCTCCCCCCGCGCATGGGGGAATGCGTGGCGCTCTCGGGATGGACGGACACATGATCGCGTTTTATGCGAAATACCTGAATGCGACCGACGAGCAGAAGGCGCAGATGAAGGCTGTTCTGCAGAAAGAACGGCCCGCGCTGAAACCAATGATGCTGCAACTTCACCAGATGGAGCAGCAACTGAGGCAGTATGAGGAAGGCACCTACGACGGAGCCAAGGTGCAGGCTCTGGTCGCGCAGCAAGCGCAGACTCTGGTGCAGGTGAAGGTTGAACAAACCCGCATCCACAACGAACTTTTCCAACTTCTCACTTCCGATCAGCAGACCAAATTGAAGGAGTTCGAGGCCAATCGGGAAGCCCGTATGCAACGGCATATGCAGGCTCCGGCTACTTCGCAAGACTAAGTAGGCTTCCGCGCGGTGGACGCTGTGAAGTTTAGTCGCGGCGCGGGATTGGGATTCTCTCTGATCTCGCGCCGGCTTGCTGGTCCCAAAGGGAAAATGTCATGGACCTTGCTCAAGTGTTTATCTTCGATCTGGGATGGATTTTCTTCGTCGCCTGGGGAATGGTTCTTGTGGCAGTCAGCGCAATCGCTTTCGGACGGGATCTCTTCTCATCGTTCTCTCAGCAAGCCCGCGAACCCGAACGGCGATCAGTTCAGGGTAACTGGAGTGCTTCGTAAGATCATCCATTGAGCTCTCCGCAACTTGCCTTACGTCTTCCCTGCCAAGCTTGAACTCCGCCTGCTAAAATTTCATCTACATCGATCCCATGATTCCCCGGAGCATGCGTCCGTTACTGCCCTATCTGAAGCAACATCGCTGGGGGTTCGGGTTTGGCACGCTTTGTATCGTGATGAGCAATGGCGCATGGGCGGGCTTGCCCAGAGTGATCGGCAGGGCCGCCCAAAGTCTGGAGGGCGGCGTCACCCGGCATAAGCTGCTGGTCTTTACGCTGCAGGTGCTGGCGCTGGCCGTAGTTCGAGGCATTTTTCTTTTTCTCACGCGCTGGGTGGTAATCGGCATCTCGCGTGATATTGAATTCGATCTGCGCAACGATCTGTTCGCGCATCTGGAAACCCTTTCCTACTCCTACTACCAGCGCATCCGCACCGGCGACATTATGGCAAGAGTCACCAATGATTTGAGCGCGGTGCGCATGCTGATGGGACCGGCGATCATGTACTCGGCGAATACGCTGGTGTTCACCGCTGCGGCGCTCTGGTTCATGGTGCACAACAGTCCGCGGCTGACCTTGTACGCGTTTCTGCCTTTGCCCATCGTAAGCGTCACCATTCAATATTTCGGACGCCGCATTCACGAACGCTTCGAGAGGATTCAGGCAATGTTTTCCGAAATCTCGGCGCGGGCACAGGAAAACTTTTCGGGAGCGCGCGTGATTCGCGCTTACGTGCAGGAAGAGGCGGAGATTGCGTCGTTCGAAACCGCGAATCTGGAGTACGTCGCGCGCAGCCTCAAGCTCGTGCGTTTGATGGGCATGCTCTGGCCGACGCTGGAACTCATGCTCGGACTCGCGATGGTGCTGGTGTTGTGGATGGGAGGCCGGGAGGTGCTGGCTGGCCGCATGCAGATTGGGGCGTTCACGGCATTCAATATCTACATGATGCAGTTGACGTTTCCTATCATCGCGCTGGGTTGGGTGGTCAACATCTTTCAGCGGGGGACGGCGTCGCTGGTACGCCTCAACGAGGTTTTGCAGGAGCCGCCCGCAATCAAGGATGAGTCCAGCGCAAAAAAACTGGAGGTAACAGGGGAGATCGAATTCCGCGATTTGAATTTCGAATACGACGGTAAACGCGTGCTGCACCATCTCAACCTGCGCATCCCGGCCGGCAGCAGTATGGCGATCGTGGGTCTAACAGGCTCGGGAAAAAGCACGCTGGTCAGTCTGATTCCGCGCATTTTCGATGCCACGCCCGGGATGGTTCTGCTGGACGGACGGCCGATCCGTGACTTTTCTCTTACGTCACTCCGCGGCAGTATTGGATTTGTGCCACAAGAAACATTCCTGTTCAGCGATCACATTCGGGAAAACATTGCGCTGGGCGTTGAGTCCGCTACCGATCAGGAGATCCACGATGCAGCCGACGCAGCCAATATTGCCGCCGACATCGAAGGCTTCCCTGAGCGCTATCAGACCATGGTGGGCGAGCGCGGCATTACCCTCTCCGGAGGCCAGAAGCAACGCGCCGCGATCGCTCGCGCGTTGATCCGCAAGCCGCGCATCCTCATTCTGGATGATGCCCTCTCCAGCGTGGACACTCACACCGAAGACAAGATTCTTAATCACCTGCGCGAGGTTATGCAGGGTCGCACCACAATTTTCATTTCTCACAGGGTTTCCACGGTGCGCAACGCCGACTGCATCGCCGTACTGCACAACGGCAAAATCGTGGAACTCGGCACACACGACGAACTTCTCGCCTTGAATGGCTACTACAGCGACCTGTATAACAAGCAGTTGCTGGAAGAAGAGCTGGCCGAAGTTTAGCTCACCGCTTCATGAAACTGCTGGTGCATGATGGAACATTGCGACTCTCGGCTCGCAAGTCCGTCTCCTTTCACGAGGCGAGTCATGATTGCGCGTCATTGGCGAGGTTGGACGCTGCCACAAGATGCGGACGCTTACGAGCGACTGTTGAAAGAAACGGTGCTGCCCGGCCTGAAAACGATAGAAGGTTATCGCGGCGGATACGTTTTTCGCAAAGATGGGACGGAAGAGGTCGAATTCGTGGTGGTGAATTTATTTGAGTCGCTGGAGGCGGTGCGCCGGTTCGCGGGGGAGCACTATAGCGTTGCCGTATTCGAACCTGAGGCCAAAAGACTCCTCTCGAAAGCCGAGCCACAGGCCACGCATTATGAAGTCCGGGTTGATACCGTCTAAGCACCGCGTCGGATTTGAACACTGACAAGGATTTCAAAGCGAAATTAATCCAGCCATGCAGCGATTCGACGCACCGGAGATTCTCGATTCTGACGCTTGCCTGCCTCACGATGCGCAGGACGTTCTCGCGGTATTGGGGCGGATTAACCGATGGTTCGGTGGGGTGACGACTACACAGAGGATGGTGAATCGCGTGGCGCAGGTAGCCGCGACTAAACGTCTTTCTCTGCTGGAAGTTGCCGCCGGGTCAGGCGAGCTGCCGGAGATTGTCCGGCAGAGACTGGATCAATGTGGAATCGCGCTGGACCTGACTCTGCTGGACATTGAGCGGTGTCATCTCCCCGGGGGTGACAGGGTAGGAAGTCATGGGGCGCGGAAGCGCAGCGTCGTCGGCGATGCGCTCGCTCTTCCTTTCGCCGATGGGGCATTCGACCTGGTGAGTTGCAACCTTTTCGCTCATCATCTTGACCCGCAACAGTTGAAACAATTCGGTCGAGAGGCAGTACGAATAAGCCGGCGAGCAGTGTTAATCAACGACCTCGTTCGGCACCCGCTCCATCTGGCTTTGGCCTACGCCGGCTATCCCCTCATGCGCAACCGCATAGCGTGGCTGGATGGGCTGACCTCTGTGCGTCGCGCATACACTCCCAACGAAATTCAAAGCATACTGGAAACGGCTTTTTCGCCAGCGACAGCGCCTCAAGTCGAGATTGCCCGCCATTATCTCTACCGGATGGGTGTGATTGTCTGGAAAACTCAGGATTGAAGAAGAACGAATCCCTAGCGGACGACCAGCACTTCCCTCACGTTGTCGCGGGCCAGGAAGAACTTGATGGAAGCGAAGTCACGAAAAAGCGTTTCGATGTGCCGGTTGTTGAAAACGCGTTGCAACTGGAAGCCATCCGAGATTGCAGTGTGCACCGCCCCAGTGGGACCGCGGCGGGCTTCGCGGCGCAGCACAATTTTTTGCATCTCGAGCGTGTCGGTGCCTACAATGTGGAAGCGGTGGCAAGGCGAGTCCGGCCCGGCATCACGGGTGTGAAAGAACGCAAGCAACATGCCTCCGGGCTTCAAAACGGACCACAGACGGCCCACGACCGGCTTTACCAGGCTCTCATCGAGATAGTCCGGCAAGTTCCAGCACAGCACGGCGTCGAAGTGAGCAGCGGGATAAACCAGGTTCTCAGCAAGAAATTTACGGCTGTCGAGAACCGCATTCCCCGTTTCGTCTTTGGTGAGAAGATCGGGGTCAGTGGAAGCGGTGAGCAGATCTTCGCTGTAGATCCGATGGCCGTGTCCGGTGAAATGGCGAATGTTGGTGGGCGAGGTAGATCCCAGATCAAGCACGCACAACTCTTCGGCTGACTCCCAACTGCGAGATAACTCGCCCAAACCGCTGGAGCGGCGGGTGAGTTTCTGCGAACCCTGCGCCGGAATGGTCTCCGGTCCGGAAGAACCGCGAAAAAATTTCATGAAAGTCTGCGAAACGGACGACACCCTAACTTCCTGACCTGCTGATTCGTCATCTGCCCCGGCGCTACCGCGCCGCATGCCCTTGACGCCCCAGCCTTAAAGGCTTGGCAATCATCCGCCAGACCAATCATCCCTATTTTATCGCTAACATCCCCAAATTACTTTGCATCGGAGCGGTGAATCTCAACTTTACCTTTCAAATACGCTCCTTCTTCGATGGAGATGCGCTGGGCCGAGATGTCGCCGGTGACAATTGCAGACTTGCGCAAGTCCACCCGGTCACTGGCCTGAATGTTGCCGTCGAGTTTTCCTTGCACCACCACACCTTTGGCGTCGACACTGGCCTTGACTTGACCGTTGGGTCCCACCGTCAAGCTATTTCCCTTGAGAGCAATACTTCCTTCGACCTGGCCGTCGACATACAGATCTTCGCTGCCCGAGAGCTCGCCCTTTACCACAACCGATTTACCGATTTGCGCCAAACCGCTGGCTGCTGTGCTCATTGGAACGCGCTCCTAATTTGGACTGGATAAGTGCTACGGGATCAGTGCCGAGCCGCTCCGGGATCAACATTGACGCGGAGAAACCTTACTGAAGCACCCTTACGACTATACTCAAGGCACGGAGCACCCGGCAAGCCTTGGTCCCGGTTGGGTGAAATACCCGTTTTCCTGTAGTGAATGGCCAAAACCGAATTGCTACACTACGAACTGCAGGCGGGAGAGGTTGCTCAGATGAAAAGCCGGCTAGCGAAAGACCCGCGGTTCGTGGTTGTGGTTTTGCTGGTCCTTCTTGCTGCCGGATCGAAGCTCGCTCCGACCGGAGTTGGAGTCGCATTCGCTTCCGCTCAGGATCCAGCCTCTTGCTTGGAATTGGTTCGGGGAGCAGTTGCGAACGAAGTAGCCGCTAATAGTAATTCGACGAAACATATGTTCCGCGCACGCAAGCAGACTCCGCAAGGTTCGCAAACCAAGCTTTATGTGGAGACGCGCGACGCCATGGTAGGCATGACAATCGCCTCGAACGACAGGCCTCTGGCACCGCAGGATATCCAGACCGAGGAACATCGCTTGGAGGGCATGGCGGGCAACGCTGAACAACTCCGCCGCAAACATTCACAGGAGCAAGAAAATGGCGAGCGCACCCTGCGCATCGTGAAAGCCCTGCCCGATGCTTTCCTATACCAATACGACGGGGAAGAAAGCGGAGAGGCCAGTGGCGATGGGGGACGACAGTTGGTGCGTTTGCGGTTTCGCCCCAACCCCGCTTACCAACCGCCTACTCACGCCGAGCAGGTTCTGGCTGGGATGCAGGGGTTTCTGGTGATTGATCCAACGACCCGCCGGCTCGCAAGAATCGACGGGACCTTGTTCAAAGAAGTCGCTTTTGGTTGGGGAATCTTGGGCCACCTCGATAAGGGCGGTCATTTTCTGGTGGAACAGCGTGACATAGGGAACGGCTGCTGGGAGGTGTCCCGCATGTCCTTGAACCTCACGGGAAAAATCTTGATGTTCAAGAGTCTCGCCATGAAGTCTGACGAAGTGTTCAGCGACTTCCGGCCCGTGCCCAACGGCATAACGTTTGCCGAGGGCGTTGAGATGTTGAAAGCGGAAAAAGTGAAACTGGCCCAAAACCGAGGGGCGGAGACCATCAACCCCCAGAATCAATCGCACTAGAGCGATCGCTGAGCCTCACGCGACTGCGCGAAGCGTTTCTTTACGCATGGTCAATTTCTCAATCATGTCTTCTTTAATTCGGTAGCCCGTGCCGGCCTGGTCGCTGATCTTGATCATCCCTTGCGGGGAGACTTGTACCTCCGGGTCGATGATGTCTTCCTTCCAGTAACGCTTCGAGGCCGAAACGTCTCCCGGTAAACTGAAATTTTCCAAAGTAGAAAGCGCAATGTTGTGGGAGCGCCCAATGCCGGATTCCAGCATTCCGCCGCACCAGACGGGAATATTACGCGAGTGACAGATATCGTGAATTTTCTTTGCTTCGCTGCACCCGCCCACGCGTCCGACTTTAATGTTGATGATCCGGCACGCCGCGGTCTCCGCGACCACGGCCGCGGCGCGTGCGTTGACGATGGATTCGTCCAGACAAATTGCGGTGCGCAGCTCTTTTTGTAGGCGCGCGTGGTAGAAAATATCATCCTCCCAAAGAGGTTGCTCAATCATCAGCAGGTTGAACTGGTCGAAGGCGCGCAGATGTTCAACTTGATCCAAAGTGTAGGCTGAATTCGCGTCGCAGCTTAACGTGATGTCGGCCCAGCGCGAGCGAATTCTCTCCAGCACGTTCACGTCCCACCCCGGCTTCACCTTGATCTTGATGCGGCGGTAGCCGGCGGCTAGCTCCAGTTGGATCTTGTCGATTAACTGCTCGACGGAATCCTGTATGCCAATGGAGACTCCGCATGCAATTTCACTCCGCTTGCCACCCAGCAGTTGCCACAAGGGCAGACCCTTTTGTTTCGCTTCAGCGTCCCAAAGCGCATTTTCGAGTGTCGCTTTGGCCATGCGATGGCCACGCACCTTAGCGAAGAGAGCCGCACAGTCGCGTGCCGCTTCGAGATTGCGTCCAAGCACGGAGGGAGCGAGGTAACGAATGATGGTGGACCAACAGCTTTCGGTCCATTCGCTGCTGTAGAAGGGATCCTCGCCAGCTACGCATTCACCCCAACCATCTACCCCGTCGCAATGTACGGTCAATAAAAGAATGCGACGGCTGTGGGTGCGTCCGAAGCTCGTCTCGAAAAAATGGACGAGCGGCATATGAATCTCGCGGAGTGTGATGGCTTCAATCTTCATAGTTTTGGGGAAGGAAAAAGATCTCTCCATAAAGTCAGCCCTGGAGATCGTCAACCGAGCAAGGCCAGGCCCTGTTTCTCTTACACCCTCTCAGTCTCTCCAGCGCTTTATTCTTGCGATGCGTACGACCACTGCTCGTCCCAGCGGCTGAGCATGAACTTCCCGTTGCCCGCGACGTCGCGCTCGTAACCTAACACCGCAAGGCCACGGTCAAAAGCCCGAAGAAACTGCTTCCGATTACGTTCCTGCACTTCTTGCGCTTCTCTTCTGGTTTCCGACGCCGCTTTCCACTCATAAATCTGCGCCGGGACTTCAATCGCCAACTCCCGGCTGAAGGCAGGAACCTTGCCCGTTGCAACCAAGGTCTGAACACGCCTGGATTTCAGCCACCACTCGGCGATAAGCCGATCGCTGGGAAGCCCGCCCTGCAGCGGCGATGACGTGATCCCATAGTGGTTGATGTTGTAGCGGCGGGCGATCGCTCCCAGTTTTTCAATGTTGAGATAAGCATTCTTAATCTCCAGAGGATCAAATGTCCATTCGATTAGTTCGATGCCTCGGGCGAGCGCGTCCTCGCGCTGGAGCAACTTGAGGCGACGGCCCAACCCGCGGTTGCGATGATCCTTGCGGACAGCCAGCATATGCGAGTGGAGATAGACGTGGCCCGAACGCGTACCCGGTACGGAAAGCGCAAAGCCTACCATCTCATTCCCGGCAAAAGCGGCCATCACCTGTCCGCCCACTTTTTCGGCGACCACAAAAATGCGCAGCGGAACCAGTTCGGCGTCGCTGAAGTTCCAGATCTCTTTTTGCAGCGCGACGCAAGCGCGCAACTCCTCGAGCCCTTCACAGCGGCGAATCGTAATTGCCTCGGCGCTCACGATCGCTTCTCATGCCGCTTGGCTTGTTGCCAGAGGGATTCCAGCTCATCCATTGAGGACTGTTCGAGACTGCCGCCGCTTTCGCGCAGACGTCTCTCCATCCATTGAAAGCGACGCCGAAACTTTCGATTCGTCTTGCGCAGCGCCGATTCCGGATCGAGAGTCAAATAGCGAGCGATGTTTACCAGCACGAAGAACAGATCGCCAACTTCTTCTTCCAGTCGCTCTCGCAGATCTTCCGGAATAGGCTGCCGCCCCGAACCCGCCACCCCGTGGCCTTCCGGATGCGGTCCGGGAGCCGGAAACTCCTGAAGTTGCTGGCGAAGTTCTGCAGTCTCCTCCGCAAGTTTATCGAACAAACCCTCCATGTCAGGCCAGTCGAAACCAACTTGCGCCGCCCGCGAACTCAGCTTGTGGGCCTCGAGCAAAGACGGCATGGCGGAAGAAATACCCGCCAGAATAGACGTAGTCGCCTCCGCCGCTGTTTCAGCTGCCTCCGGACTCTGATTCAGGCGCTTTTTCCGTTCTTCGGTTTTCAGCGCCTCCCAATTGCGCTTCACGTCAGCCGAAGTGTCCGCCTTTGCATCGGCGAACACGTGCGGATGCCGGCTCACCAGCTTGTCAGCAAGCCTGTCAAGAACGTCATCAATGGAGAACGTTCCCTGCTCTTTAGCCATTTCGGAATAAAACAGCACTTGCAGAAGCAGGTCGCCGAGCTCACCGGGAAGCTCGTTCCAATCGCGATTGTCGATGGCTTCGAGAACCTCGTACGTCTCCTCCAGCGTGAAGGGTTTGATGGAATCGAAAGTCTGTTCGCGATCCCAGGGACAACCTCCGGGAGCCCGCAGGCGCTCCATGATGACGACTGCGCGTTCGAAACGTTCACCGGTAGTGGACATTTGCCATCACTTTAAATGAGTCGCAGCAGCAGGAGCAATGCATTGAGCCGACTCACGTTTCGTAAATCACGTTCATTCATAGCGATAAACCGTGATCGGAGCCGCGGCATCCAAATAACCAACTGATCAAGAAACATTCTAAGGAGGAACCTTCATGCCGAATAACTTGCAAGGAAAGACCATAGCGATTTTGGCGACGGATGGCTTTGAGCAATCGGAATTAACGAAGCCGAAAAAAGCCCTAGAAGAAGCTGGCGCGCGAACGCAAGTTGTTTCCTCCGCCGGGGGGAAAATTAGAGGCTGGGACAGGAAGGAATGGGGCGAGGAGGTTCCGGTAGACATCACGTTAGACTCGGCCGATCCTGCGAGATACGACGCGCTACTTTTACCGGGTGGAGTTATGAATCCCGATCAGTTAAGGATGAATCCTGCTGCAGTGCGCTTCGTGAAACACTTCTTTGAGCACGCTAAACCGGTTGCCGCCATTTGCCATGGGCCCTGGATGCTGGTGGAAGCGGGCGCGGTGCAGGGACGCACGGTTACCTCCTGGCCTTCTCTCAAGACCGATATTCGAAATGCCGGCGGTACCTGGGTGGACAAAGAGGTGGTTTTGAGTAACGGAGTGGTTACCAGTCGCAAGCCTGACGATATTCCTGCATTTAACCGGCAGATGATCGACCTGTTCTCAAAAGGTGCAGGCATGAGCGGAAGGTTGGAGCGGAAAGTAGCATAACTAAATCGACTTCAGGGATACCGGCCCGGCTGCACTTTGCGCCGGGCCGCCGTATTTTTCCTCAACTTTCTAAACGACTTGCTGATCCTGGTGGGGACTTTGGGTCAGGCAGTTTGCAGCACCAAGGTGACCTGTTCTTTGCCGGCGGAGGGGTGCAGACTCTATGCGTCGTAGTGTGAATACGCAGCTCCGGAATCTAGTAACCTCGAACCGGTTACTCTTGTATGGAATCCCTATGGTGCTAGCGGCAAATCCGCGGGCAAGCCTGGAAGGCCAACGCTTTCACGTGGTGGTGATTGGCGGTGGCATCAATGGCGTGGCTGTGGCGAGGGAGTGTGCTCGCGCCGGAAAGCATACGTTGCTGGTAGAACAGAACGATTTCTCTTCTGGAGTAACCAGCCGCTCCACGCGCATCATTCACGGCGGCTTGCGATACCTGGAGCGCGGAGAGTTAGGGTTGGTGCGGGAGTCGCTTCGCGAGCGCGAAAAATTGCTGCGGGAGAAATCTCATCTCGTGCATCCCATGCAATTCCTGCTGCTTTTGAATGAAACCAGCCAGCGCAGTGCAATGAAGGTGCGCGCGGGGCTGTGGCTGTACCAGCGCATGGCTGGAAAGCCGCAGAACGGCGCCACGGAGATGGAATTGAAGCGGCTCGAGCGGGCTCTTGACGCAGGGCACACGTGGTCACTTTTCAATTACGAAGATGCGCAATGCGAGTTTCCGGAACGCCTGGTTGCGGAATGGCTCCTGGAAGCGGTACAGGCCGGCGCGGTGGTCCGGAATCACACCGAAGCGCTGGCCGTCGACGTGGCGCATGGGCGAGTCCACGGCGTATTGTTGCGCGATCAAATCAGCGGCCGGGACGCGCGTGTGGATGCGAATTGGGTAATCAACTGTAGCGGGCCATGGGCTGACCGCCTGTGCCAGCGCTCCTCGATTAGGACGGGCAAGCCCATGCTGGGGGGAGTGCGCGGGTCACATATAGTGCTGCCACGATTTCCAGGCTCGCCCAATACGGCGGTCTATACCGAGGCGGTAGATGGCCGCCCGATTTTTATCCTTCCCTGGAACGACCAGATCATGGTGGGAACTACGGAGGTTGCCGACGGCGGCGATCCCGGCAAAACGGCTCCGGCGGCGGACGAAATCAACTATCTGGTGCGCTCCGTGGCGCAGCTGTTTCCGAAGGCGAAAATCTCAGCACAGAGCGTGAAATATTCTTTTGCCGGAATTCGACCGCTGCCGTATTCGCCGGACAACCGTCCATCGGCGGTCACGCGCAGGCATATTCTGCATGATCATGCCGACGACTCGGCAATTCGCATGATTTCTGTGATCGGCGGCAAGCTCACGACGGCGGCTTCGGTGGCGCGGGAATGTGTCCGGAAACTCGGACTAAAAGTCGTTGAGCCGAATACGATTGCAATGGCTTCGGGCCAGGCACTGGATCCCCTGCTGGACGACGCCGTGCTGGAGATCGCCCGGATCGGGGCGGTGAGCGAGGAATCCGCGCGAGGCATGCTGGAGTGGCACGGCAAACGTGCAGCAGACATCGCGCGCACTGCGCTCGTGAGCGCCGACTTGCGGGCGCCGATTTGTCCCCATACCTCTCACGTGATTGCTGAAGTGGTTGAAGCCTATCGACGAGAATACGCAGTAACGCTTGGAGACGTACTGCTGCGGCGGGTACCAGTGGCACTCGGTGCGTGCTGGTCGGAATCCTGCAGCCGCGAAGCGGCATTGCGCATCGGCGCCGTTCTCGGCTGGAATGACCTTACGATGGGGGCGAATCTGGAAGCATTTGAGATGGAACGCTCTGCCTTTCTGAGGCCTGCGCCACAAGACACTGCGGCATTCGAAGCAGCGGCGGACTAGTGCGGCCCGCGACGTCGGACGGTTTAAATTTATTTATTGATCTTGGGCTCGGATCTCCAGCCCAAGGCTGCGGACCAACTTCTCGGGGTTGTCGGAAATGATTCCGTCCACTTCCCAGCTCGCAAATCGCTTCATGTCTTTTGTGGAATTCACGGTCCAAACCATTACCTTCTTGCCTGCACTCTTGATGTCGGCGATATCACTCCGCGAAACCAGTTTGTAGTGCGACATCACAGCGTTAACCGGCGACTTTAGCCAAAAGCTGAGCTGGGCACGGGTCTCGCAAATCAGCCCAAGGGGGACAGCGGCGTCCATGCCGTGGACCGCCTCCAATACCTCCGGCAGAAACGAAGAAATTAAATTGCCCCGAACTGGCGGATGGGCTCGAAGCAGATCCAGCGTGCGAGACTCCAACCCCGGTACTTTAAGTTCGATGTCCAGGAAGGCAGTGGCTTGGTAGCGCTCTAGAACATCGCGAAGAAGGGGCAGCGCGAGTCGCTGCGCCGAGCAGCCAGCAACTTCAACGCCCTGAACGGCGGCATCGTGGCAAATCACGGGCTGGCCATCGGCGGAGAGTCGCACGTCGAACTCGAAGCCATCACAACCGTGGGCTAGAGCCCGATCAAAAGAAGCCAACGTATTCTCGGGAATGGAGTTCTCGGCCCGTGCGCCGCGATGGCCGAGAAGCAGAGGACGAATCGCCATGGGACGATTTTAATGGGGCGCTAGTCCAAGTCGAAATCGCGGATGGGCTTGCCCGTGTCAGGAGATTCCTTGGCTTTCTTTACCGCCTCCTGAAACTTTTTTTCCAGCAATTCGGAAGCATGTTTTTGCGCCTCGACCGATTGCCGGAATATGGATTCGCGGCGCGTATCCTGTTCCTTCATGGCACGGGCGGCGTCCTCCATATCGGCAAACATGCGCGGCTTCACCGCAGCGGTATGGGCAATCACTGCGCGGGTATCGACATCAACCTTCAGCAGAGCGCTGCAGCATGGACAGGTGACTTCGAAGTTGGGGGCGGTCTTCGCCACTTTGCGAATCATACCGCAAAAACGGGTTGCCCGCAGTTAGCGTTGGAGTTTGATGGGAAATATCCGGAAGACACTAAGCAACTCCCAGCCCAGCAGGAAGATCGAAAGCAGGACGATGAGAACCGCCATCAGTTCACCGAATGTGAGACCGCGGCGATTTGGCTCGAAACGCCGCGCCGACAGGCTCAAGATATTCAGAGTGGCGAACCCGAAGACAACCGCCCAAAGAATATTGTAAATATCGTTGCGGCGGCTGGAATGACGCTGGAACAAGAGCAGGGCTGCGAACACGGCGGATGGGGCGTGCACCAGGCTGTAAATCGGTAGCGCGGCAAACTTGGAACGCGCAAAGCCGGCGATCAATCTGGTTGTCGAACTAAGAGCCATAGCTGAATCACTCCCAACAAGACGCCTCCTCGAGCCGGCGCGATGGATTGGATATTACATTTTTTCGCGGCCGGGGTCACGGATACCGCGTGGCGCTGGCATCAGCACCATCAATGGCTCTGCGAGGTTTGTGCCATGGACGTTCTCTCACGCGAAGTATCGCGGCCAGATTGTCGCCCCGTTCCGCGCGCAATGGGTTGAGTGCGAAGTTTTCAGTAAGATGGGAGCATGGCTGAACGGCGCGTGATTTTTTTCGATGTGGGCAACACCTTACTATTTCCGAACCGGTTGAAGATGCTGGCCCCCATCGCTAGTGACCGTCATCCTACGCTTGAACAATGGCAGGCTCTGGAGCGCAGAGCAAAGATCGAGTTTGATCGGGGCATCGAGAGCGCTCGCCCAGATCACGGCTTCTGGTGGATATTTCACACCTATTTAGTCGACGACCTCAATGAAGGTCGAGACGGATTAGTGCAGGAACTGGTGCGGAATACACAAGATTCAGCCAATTGGGACCAGTTACTTCCCGGCACGCGCGCGGCACTGGAGCGAATCCGCCAGAAATATCGCATCGCCGTGATCTCCAACGCAGATGGAAAAATCGAGAATGTTCTCTCCCGCTGCGGCATAGCCGACTGTTTTGAAAGCATCACGGATTCTGGAATCGTCGGATTTGAAAAACCTCGCGCCGAGATCTTTGAGGCGGCGTTGAGAACCATGAACGTGCCCGCCGACCAAAGTCTGCACGTGGGCGATGTGTACTCGGTGGACTACATCGGCGCCACAAATGCGGGTATGCCGGCGATCTTGTTTGATGTGGCGGGAGCCTATCGCGACCGGCCCGAGCCCCAAGTGGAAAAGCTGGCACAACTAGAACGCTGGCTGCAGGAATAATCTCTGACGTAAAATTTCTATCATGTTTGATCCGACTCGACTGTTGCTATTTCTTACCGCAGCCCTCCTGCTGGCTGTCGCGCCGGGGCCAGGGATGTTGTACGTGCTGGCCCGAACTTTGGCGGGAGGAAAACGCGAAGGGCTGCTGTCGGCGCTGGGAACTCTCCTTGGAGGCATGGTCCATGTGTTCGCTGCAGCCTTGGGAGTTTCCGTAGTCCTGGCACGATCGGCTGTGGCATTCTCTGCCGTCAAGTATGTGGGGGCAGCATATCTCTGCTTCCTGGGCGTCAGAATGATCAGGGAGGCACAGAGGGACGCGCCGAAAGACGCCCCGAAAGCGAAAGAGTGTCAGGGTGATTCCCTTTCAGCCAACCGCGGGGCGGCGCGTAATCCGCTGGCGCAAGGGGTTGCAACGGAAGTGCTTAATCCTAAGACGGCGCTGTTCTTTCTTTCCTTCATCCCGCAGTTCGTCAACCGTGGAGTTGGACATGTCTTTCTTCAGTTCGTCGTGCTGGGAACGGTTTCGGTGGTTCTGAATACGTCCGCTGACATGATCGTCGTCTTGATGGCGGGACCGCTCGGGAAAAAAATTCGCTCGTCAGCGGTGTTCCGCCGTCGGCAGCGAACTGTAACGGGCGCTGTCATGATTGGGCTGGGGACGTACTTGGCATCGAGCGAACGCCGCTAGGGCAGCGGGAGTGTAGCTTTTCTAGAGTTCCAGAACTTGATGGTCCAGGCAATCGGTGTGCATCGAGTCGCAAATGTTTTTCAGAAGTTCTGTTCCGTGGCGGGCCAGATAATAGACGCCGGCAACGCTACGCTCCTGCAAAGCGCCCTCAGGATAAAGAGCTTGGCGCAGCGCTTCTGCGTGACGGCTCACCACCTCGCTCCGTCGTAGTTCTGCGGCCATCGCCCGTTCCCGAAGCCGGTCCAGCTGGTATTGCACTTTTGAAATACCCGTCTGGCTCGCCTCGACAAGCGTGGGATCCAGCTTGGCCAGCGCCTCATGCAGTCCGGAGAAAGATTGTGTTACCGACTTGCCGGCACGCTCGAAGGCAGCTTGTAAATCCGCGGGCAAACTACGCGCCGCCAACGTGTGGCGAAGTGCCTCCAGGCCATGAAACGTATCGAGAACCGTAATGTCGTATTGCTTAAGCCAGCGCTGCATTCTGGATTCGACAAGAGTCGCGGAAAACCGGGGCACGATCGGCGTTACGCGGCCCAATATTTTCTCGTACACGGCGCTGGCTTGCGCAAAATAGGCCGCTTCGGCGGCGCCTCCCGCATAGGCAAGCGTGGGCAAAAGATAATCCTGCACCACCGGCCGCAAAAGCACATTAGGACTGAACTTCTCGGGCATCGTTGAGATGCGGTCGATAAGCTCGCTGGACGACAGCTTCTCCGCCGCAGTTTCGCTGGCAATCACAAACTCAGTCGAGTTCCCATTTGCGCGTCGCTGAATCGGCGTGCGAGCGCCGCCTTGCAGCGTGAACAGCAGGACGGAGGAAGAAGTAACTTTCACCTGCTGGTGATATCCAGCCCTCTCCAGGGCCTGTCCGCGAGCCAGCAAAGCATCGGCGATTTCAGACGACTGCTCGACTGCGGCTCGGTAGACCGGCGCGGCCACTCGATGCAGCTCTGGATCAGAAGCGTCGAGAATGATCACTCCCCACGGCGCGAAGAGACGCGCATAAAAGCGCGCGAAAGCGCTGCCTAACGTTTCTCCCGGACGATACGAATGGCGCAGGAGTTGCAACGCTTCACAGTCTCCCAGAAGCGATGCCGCTTCTTCCAGGACAGGCAGGATCTCTTCCTCCAGGCGAACTTCGCTTACCGGAGCGCCCGTAATACTGTGGCTGGAAGTTGTAAGCGTACGCAGCAGGCCGTCAGGGCCAGGCATGGAGACGTGATTGACCTCGGCAAGATCGTGGTCATAAGTGGCGAGCCAGAAGACGGGGACCGCATCCACACCCGCGGCCTTAGCCTCTTCCGCCAACTTAACCGCGCTCAAAGCTTTATAAACAGAGAACATGGGACCGCCAAACAGGCCCACTTGCTGTCCGGTCACGATTGCGGCGGCGCCGCGACGAAAGTGATCGAGATTTGCCGAGGTTTGCGGCGAAGCGCCCCACGTATTGTTTTGCCGCTCGAGAATCGTGCTGACGCGTTCGCGGCGCGAGGGCTCGTAGTGCAGGCTAGACGCTTCTGTCTTTAACCATTCTCTGAAGTATGGAGAGTGTGGGTAGAACGCTCGGACGCTGGCAGAATATGAGAGGAAGTCAGTGAAAAGGCGCGGGGTGTGCGGAATCTGAACAAAGGGCAGACACTGCGATTTCACCGGCAACACTCCTGACAACGACAGTTTGTAAAGTATTGGACGGATAGGATCATCGCTGGTCAACCACCCTTAGTTCTTCAAAAGCTAACAAAGCCATACTACAGATGCCCGCAAATGATCGCGAGATGCAAGATAATAGTAGGCAGGCCAGACAAGCAAGGAAACCTGCGATGCGTTCGACTACCGCGACGCTGCATATCGAAATTCCGATCACGCTGCAGGGTACGGTGATTCGTCTCGAACCGATTCGCCGCGAACATGCGGAACTCTTCTGGCAGGCGGCCAAGGACTCCCTCGATGATATCTTTCAGTGGATTCCGTACCGCATGAAAACGTCCGAAGATTTCGAGCAGCTTGTCGAGAAAGCGCTTGGCGAGCAGGCACGCGGCGAGTCCGTAGTATTTGCGACCGTCGAGCTCAGCTCCGGGAAAGTGATCGGCAGCACTCGCTTCATGCACATTGATCGCATCAATCGCCGAATGGAGATCGGGTCCACGTGGATCGCGCCACCGTGGCAGCGAACTGCCGTCAATACCGAAGCGAAATTCCTCATGCTGCGGCACGCCTTCGAGGTCTGGCGATGCATGCGCGTCGAACTCAAGACGGATGCGCTGAATCGGAGGTCCCGCAATGCGATCCTCCGCATCGGCGCTAAAGAAGAAGGCACGCTGCGCCAGCATTTGATCACATGGACGGGCCGCGTACGCGATACGACGTATTTCAGCATTCTGGATACGGAATGGATCGGCGTGAAGAGCCAACTGGAAGCTGGACTCAAGGTTGGATCTGTCTTTCCAGGTTGCAACGATCCATTTCAGAAATAAGCCGAAGAGAGTCACAGCTTCACAAAATGAAGCCGCCCTTCACAGGCGGCTTCATTTTTACTGGCCATTGCTTCCGAAAACGAATTCCGTAGAGCACCGGCGATCTAGTCCAATCCTCACTGACAGACTGGTCCGGCATCGGTGAGGAAAGTTCCATTATCCGAGTCCCAGCCATGGATACCGAGCGAGGGATTTCCAAAGAACCACGAGAAGAAAGCCAACTCCTGCAAGTGATAGGTAAAACCGTTGGGCATCACGACACGTGGCGCCTCGAAGCCGGTCAACGGGTCGCCGACTTCAAGGTTGTTCTGGCAACCCGCGACCTGCCCGGTGTGGCCCCAGGCAGGAGTGCCGTTGATGACGTAAGGATCGTTCATCCACTCGGCCGCCTCATGGGATACGATTGCCGTGTCGTTCGCGGAGGGAACGAAGAATCCGCTCACGTCGAAGTCAAACGGCGAGTAGGTCTGGAAGGTTAGCGGTCCGGCCGGATTGATCGAGTGATAACCTCCAGCACAACAGTTATTGAGATTGTCGGGATCGCCGATCGACATTCCGGTGTTGTAGATCATGAACATGGGAAATGTGCTCGGGTTAATTCCCTTCAATTTGGTTAACTCGCTTACCACCACCGCATCCAGGAAGTTGATATCGACCAATCCCTCTGGGCTGCACATCGTAAAGGCGGGAGCAAACACATCCGCGGCCAGGGACAGGCCGCTCGCTGCAGGCACGTCTACGACAACAGGCGCGAGGATTGTCGGATTGAGGCGGACGTGGTAGTTGTTCCGGTCAATCAGCTTCCAGAAGTTCCCCCGCTGAAACGCGTCGGTATATTGCGTGGTGCCAACGTCGGTTCCGCCAAAGTTGAAGTCGGCGTTTCTCAAGATTGGCGACTGCGCGAGAAGTTTCAAGGGCACATTGTTCGCTCCTGCGAAGCAGCCGCTGTCGGCGACGGTTGGATCGGAACTAGCATCCCCGCTGACGGTCGTAACTTCACCAGTGGTCGAATTAACGGACGTTCCTATCCTGTGAAACTTTAGAATGATCGGGACCACCTGGGCGGGGACGCCAACTTCCGCGTTCGTGCCCCGCTCACTCGGATTGCGGCCCACAATCACGCCGTCGTAGAGATTGCCGTCGCGCGGGGAAATGACTTGATAGTTCCATACCGGCAGTTGGCTGCCTGCGCTTTGGGCGCTATTGATGACGAGCCTCTTCCTCGTTTCTTTGGACGCGCTGCCGTGGACGATGGGCGGTGGGCTTTTCAGTTCAAACCGGTGAGGGGTCGTGCTTTCCTGCGCTTGTCCAAAGGCAAATATCGCGGAAAAGAAAGCAAAGACAAAAAGCATTGAAGTGCTCAGTGTAGGGACGTTACTTCGCATACGATCTCCTTTGTGGTTCCAAAGAACAGTCAATTTTTTTGGTTTTGCGGGCAGTTTGTCGCTGCATGAGCCGTCGATCGTAGGCAGGGGTAGGATCGACGAACTCGTTGCGCTGGCACTTTACCTCAGCTGATGCACGGGATTCAAGCGGAAAAGAGGTTCCACTCGCGGCTTTCGCAGCCCCGGCCGTTTGCAATTCACCAAACGCGGCCGCCGCGCCAAATTGTCGGAGAGCTTTTTCTCTCGTGGCGCTCCGACACTTTCACGGAAGTTATTGCGCCCAATTTGCAGCATCCCATTTGCAGTTTGACTTCCCTTCAGTCTGCACCTAGTCTGGAAGTAGTTCTTTGTGTATGGCCAATCCCACCAATGGGGGCGTCACGGCTTCGACGGAGATGCTTGCGGCCAAGAGGCATGCCGGGGTGCACACACCCGCAATCGTGAGCAAAATGATAATTGCCAATCAACAAATGGCATACGCAGCCTAATTAATTAGGCAGCCGCTTTCCACCGCTTTGCCCTTGGGCGGTGAGCGAGCGTCACACAGAGGGCTGCTCTTCTCCGCTACGTCTGGGCGGGGAGGTTAAGATTACAGGCTAGCGGCTAGCGTTTCTTGTCCGTTCTGAGCGTGGGCCGCGAACGTCCTCGGGTAATGCCGAGGGCATGAACGCGAATAAGCATGTAGTCTCTTGACCAGTAACATTTTCGGACGCGGGTTCGACTCCCGCCGCCTCCACCACTCTAACATACTGATAATAATGCAGTTATAAAAACAGTACAAAAAATCGTACAATAAACGTACAAAGAATTCGGCAAAGGTGCTGATTCCATGCTCTGGGTTTACTCTCGCCACTAATCCTCCCTGCCCTTCCGATGACATCAACTACAAACGTTGCCGCTGCCCAAAGTGGATCAATGGCATTCTCGGATCAGATGGCCCCTTTCATCCGTCGCAGCGCCAAGACCCGGAGTTTGGGAAAAGGCTGAGGATTTCAAACGCAAACTGGAAGAAGCGGACAGAAACAGGGTCGTCATAAGCCGGCCAATGGATCCAAACATGAGAACTTGGCCTGGGGCGAGGACACCATCCACCGTCGGATCGATTGGAAGCTTAGACACAATCGATCGATTGGGCCACGGAGCTGAACGTCAGCCACATCAGCCCGGAGACGAGTGCAATCGTGGAGGCCCACTCCATTTCCAGACTCTCCTGGCGAAGAACCAGCCGGAAGCCCAGCAGAAAAACGATGAGGATCGCGCTCCCGATGATACTCACCATAACGCGCGTGAGGATGTCCCACTGCGGGGGCGCACCTGAATAGATAAAGTAGAGCGGTAACTGGGTCAGCGAGATGAGCGTGGCGACCAATCCGAAGATGCCTGTGTTTCGCCGTAGCCTCAATTCAGTCATGCAGTTTTTTCCATGATCATGTCCAGCATCAAGGCAGTTCTCCGTCATTTCATCGACTCATATCCTAGAATTCGCGCAATAGGGGCCTCGACACTGTGGAGATCCGAAGGGTCCCTAGCAGCTGCCTGCATTCGACGGTACGAATGGAGTCGGGCGGCGGTTCCTTGATTTTAGACGCATATTCAACCCAGGAGTAAGCCGGCCCATACCAGAAAACTCTCTTGTTTCCACAACACAACCTGACAAGAGGAAGGCATGCGTGGAAAAGACGAGCAGCAGTTGGACGTGTTCAGTTACATCAGCCCCGAGCGAGTTCCGCAGGACCATCCGCTGCGTTCGCTGCGGGCCATGACCGATGAGGCACTAACCGATAGCCCTGGACCTTCGACGCGGTCTACATGACATATTTTCACGGAAAGTCCGCAGTTTTCGAAAGCAATCTGGTGCGAATCCTAGTGTCTTTTTGACAAGGGCGAGTTATCATTCGGCGACCTTTACATTGAAGGTCACCGTGTTGGCCCCGCCAGCGTTCTTGATGACGAACTTGTACTTCCCATCCGTCTCCGGCGTGACCTTAACCGAACACTTCGGTCCGGGTGAGTCGTCCTTAACGACTTCCGCGCCGGAGGAGTCGTAGACGAAAAGGTGCACGTCGGTATTCTTCGGGCCGTCCGTGGTGGCCTCGAACTCTTTCCCGGCCGTGAAGGACAGGAGGTAAGCGACCTCTCCCTTGTCCTTCATCTCGATCTTCTTGCCATTGAACGCCGCCCCCTTGCCCAGGTCGGTCGGCTTGACGTTCTGCGCAGGACACAGGGTGGCGACCGCGAACATAACTGCCACCACTGCTATGACTAATCGAGTGATCGATTTCATTGGTGTTTCCTCCAGAGTCGGATCAGATCCGCAGTATGATGATGCCGCTGACAGCATAGCGCCAAACATATAAGGAAGGCGTTAAGACTCGAAAAGAATCGGTAAAGACAAAACCGTTAAATGTGCTGTCCTCTTTCAAACATACGG
>Ga0307474_10000561_pt1 | contig 26800 bp, 23 predicted proteins | sample atmos_gasesECM1C_2_FD_203312 | JGI IMG/M metagenome (GOLD analysis project Ga0307474, IMG submission 203312) | Hardwood forest soil microbial communities from Morgan-Monroe State Forest, Indiana, United States - atmos_gasesECM1C_05 | ecosystem: Environmental > Terrestrial > Soil > Temperate... | reverse complement strand
TGCAGGCGTTCCACTTCTTTGCGTCGGGACTGCACCTGGCTTGAACGCGTGCCGGCAGAGAAGCGCGCGATGAATTCGTTCAACTGCGAAATCTTTTTTTCGCGCTGTGCGTTTTGCGATTCAATCTGAGAACGCACTTGCGTCTTGGCGAGGACCATTTCGTCGTATGATCCGGTGTAAGTGATGATCGTCTCGTAGTCGATGTCGGCGATGTGGGTGCAGATGCTGTTGAGGAAGTGACGATCGTGCGAGATAGCGATTACGACGCCGTCGTATTGATTTAGAAATCCTTGCAACCAGTGGATCGAATCCAAGTCCAGGTTGTTGGTAGGTTCGTCCAGCAGCAGGGCTTGCGGATGACCGAATAATGCTTGCGCCAGAAGGACGCGGACTTTCTGTCCGCCTTGAAGTTCTCCCATCTTTCTGGCGTGAAGTTCGTCGGGGATATCCAGACCTTGGAGCAAGATTGCGGCATCACTTTCAGCGGTGTAGCCGTCTTCTTCGCCGACGATACCCTCGAGTTCGCCGAGTTTCATGCCGTCTTCATCGGTCATGTCGGACTTGGAGTAGATGGCATCGCGCTCCTGCATGGCCGCCCAGAGGCGCTTGTTGCCCATGATGACGGCGTCGATAGCGGAGTGGGCGTCGAAGGCGAACTGATCCTGACTTAAAACACCGAGCTTCCGGGGACGAACGACGGTGCCTTTCTGCGGGTCCAGTTCTCCGCTGAGCAGCTTCATGAACGTGGACTTGCCGGCGCCGTTGGGGCCAGTGAGGCCATAGCGCTTGCCCGGCGTGAACGCGACAGAGACTTCGTCGAACAGAATTTTGGCGCCGTAGCGCATGGAAACATTACTGACTGAAAGCATGATTTCGAGTTTCTCTTCTTCTGGGTTTCTTCAGCGAAGCTTCTGCAAGAAGCTTTCTTCCGGAAACTTTTTCTGGAACTGCGGGGAAATTTCCGCCAAAACGGTACGCAGCTGGTAGTCAATAGAATATCATGGCGCTGAACGTGAGCTCTCAAAACCGGGCACGGGATTGCCCGATCCAAGCTGTCGAGCCGCCTTCAGGAAGGCTTGGTTCTGCTCCGGAGTACCAATGGTCACGCGAATGTAATTGGGCGCTCCCCAAGCCTCCAGCGGACGCACTGCCACGCCTTCATCGTGCAAACGTTTGGCGAATGCGGTGGCATCTCCTCCCACATCGCAGAATAAAAAATTCGCCGCGGTGGGAACCACGCGGTATCCCAATGTTTCCAATGCTCGCGTGAGATCTCGAGACTGTATGGCATTGTCCTCTACTACGCGTTGAATGTGGATGTGGTCGTCAAGCGCCGCCAACGCGGCTGCTTGCGCCACCGACGAGACGGAAAACGTATTGCGCATCCGCGCACAGTATCCCATCAAGTCAGCCGCGCCTAGACCGTACCCCACGCGCAGTCCGGCGAGCCCGTAGGCTTTAGAAAATGTGCGCAACACCACCACGCTCGCGCCCTGACTGAGATAATCCAGCGACTTCGAATAGCTCGATCCCCGCAGCGCTGCGAAGTGCAGCGCAAATTCGTAGTAAGCCTCATCCAGAACGACCACGACATGGCCTGGCACCTGAGCCAGAAACCGCTCCACTACCGCTGCTTCGAGCATCGTGCCGGTTGGGTTATTTGGGTTTGCCAGAAAAATGATGCGCGTCTGCGGGTCGATGGCGGCAAGAACTGCTTCCAGATCAAAACTGTGGTTGCGCATGGGCGCTTCGATCAAGCGTGCGCCGGCCGCCCGTACCGCCATCCTATACACAACGAACGAGCGTTCGCTGGTCACCGCATTCAGTCCCGGGGCGAGCAGCGTCTGGCACAGCAGACTCAGCAAGGCGGTTGATCCCGCAGCGACGAGTACCTGTTCCGCTGGCACCCCGTGATGTGCAGCCAACCTCAGGCGTAGCCCGCTGCAGTCGTCGTCAGGATAGGAGCTCACCTGACCCAGCGCGCTCCTCATGGCGTCGATGGCATGCGCCGAGGGCCCAAAGGGGTTTTCGTTGGAATCCAGTTTGATGAGCTGCGAAGAGCGCTCCAGCGCCGCATGTGTTTCACTCGGAACACTCATCGCGCCCAGGTCGCGGGCCGGCTTGGAAAGAAGATCGAAGATGCGGCTCATGCCTGCCGCCCATCATGCCATGGAACGCTTTGCTGCCGCCATCGGTTTGTTGCACGCAGTCCGCAGCCGATCGACCTCGACCTCGGTCAGCGCGCGAAATTTTCCCGGCGGAACATCGAGGGTGAGCGGCCCGTAGCGGACGCGCTTAATTTTCTCCACGTGGTGTCCAACCTTTTCAAACATGCGCCGGATCTCGCGATTGCGGCCTTCGATTAACGTGACCTCGTACCACGGATTGTTGGCCTCTTTCACCAGTCGGATGCCCGCCGGCGCCGTCCGCACTCTCCGCCCGTCCTCGGTCTCGATCGAAACTCCGCCGCGCAGTTTTTCCAGAGACTCGGCGCTCGGAACTCCGGCAACTTTTACCACATAACTTTTCGAGACCTGCGAAGCCGCTTTCATCAACTTGTTTGCCAGAGCGCCATCATTGGTCAGAAGCAATAAACCTTCGCTGGCATAATCCAGCCGCCCCACAGGATAAACACGCCCCCTCACGCCGCGGATTAGTTGCATCACCGTCGGCCGTTTTTCTGGATCACTCACCGTGGTTACGTAGCCTTTGGGTTTATTCAACAGCAGGTAAACGTGGTGCTGCGCTCCCTGCAAAAGCTTGCCATCAACGCGTATATGATCGTTGTCCGGGTCCGCCTTTGTCCCAAGTTCTGTGACCACTGTGCCGTTCACCTTCACGTGGCCGGCACTGATCAACTCCTCGGCTTTGCGTCGAGAAGCAATCCCAGCCGCGGCAATAATTTTTTGCAGACGTTCAGCGGGCATGTGTGCGAAGCTTCCCAGCTTCCAATGACGTGACTACTCTTTCCGTGCGGCGGACTCTGAAACGGCTTCTGCGGATGCCTCGGCTGAAGTGGTAACTTCGGACGCCCGCTCCTGAGAATTCGAATTACTTCGCGCCGCGTCTTCCACCGAAGTTAACTCGCCCTGGAAGGATTCGGCTACGAGCTTCTCGAACTCTTCCATGCTCGGCAGTTCGTTGACATCCTTCAAGCCGAAGCGCATCAGGAATTCCTTGGTGGTCTTGTAGAGAATCGGCCGCCCGATTACCTGTTTCCGACCCGCGGTGGTAATCAGCTTGCGATCCAGCAAAGTCGCAATTACTCCGCCAGAATCGACGCCGCGAATTTCATTAATCTCCGGTACCGTCGCCGGCTGTTTATACGCGATTACTGCCAGCGTTTCCAAAGCCGGCAGCGACAATCGAATCGGCGGCTTCAAACTCTTGGCAAAGCTGCGCACCATTTCGTGCTGCTCCGGTTTGGTCGACATCCGGTACCCGCCAGCGACTTGCCGAATCTCGATCCCGTGGTCGTGGCCGCCGTATTCGCCAACCAGTTCCTCCAGGCAAGAGCGCACCCGTGATTTGACCTCAACCTCGTCGCCGGCGCCCTCGGCGATCACGGATTCCTTGACGAGTTGCACCATCTGCTCGGTTGTGATGGGAGTTTCCGCCGCGTAGATAATGGCTTCGAGTTGGGCTTTAAGACTCATAAGATCTGATCTGACAACCGAATACCGGCCAGTGCTGCGTTACCGCCAATCATCGCGCACCGCAGCCTGCTCGGCCATCACCGCGTCGAACCCTGTATGCTTGCGCACGGCGATTTCTCCAAACAGCTCGTCCTGCCGAACTTGAATCGCCTGTAGGCGCACCATTTCGAGCAACGCCAGAAACATGCAAACCAAGGCCTGGCGCGACGGCACGCGCAGCAAAAGCTGCTTCAACCGTATGGGACGTGATTCCAACGCCAGCCGCCGCCGCAGATAATCGATCATCTGCCCCACAGTCACTGTTTCTTCGTTGACATTAATCATCGGGCGCGTGCGCACCCGCTCCAGAATTTGCTGAAAAGTTTTGACCAGATCGATCACGTCAGCAGCCATCTCGGGCTCGGTGCCTTCCGCATCCATGAACTCCTTCAACGCCGGATTCGTCAGCACCGCATCTTCAATCTGCTGCTTCTGCAAAAGCATCTGTGCCGCCGATTTAAATTTCTCATGCTCCAGCAACCGGTTGACCAGCTCGGTTCGCGGATCTTCCAGCTCCTCCGCCTTCGCCGAGGGATCGCGCGGCAGCAGCATCTTCGACTTGATGTGAATCAGCACCGCGGCCATATAAATAAAATCGGCCGCCACATTCACGTCCAGCTCGCGAATTTTTTCCACGTAAGCCAGATACTGCGCCGTAATCCGGGCAATGGGAATGTCGTAGATGTCGATATCCTGCTTGCGAATCAGATCCAGCAGCAGGTCGAGCGGCCCTTCATAAACATCGGTGACCGAAACCGCAAAAGGAGAATCGCTCTCCTCTTTTCTTTGCGAATCCTTCTTTTGTGAATCTGGTTTCCCAGCGGGCTTGGCATGCGCGGATGGTTTAGCCACAAGTGCCGGCGAGCCGGACTGCGCCGAACTCTCCGCGGAAGCAACGATTCGATCTTCCATCCTACTTCCCCCCCGTTCCCGGCGGCCCTTCGTACACGAGCGACATCCCCATCGCGTCGCGCACCTGATTCATCGTCTCGTCTGCCGCTTTCCGCGCCCGCTCCGCGCCTGCCTCAAGAATATCCCAAGCCAGCCGCGGATTCTCCTCGAATTTCTTGCGCCGCTCCTGCATGGGACTCAGGAGTTGCACCAGCGCATCCGCCGCCCAGCCTTTGCACTCGATGCACCCGATGCCCGCCGACCGGCATCCCAAATTCACCTTTTCCATCGTAGCGGCATCGCTGAAAATCTTATGCAGATCGCCCACCGGGCAGACGTCTGGATTCCCCGGGTCAGAGCGCCGCACGCGTGCCGGGTCGGTCACCATCGTCTTCAGCTTCTGACGTACCAGTGGCTCCGGATCGGTCAGAAGGACGGTGTTGCCGTACGATTTCGACATTTTGCGTCCATCGGTCCCGGGCAGCTTGGGGGCAGGAGTGAGAAGGGATTGCGGCTCGGGGAAAACTACTCGGTGTTGTCCGTAGAAACCGTTGAAGCGCCGCGCAATCTCCCGGGTCAGCTCGACGTGCGCCACCTGATCTTCGCCCACGGGAACGACGTCCGCCTTGTAAATCAGAATGTCCGCTGACTGCAGCACGGGATAACCCAGAAAGCCATACGTCCCCAAATCTTTGTCTTTGATGTTTTCCCGCTGCTCCTTGTATGTGGGAACCCGCTCCAGCCAGCCCAGAGGCGCGATCATCGAGAACAGGAGGTGCAACTCAGCATGCGCGGGCACGTGCGATTGAATGAAGATCACAGATTTCTCGGGGTCTAGTCCCGCTGCCAGCCAGTCCAGAGCCACCTCCAGCGAATTCTCCTTCACCCGGGAAGTGTCGGCATAATCCGTTGTGAGCGCGTGCCAGTCGGCCACTTCGAAGAAACACTGGTACTCGTCCTGCATCCGCACCCAGTTGTCGAGGGCGCCCACATAATTACCGAGATGTAGTTTGCCGGTCGAGCGCATGCCGCTGAGCACGCGCTTCCGCAATTTGGTCGAAGTTGTCATTTGCTTTTGCTTTTCAACGAGTCGAGACGAGGCACAACGGAGCTACAGCGCCAAAAATCTCAGGTTGCAGCATCATGCGAGGATATTGTCGATACTATCACGCAAGGGTGCAGATTTCGGCTTCGAAGTCGAATGACGAGAGCAGCGCCGCAGCGCCGGTGACTCAATCGAGGCGTGAATCGTTTCTTGGAGCGCATTGTCAATTCGAAGGCCCCCCGGGAACCCATGCTTTATAATTCGCGGTTCCACCCCGCTCGCCGAGAAAAACGAATGAAGCTCATTAGACTGACCCGCTTGCTTGTTCTCTCGCTCACATTCGTCGCCATCCGCTTGCCAGCTCAAGCAAATATCAGCTTCGATCTGGTCATCACCAACGGCCATATCGTCGACGGTACAGGCTCTCCCTGGTACTCCGGCGACCTTGGCATTCGCGATGGAAAAATCGCCGCCATCGGCAACCTCGCTTTGGCTCCCCGCAAGCGCACGATCGACGCCGCCGGCAAAGTCGTTGCTCCCGGTTTCATCGATATGCTCGGGCAATCAGAGCTCACCATTCTCGTCGATCCTCGGCTTCCTTCGAAAATATATCAGGGCATCACGACAGAAATTACCGGCGAAGGCGGCACTGTGGCGCCGCTCAACGACGCTATCATTCGGTCCGATCGCGCCGGCTACGAGCACTATCACATCACTCCCGACTGGCGCACCTTCCGCCAATATTTCGCGCGTATCGAAAAACAGGGCATGGGCATCAACCTTGCCAGTTACGTTGGCGCCACGCAAGTCCGCCGCCTGGTTCTCGGGGACGACAACATACAACCCGCTGCAGATCAACTGGAGCAGATGAAAGCACTCGTGCGGGAAGCGATGAAGGACGGCACGGTTGGCGTCTCCACCGCTCTGGAATACGCTCCTGCGCCGTACGCGAAGACGGAGGAATTAATCGCGCTTGCGGCTGAGGCCGGCAAATTCGGCGGCATCTATTCCACCCACATGCGCAACGAAAGCGACTCGGTCCTCGAAGCCATCGACGAGGCACTGCGCATCGGACGTGAAGCTCATGTCCCGGTGGAAATCTGGCACCTCAAAGTTGCCGGGAAAAATAACTGGGGGCGCATGCCCGAGGTGGTCGCCAAAATCAACGGGGCCCGGGCCGCTGGCTCCGACGTCACCGCCGACACGTACGCCTACACCGCATGGTTCAACGATTTTTCCGCATTCATTCCGCCGTGGGCGCACGACGGGGGGACGGCAAAACTCGTAGAGCGCCTCAAAGATCCCGCGACCCGCGAGCGCATCCGCAGAGACATGCTCACGCCCGCCAAAGATTGGGATAACGAATGGCAGGAAATTCCCGGCCCTGATGCCGTCATGATCGGAGTCGTGCAGAATCCCAAGATGCTTCCGCTGGAAGGCAAACGTCTTTCCGAGATCGCGAAACTTTGGAACAAAGCTCCGCTGGATGCCCTCTTCGATTTCCTTACCGAAGATCCCAACGCAGGAGTTGCCGTTTTCGGAATGTCTCAACCCGATGTCACACTCGCGCTGCAACAGCCCTGGGTCGCCATCGACAACGACTCGTCGGGAACCTCGCCAGAGGGCATTCTAGGCGGGGAGCATCCTCACCCGCGCGCCTACGGAACCTTTCCGCGCATTCTGCGAAAATATGTCCGCGAAGAAAAAGCTCTCACCCTGGAAGACGCCATACGCAAATTCTCCGCCTTGCCCGCTCAGCGTCTGCGCCTTACTGATCGCGGTGCACTCAAGGCGGGCATGTGGGCCGACGTGGTCATCTTCGATCCCACAACCGTGCGCGATCTCGCCACCTTCGATAATCCAAATCAGCTTTCCGAGGGAATGGAATATGTTCTGGTGAACGGCGTGCCCGTGGTCGACGAAGCAAAGATGACTGGGGCTCTACCGGGAAAAGTTCTGCGTGGCGCGGGATACATTCCGTAGTTCATAGAAGAATGTGAAATCCGACAAATCGCGACAGCTTCGTTGGCCAAGCCGCACGCGCGTGCCAGCGCTCAAGGTTTCAGTTGCGCTTGGGTTTCGGGTGTCGGAGTCAGCGCGACGCGCGGTTCCGCCACAGTGCCCGTAATGCTGTAGATAAACGAGCCTGCGCCTGCGGCTTTCACTTCCGTGCCAGCAGCCAGCTTGAAGTCCAGCACTTGTCCAACCGAGGCCGTGCCGTTGACCTCATAAGCTGCGCCCGGAGAAATCAAGACCGCCTTCTCCATTTCAATCTTCCCGTCATGCAATTCGGCAAGCCCCTGCCAGTGTGCGAACTGCAGCGGTGCGCCATCGCTCGCCAGCGAAAGATGCGGCAGCACTCCATCCCGCAGCTCGAAATGAAAACCGGCATCGACCGATCGCCAGAACGTATCGAACGTGGCACCCGATGCTTTGAACTGATAGGTCGCGCCCCCGGTTCCGGAAATCCACGGATCGTGCATCGCGTCAGCCATTTGTTCCAGCGAAACTGCGGAGAGCGTTCCGGAGCCTCCGTAGACGGGGATTGACGCGGTGAAATCTGCCTGCCAATCGCCGCGATGCTTTCCCCCCAGCAAGTCCGCGCGCAGACCAGAAACCTTCACCTTCCCTCGTTCCAACTCCACCGAAGCGGAAACTCGCTCCGCAACCACATTGTGAATCCGCAAGCGACGCGCATTCACTTTTCCCGATGCCCGCAAGTTTCCCAGAAACGACGCAGCCCCAGGCTGGGCAGAGGTCAGCAGCTGATACCAACGGCGTTCGCTCGGTTGCGGACCCAGCCATTCGTAAAGACTGATCAGTCCAAGGTCGTCGGTATTCAAATTGAAGTAGACCAGACACGCTCCCGGCGTTCCACAACTGCGCGGCAATATCATCGAGCCGGTCCAGTCTGCATCGGCGGCCCGCGCCAGCAATTTTTCTACGCGGGCCTCATCGGGCAAAAGCTTCAACTCCGCAGAGGAAATTTCGATCGGATCATTCGTTCCTCGCACCGTTGCCCGGACATTGCGCAGCTGCACCGTGCCCGTCACTGTCGGAAGGGAAAAGCCCGCGGGAGAGACCGGCGCATTTTCCGCCCACGATCCGCCAATCCGCAGATCCAGACCCGCCACGCCCTCGATACTGGCCTTCATCGTTTGTAGTCCAAATAAACTCGCCATCCGCAGCGTGTGTGACACTTCGCCGTCTCCTCGCACGGCAATTCCGTAACCGGACCGGCCTACCCATGCCCTCGCCTGCGCGGACACGGGCCGTCCCAACGCGACCGGGAAAGGTCCGAACTCAATATGCAGTTCACCCGGAAATGGAAGTGCCTCGCCACCAAGCTGTCTCTGTCGAAGCGCAGCGGTCCGCCACGGTTGATGGTCGCTGCTGTCTGAGCTCAGCACGAATGGCACTCTGCCAGGAGCTAGTTCCTCTTTGCTGCTCGCCGACTGCAGGCGAAGATTCGCAATTTCGCCGCGCCCCTGAAACTCCGGGCCGCGTGACGCGCCCTTCTGTTCTTTGACTCTGAAATTACCCGCCACGCTTCCCGTGGCTACAAGATCCGCCGGCAGATTTTTCTTGGCGCGTCGTGCCAGTTGCGCCAGAGCATTCGTGGGTACGTTTTCCACATTCAATGCCAAGTCCACCTGGCGCGTTCCGAGCGGTCCTGCGTCGCCGTGCAGAATGATCGTCCCGTTGCCCACAGGACTGCTGCAGAAGATTTCGTGCATCATGTCTTCCGCTGAACTGTATTTACCGTCACAATGCGCCGCCAACCGCAATTCGTCACTGGTGGAGATGTCATAGCGATGGAAATTACGGATCGCCATGTCCGACGCGATCTGCAGAGTCCCCGGAGTCCCGGTCAGCATGGCGTCGATCAGAACTTCTCCGCGCCAACCCTTATCGCTGCCTAACATCAGTTTGCTCAGTTGTCCCAGTTGCACGCGCTCCCAACTCAGGTTGAACTGGAGTGGAGTCTCGCGCAGGCTCCCGGCCCGCTGCCAGGTTCCGGTCATTCGCAACAGACCGGTGTCGCTCAAGCTCATATCGGTGCGCAGCGGTTCCGCTTTCAACCTTACTCCCCAGGCATTCTCGGATTCCTGCCATAACGCAAAGTCCGCATTCAACAATGCATATGGTTTTTTCTCAGGTCCGGCCTTAAAATTGATTCTGCCGGAGCTAGCCGCAATGTAAGGAAAACCGGGGCGGACCTCACGCTTCGATTTCGCCGTAGGTGCCAGAGGCGTTCGCGCCGTGCGTTCCAGGAGAACCTCCCAGTTCCAGCGTCCATCTTCTCTACGCACCAGGTTCAAACTTGGCTCAGTCAGTTCCAGCCGGGAAATATCCAGCCGGCCGCGCACCAGTGACGTCAACCGGACCAGCGCTGTAACCTCCGGTGCGCGCAGCATGGGCTCTGCACCAAAGGCGGGGTCTTCGTTGATGACCAGATTTTCAAGATCGAACCCGGGCTGCGGCAGGAAACGAAGATGCACGGATCCAATCTCCACCGGACGTGCCACTGCCCGGCTGATGGAATTCGCAATGCGCGACTTCAGGCGGGAAACACCCGGCCGCAAAAGAAACAAAATCAGCAGAATGGCAACGGCCGCGGCCGCAATCCGCCGCCGGGAAGAAAGACGCGTCACTTCACCACTCGCAGCGTTCGCCGCCATCGAGTCTCGTCAAAAAAGTGCAACACCACATGCGCTAGAAATCCAATTCGGTCCCCAAAATCGGTCTTGCGATACTGATCGCTCGGCGTCTCAAACGACCAATAAATAAACATGGGACGCCCAATAATATTTTCCTGCGGAATGAAGCCCCAGTAGCGGCTGTCCAGGCTCACATCGCGATTGTCTCCCATCCCGAAATAACGCCCCGGTGCCACCACCAGGTCATCGCCCTGGATGTGCATAGGAAGTTCCGGCTCCCAGCAGGGATAGACGTTAGAGCTCTCCGAGGGCGGCACGGCGGGAAAATTGTCGCGGTAGGGATTGGGAAACGCCGCTGCATCCGGCGAGTGAATCACGTACGGTTCTTGCAAGGCTTCGCCGTTGCGATAGACCACACCGTTGCGCAGGTGAATGCGGTCGCCGGGGACGCCGATGATCCGTTTGACCACATACAATCCCGGCTCACAGGGCGCCAGAAATACGACGATATCGCCACGTCTCACCTGGCGATAGGGCAGCATTGGTCCCACCCACGGTGTTCGCGGCGCGAACTGAATGCGGTTCACGAAAACGTGGTCGCCGATCAGCAGGGTCTTCTCCATCGAACTGGAAGGGATCTCGAACGCCTGCACCACAAAAGTGATGATGAACAATCCTGTCACCAGGACTGCGGCCAGTGACGATAGAAACTCCACGGTCGTCTCCCGCGGTTTCTCTTCGAGTTCGCTTTTTGCTTTGTTATCCTTTTTCGCCACTGATCAATCCATCCCATCCTGCGTTGCAAAGCTATCTTATCTGCAGAAACTTCAATTCACCAACCGCAGCGTCCGGTTCCATCGCGTGATCTGGAAGAGATGAGCCGCTGCGTAAACAAAGTGTGCCAATTTGCCAGCTACGGAACTTGGTGCAGTGATCTCGCCATCTCCTTCCTGTATCGACCAGTAAATCAGCAGCGGACGCCCAATAATATTGGCTTGCGGCACAAACCCCCAATAGCGGCTGTCGTAACTATCGTCCCGATTGTCCCCCATCACAAAATAGTGTTCCTGGGGAACAATGAGCTGTCCATCCTCTACTAATTTTCGAAGCTGCACCCACCATTCCGGAGTCTCACCCGCCGCCACATCGAGCCGGGGAAAACTATCCCGGAACGAGTCATTGGCGGGCCGGCTGAAGTGCGCATAAGGCTCTTTCACTGGCACCCCGTTCACGAACACCTGCTTGTTGATCATCCGTACCCGGTCCCCCGGCACGCCAATCACCCGCTTCACAAAATGCTGCGCCGGATTCACCGGATAATGGAATACCACGATGTCGCCCCGCTGCACCCGGCGGTAGGGCATAAGCAGGTCGGCTATACCGCCTCCGCCGTAACACAATTTATTGACTAGCAGATAATCGCCCACCAGCAGCGTATTCTCCATGGACGGAGAAGGAATCTGAAATGCCTGCACGATAAATGTAATCACAAAAACTGCGATCACTACCGTTCCCAGCAGGGACTGTACAGAACCGCTGAGGCCCGAGCCCACCGCCCACACCGCTCTCCGATCTGCCGCCGGCCTGTCGCGCGACAATGGGGCGCTCGACAACGGATGGTTCAACAATGGATCGCTCGGCAGATGATCGACTGATACCTCGCCGCTCGAAAGATGATCACTCGGGGAATTCATTGAGTCCACACTGCCCGCCACTCTAGTGTTGCTCCGCGGATCGCGATCCGCGCGCCAGTTTGGAGCCCGCCGATTGCGGCCGTGAAGCCAGATATGTCAATAACTGCCGCGCCGCATCCTGCTCCGCCGTCTTCTTGGTCGAACCTTGCGCGCGTCCAACAAATTCTGCTGCGCCGTCGGCTCTGGTCGCGTTCAAACGCACTTCCACCGTAAACGTCTTCCGGTGTTCCGGTCCCGCTTCCTCCACCAGCACATAGGAAGGTTGCGCCATTCCCAATCCCTGCAAAGTTTCTTGCAGGGCCGACTTGAAATCGTTCATGGGCAACGCGCCGCCTTCACGATCCATGCGTTCGAGTTCAGGCGTCAGAATCTCGCGCACGATAAATTCGCGGACCGGCTGCATTCCTCCGTCGAGGTAAATGGCTGCCAGAATGGCTTCCAGAGCGTCCACCAGAAGCGCCGTCTTGCTTCGGCCACCGCTCTTCTCTTCACCTCGGCCCAGGCGGAGATAGTGTCCGAGTTCCAATTGTTGCGCCACCTGGATCAAGTGCCGCTCACTTACGAGATGAGCGCGCAGCTTCGAGAGTTCCCCCTCGCGAAACTGCGGAAACCGCTGGAATAATTCTTCGCTCGTGACCAGTGCCAGTATTGCGTCGCCCAGAAACTCTAACTGTTCATTATCGTTGACTCGGTATTTATTCTCACCCGCTTGCTGCGACTCTTGCTCGCGCGCCTGTGAGCTGTGCGTGATCGCCTGCTCGATCACTCCATGCCGGTGAAAGCGGTAGCGCAATGCGGTCTCCAGCGCGGCGATTTCCCGTTCTTTCATGATTGCACTGGCGCGCAGTTAATCCAGCCGGAATGTCATCTTGAGCTAGCGTTTCTTGCCCCGCGAAGATTCTGAGCGAGCCGCGCGAAACGTTTCATTGTTTGCCAAGCCACAATCATTGTTTGCGAGGTCATGATTGCTAGACTCGCATACTATTTCGCCGGCGTCTCGCTGATGCCACCGATCAACTGAATCAGACGATCCTTCTCCTTGCGTGCGGCATCCCCGGCGCCGGTGCCCGGTTTGGTCAAATCCACAGCCTGATTGGCGTACTTCAACGCCTCGGGATACTTGTTCTGCATGTCCAACGCCACCGACAAACGGAATACCGCAATCGGATCCACCTGCTGCGGAAAAGCATCAATCGACTTTCTCAAATTTCCTTCCGCATCGGCCCAGGCCTTCGCATTGAAATCCAGCGTTCCTAAAATCGCATCAGCCTCGGAGCGCAGAAATGCCTTGAATGCATTCAGTTGCTCCGCCGGCGCACCCGCGCTGGGAATATCTGTCTCCACAGTTACGAGCGCGCGCTGTGCGTCTTTCCTCGCTTCCGCGATGCGCTGATCCTTATCCAGGTCAGTGTCGTGCGTGCGCTCGGCCAGCACTTGCGCGACCCCCAGCAGGGCTTCCGGATCGTCGGGATCGAAGCTCAGAACTTTCTGCGACATAGCCATCATCTTGTCGGCATTGTTTGCCTGCTGGTAGGAATGCAACACGGCTTTGTAAAGTAGGGGCCGCAACTCGCTGTCCGGAAACTTCGTCGCAAAGTCGTCCGCCGCCTTCTCCTGTGCCGCGGCATCGGTTATCGCCGCGGCAGCCTTGTACGCGTCAAACTCTGGTTGCGTTTTGGCTTGCGGTGGACGTTTTCCCGCAGGCGCTGCCGCTTGCCCCGCTGGAGGAGTCTGGGCCGCTGGCTTGTTCTGGCCGTAGCCCCCTCCCGAAATCCCCAGCGTTACTAATAAGATGATTGCTGTTCGCTTCATGCTTTCTCCTTGAACTGCGATGCCTTCACTCCACTTCGACAGGTGCCATTCGTTCCTGCATTCTAAATGGCTTTCGCATTGTTGTTGTGCTACTGCGCCTTGGCTGGAGGTTCGTAGGCTTGTTGCAAGCCTCGTTCCGCAGCCGCCTTGATCTCAGGTAACTGCCCGGAGCTGTTCAACGCCTCGCGATACTCTTGCATAGCCGCGTCGCGATCTTCTTTCATATCCAGAATCCGCCCCAGATACACGTGCGACCACCCGACCACTTTCGGATCCTTCGACGCTTCAATCGCCTTCTGAAAATTATCCTGCGCCCCATCCCTGTTCTTGTTTGCAACGGCGACTTCCGCCAGAATGAACAGCGCCCGCCCCTGGTCTCCAATCTTCTTATCCAACGCCTGCTGCGCGAGTTCCTGTGCGCCCTTGGGATCGCCCGCCGCCAGCCGTTTCTCCGCCGAGAGCAGCATCCGCCGCTCCTCAGGGCGCGATAACTGCACTAACTCGGGCGAACTTTTGCTGGCAAAATGTACTTCCGCCGCCATCTTCTCTTCCTTCTTCACATCTATATTCTCAAGAAAACCACTGTACGCTCCGCGTACGCCCGCCGGATCTTTTTCGAATGACACCACCGTGTCGTAAAACGTCCGGGTAAGAATGTAGCCTTGCTTCACCGCGTCATCGACCGCCTGGGCCCGCATCGCCTCTTCCGCCGCTTGCTTGCTCCCGGTCGTTCGGATCTCGATGGCCCTCACCAGGCACTCCGTTACCAGCAGCGAAATGTCGTTCTTGAAGCTCTCCTCCAGAGGAGCGCGCTTCACGGACTGCAGCAGCGGTTCCAGCCGCTTGATCGCGGTGTAATGCTTTTGCGCCAGCGGATCAAGTTCATAGTGTAAGAAGGTGTGGCGAATCTGGTCCATCTTCAGCGCCGCCCGGGCCGCCGCTCCGGAAGGCGTGTTCGGAGCTGGAAAGACAACCACGTAATAATCCGCTCCGTAATTCCGTGCATCGGTTTCGTTCGGTGAGCCCATGAAGTCCAGATAAATCGTGAACCTCCGTCCCAAATACTGCGATGATGGTTGCTTCAAGTAGATTTCAGTGTCGAACACCATCTTCGCCAGGAGTTCATGATAACGGTTCATCCCCGCAGCGTAGTCGTTACGGTGCCGCTCCCAGATGGAGTGCAGACGCACCTTATCGTAGAAGCGTTCAAGGATCGCCCCAAAAGGCGCAACCGCCGCTGCATCCGGCGGCAACTCCTCTTCCTTCAGTCGCGGCACAAAATGTGGGGGACCGTCCATGTACAACGCCAAAGAAATATACGGCGACAAACTGCGATTCGTATTCCTGACCGCGGTTTGGCTCTGATAAAAGTCGCATAACGCCGTGCGCGCGGCTTCGGCTTCCTCCGATTCCTGCAAAATCCCCTGCACCTCAGCCCGCACATTGCTGCGCGTAGCTTCCGAGATAGTCAGGTCCTGGTCGTACCCGCAGGAGTTGAGCGCCGTCAGCACGGAAAAGAGCGTTTCGCTGCTATCGAGCTGGATCGGAGAAGAACGCTCCTGCCCCATGCAGCTTGATCCCATCAGCCCCAACAGGGCCGCCAACCACAGGCCTCGTAATCGTAAACTCAGGAAAAACCTCCACGGATTCAGTGGTATGCCGGGCGGAGAACACTCTCAAGTGTAAGGAAGTCGGTGCAGAGGGTCAAACCGGCGGTGGGGTGAGAACACAACGGGAGGGAATATGCACCTATCGAGATAGTAAACACCTAATTCAGGTCCGCGCGGAAAAGTGCGGTGCAAAGCGTTTGCACCCTGCGGACACGGGCGAACCGGTGGGATTCATTATCGAGAACAGGACGGGATGGAATATGCAGCCCCGGCACCAGTCGGCCAATTCTCAATGAGCCCAATCTGATACGTCAACTATCCGATCACGTCGTATACTTTGCGTGCCGCTGACATGAAAATCGTCGCCTTGACGATGCCGCTCTTCGCGCATCTGTTTCCGCACCCGCAGCTCGTTGCACAAAGCGCCGGGTCCTCGTCACCGTCCCCAGACATGCCAAAGATTGGACAGGTGCCGCCACCAGAATGGAGTCAACGCGGTGTCTCGCCCGAGACTCAGCTCAAGGGCTACCGGGCAAGGTGACCCAGGGCAAACTGATCCACCGAGTTCAGCCCGAATATCCGGCAGCCGCGAGAAAGGCACACATCCAAGGTACAGTCGTGTTGTGTGCCAAAGATCGGCAAAGATGGAACACTTCGGAATCTGCGAGCTGCCTCCGGCCCGGAGGAACTCTGGCGAACAAACGGCGCAGGGTTGCCTGGTTTCGTCAACGGTCGGGTAGAATCTTGGTGACGTGGTGCACGAGGGGCTGAGAGCAGCGCTGTCCTGCCTGCGATTGCGCGACTGAGGGCGTTACAGGGAGAGATCCACCATGAAAAAACATCATGCATTCGGCCTTTGCGCGGGTTTTGTGCTGATCCTCGTCTTGGGAACTGTGGCAACCATGATGGCGGCGGACCCGTCGCTGGTCGTTGGGAATTGGGAAGGGACTCTTGATCCGGGCGCTCAGCCTAAAAAACGAGTTGTCGTTCACATTACCGCAGCTCAGGACGGAAGTCTAAGTGGAACGATCGACTACCCTGACGAGAGCGTTTCGGGGGCGCTGATCACTGCCATCACTTATAAAGAACCCACGCTCCACTTCGAAAACACTTCCGGTCAGGTTTCGTACGACGGCACAATGAACAAAGAGAATTCAGAGATCGCGGGCACCTGGAAACAAGGCGCAGCGGCGCTCAGTCTCACGCTCAAGAAGATCCCCTAGCTGATAGTCAAGTCGAGGGCGCTACTTGTCCCACCACTGGTACAACCCAAATTGCCTGAGTTGCCGCTCGGAGTGTTGACCGTCACGCTTGCTGTCCCAGGAGCGGAGATCAAGGTGGTAGTGATGGTGACCTGCAACTGCTGACTGCTCATGACCTGAGTGCTTAGCGTGGTGTCGTTGATGACCACGACAGAAGACGAAACAAACTTACTTCCAGTCACCGTGAGAAGAAAGCCCTGCTGCACTTGAGCGAACGTAATCGTGGTGGCGGAAAGTGCCCCAATAACCGGGGCTGGCCGAGAACTTCCGCACAGGGGATTGAGTCCGTTGCAGCCCTGAAAGACCAGCAATGCCAGCAGAAGCATGCTGAAAGGTCGCAAGAAAGCACTTATGGCTTTTCTCGTGGGTATATACATATCTCATCCTACGTCCGGTTGCCAGACAGCGCTATACCATCGGATGCTCATCGGGCCAACAACCAATGCCCCTTGCTCTCGAGGGTCGCGCGGCAACTGCCATTCGTGGTGATCCTGCGCTTCGAAGGCGAACGATTGACGATGCTTGAACTTATCCCCTTCCGTACTACGGCACATCCTGGGCGGACTATTCGGAAGAGATAGAGCGGCAACGCGAGGAAACTCTTAATGCTGGTTGTCGACAAGCCTCGGCGAGCAGCGGTCATTTGTATGAGTGCTGTCAGGAACAACCACGATTCTCGCTCAGGTGGAGAAAGCTCAATCATTGTCTGTTACAGTGACCCACCTTATTCCTGACTTGTAAATGCCACGACGGTTTTCAGTTCCGGCTGCGTTCGTGAGTGTTGAGGACCGGTGTCTTGGCGCGGTCTTTGTCTCGCGGTTCTCCGCGCGTTCTGGGAGGTTCGGCGGCGTTTCTGGCGCGAACGTTTGGTTCTTTGGTGCCAACCGGGGTCACCCCATCGTCATCATGAAGGAGAACATTCAGAAGAGAACTGTGGACGCGAAGATTGTCTCCAACGTCATAGTTGATAAATCCGAGCTTCCGGAATCGGTTCATGAAAAAGCTGACACGGGAACGTGTGGTGCCGACCATCTCAGCCAGCGTCTCCTGACTCAATCTCGGAACAGACATTTCCGAAACACCTTCTTTGCCGAACTGGGCCATTAAGAGGAGCACTCGTGCCAGTCGCTTTTCGCTGGAGTTGAAGAGCTGGTCGACCAGGTCGTCCTGATAGCGGATATTTCGCTTCAGCAGGCATCTAAGAAACAGTGCCGACAGTTTCGGCTCCAGACCCAAAGCACTCATCATGGCTTTCCGGTCGACATGAAGAAGGACGCAGTCCGTCATGGCGATTGCCGACGACATGCGAAGAGGCTGACCGGCGAGGCCGCCTTCTCCAAAGAAATCGCCATCACTCAAAATTCCGAGAGTCGCTTCTTTCCCCGCTTCCGACACAACCGTGAGCTGTACTTTTCCCTTCTGAATAAAAAACAGGCCATCCGTGGAATCGCCCTGAGAAAAGATCGTGTCCCTTTTTTCGAGTGACAACATATCCCTTCCCTTTCCAATGGTCGAAAGAAAGGTATGGGGATTGAAATCGAGCTTTTTCTTGGCTATAGTCATTCGCCTTTACCAGAGGCCAGTTGAAGGTGCTAGGGATACTAATGTGATTGTTCAGGAAACGATAAGTCGTGTCTGATCAATAATGCTCATGAGGAGGAACCGGCTTGGTGTAATTCGCCACAAAGTTGGATCGTCGGCGCGCTCACCCTTATCGTTCATCCTGCATCCAAACATAGGTTTCGAGGAGAGATCGATATGAATGAGAACGTTGTGCGGGAGATGCTACATGAGTTATTCACCTCGCTTGAGGCTCTGGAGACGCAGAATTCGGCCATCACGCAGTTCCTGAAAGACAAAGGCATAACCAATGAGGAAGAACTCGCTCCCTATCTGGAGCGGGCGGGAGATGCGAGTAACATCAGATGGCTCGCCGCCCGGGTGAGGATGGATCATCTGCTTTCTTCCGCGACGAAGACTACGGAGAAGGAGACCAGGAAGGATCTTCCGAAAGTTACGGAAAATAGCCTGGAAGCGAACGCAGGCTCCGACAGATCAGACGCGAAGGAAAACAAGAAAGATCCTGAGAGTACGGAGCAAGCTGCCGCCAAGAGCAGAGCTCAGTCGGAAGAAGGCGGCGGCACTGCCGAGAAAAATCAGAATCAAGAAGGTCAAGAGAATAGAGCCGTGAACAAAAACGCCGCTTGATTCAATGCGATCCCGTTTAGCCGCAAGGTCAATCCGATTTGGGTAAGGTCGGGGTTGCAAGTTTCAAAAGCTTACTCTGACGTTCAGTATCGCCATCCGGAAGGTGAATTCGTTCCCATCGGTGCATGCCAATCCATATTCCAAGTCTCTGGGGAAAAAGTACTCCCTCAATGGACACCGGTGATCGAAGGCGTAGAGGCTGAGGCTGAATAGGTTGCCCGTTCCGTCATCGAGATGCTGGGTAAGCTCGGCGATCCAAGCACCTGGAGTTACCTTGATCGCAGACAGCCTGTAATCGCTGTTCATTTTCAATAAAATCTCAAGACGAGCCGATTGTTTTGAATATCCAGATTACTCAAGGAGGACCATCCCAGGAGTTAGGGCCAGGTGTATTGCTCTCAGTCTGCCGGCATGGGCGCCGGACTGGGCAGTGCGGGGCGAGCTTTCGCGGCGACAGGAGTCTCTGCCGGCGTTTCCAGCCACTTGCGAACTTCAGGTAGCGCTTGCCGCATCGCTACCTCACCGGCGCGAATCAGTTCGCCGGCACGTTTGAAATCGTCATAGCCGAAGCCGGCCACATCGGGCTCGACCACTAGATCGGCGTCGCCGCGCCAAAGGTGGCCCATCATGTCTTGCGCGATGGCGAAGGATTGTCCGATGACGTCAAAAAGATTCCGCGGCGCGCTGTCTTTGGACCACTGCCCTTTCAAGTGCACAGCCAGCACACGCTCCGCGCCCATGTCGCGCAGCGGGCGCGTGGGCACGGGATAAGAGAGCATGCCGTCCACCAGCCACCGTCCGCGAATATTTACCGGTAAAAACATTCCCGGATACGCGCAACTGGCGCGCACCGGATCGATGATTGAACCAGAATGAAAAACCACGCCTTTGCCGGTATTGAAGTCGGTTGCGGTCACGCCCAGAGGGATGCGCAAGTCTTCGAAAGTCTTCACCTTCAAAACGCGTGTGAGGAACGACACCATGCGGTCGTTCGAGGCAAAGCCGTAGCGGGAAACGGTCCACCGCGCGAAGGTAGTGAAGCGGCAGGAATGCGCAACTTTTTCGAGTTCTTCGAGAGAGAGGCCGCTGCAGTACACGGCCCCAATCAGGGCGCCAACGCTTGTGCCGGCAACGATGCGGACCGGGATCCGTTCTTCTTCGAGGACTTTCAGCACTCCGATGTGAGCCATGCCGCGGGCAAACCCGCCGCCGAGGGCAAGACCTATGGCAGGTATTGGCACCTCAGGCACGGGGGCCTTACGTGAGAGTTCGCGGCCGAGGGCCTGCACGGATCGAACGATCTTTTCAAAACTCTTCACCGCCACCCCCACTGCCCGGCGTACCAGGCATTTACGGGCTCAACTCGCACTTCAGCTCTGCTCTCTTAAGATGCCACAAACGCGTACTAAGGTGCAGAGCCCGATCGTGCCATCTCACATTACCGAAGGCAGGAGGAGACTGTATTACCTTTAGCGGATGTGGAAAGGGAGCACGAGCGAAGTCGTGACTAACCCACGTGTCTCTGCTAAGTTACAGGCAATGGTACGGGAGATATCGGCGGGAGGCGTGGTAATCCGGAGGCGGAACGCAGCGTGGTGGATGGCCGCCATCGAGCCGCCCGGCGACACCGATCGGGTCGCCACGGACCAGACAAACGTTATCCTGCGGAAGCCTAAGGCGGTTCTGGCCCTGCCGAAGGGGCTGGTGGATCCCGGCGAGAAGCCGATGGAGACGGCGCTCCGGGAAGTTTACGAGGAGACTGGACTGACCGCCGAGGTGGTCGCGAAGCTGGATGATATTAAATATGTATATTCGCGAAGTTGGGGCGATGGTCAGCGTGTTTTTAAAATGGTCAGCTTTTATCTGATGCGCTATCGCTCCGGCCGCATTAACCACATTTCGCCCAAGATGAGAATTGAAGTAGCGCGCGCCCGCTGGATTCCTCTCGAAGATGCGCCCAAGCTGCTGGCTTACAAAGGTGAAAAACAAATGGCGCAGCGGGCACAGGAGTATCTAATCGCACATGCTGAATTTTTGTCGGCGGACCCATAAGTTGGGGGCAAAGCAATCGCCTGCGCCCTGTTGCACGGTTCGAGCAGTTTAGATTGACGGTCCGCTGCGATCCTTTCTTGTGAGGTGGAGGATTTTTCTCGAGGCTAGATGATGAAACGAATTAATAAAGTTGCTGTTCTGGGCGCCGGAACCATGGGTGCACGCATCGCCGCACACTTTGCCAATGCTGGAGTTCCCAGCTACCTGCTGGATATTGTTCCGGGAGATGTTGCCCCTGGAGCTGGAGTGGCGGCGCGAAATAAAGTTGCGGCTGCCGGTCTCGACGGTGCGAAGAAATCAAAGCCCGCGGCCTTCATGGATTCTTCACTTGCCCGCTTCGTCACTGTTGGGAACTTCGAAGATGATTTAAAGAAGCTGGCCGAAGTGGACTGGATCATCGAGGCCGTCGTCGAAAATCTGGACTTGAAGCGGGCGTTGCTTCGCAAAGTCGAAGGCATCCGCAAGCCAGGGACCATTGTCACTACCAATACCAGCGGCCTGCCCGTAGGAAAAATTGCTGAGGGCTTCTCTGATGATTTCCGGCGCTGCTGGTTTGGCACGCATTTTTTTAATCCGCCTCGCTACATGGGCCTTCTGGAACTGATTCCTACGCCGGAAACGGACCGTGCTCTGCTCGATCTGGTATCTCACTTCTGCAACGTGCGTCTCGGCAAAGGTGTGGTGCTCGCGAAAGATACTCCAAACTTTATTGCCAACCGCATCGGCACATTTTCGGTATTGAATGTCATACGCCTCATGCAGGAGATGGACCTGAGCGTCGAAGATGTCGACGCGCTGACCGGACAGGCTGTGGGCTGGCCGAAGTCAGCGACCTTCCGCACCATCGACTTGGTTGGCTTGGACATTCTGGGCCATGTGGTTGGCAATATGACCGCGAACGTCCACGACGAACGCAGCGACCTGCGCCTGCCGGATTTCTTCTCGCAGATGATCGAGCGCAAATGGCTGGGCGACAAAACGAAAGGAGGCTTCTACAAGAAAGCAAAAGGCGGCGAAGGGAAACCAGAGGAGCGGCTGGCTCTCGATTGGAAGACGCTGGAATATCGTCCGCGCCAAAAACCCAAGTTCGCCGCGCTCGACATGGCGAAGAACATCGAAGATACGGGAGCGAGGCTGCGCATGTTGCTGGGTCTCGAAGGCAGTGGGCCGCAGAAAGGCGACAAGGCAGGAACGTTCCTGTGGCCGGCGGTGTCTGATCTGTGGACTTACTCTGCGAACCGTATGCCCGAGATCTCCGATTCGATTGTTGAGATCGATCGTGCGATGCGTCTCGGATTCAACTGGGAGTTGGGTCCATTCGAGCTTTGGGATGCCGCAGGCGTAGAAAGCACGGTTGCCCGCATGAAGAGAGAGGGTAGGCCAGTCGCCGCGAGCGTCGAAAAACTGCTGGGAGCGGACAAGAAATCCTGGTACGCCGATGATCCGAAATCGACGTCCGGTCGTGTTTACTTTGATCTGGCGACTAACAATTTGCAACCAGTGCAAGTTCTGCCCGGTGTCTGGTCTGTGACGGTGGCGAAAAAATCCAGCGGAGTAGTCAAGAAAAATTCCGGAGCATCATTGGTTGACCTTGGCGACGGCGTGGGCTGCATCGAGTTCCACAGCAAGATGAACTCGCTCGGCGCCGATATCATCAGCTTGATCTTGCAAACGTTGAAACCGGGCGGGCCAGGCGATAACTTCGACACGTTTGTCATCACCAACGACGCGCCTAATTTTTCCGTAGGCGCCAACCTCATGCTCCTGCTAATGAGCGTGCAGGAAGAGGAGTGGGACGATGTCGACCTCGCCATCCGCCAGTTCCAGGGCATGACGCAGGCAATCAAGTTCTCGCCCAAACCAGTTGTATCCGCACCGTTCGGCCTGTGCTTAGGTGGCGGAACGGAAATCTCGCTGCACGCCGCGGCCCGGCAGCCTCACGCGGAACTTTACACCGGATTGGTGGAGGTTGGCGTCGGCCTGCTCCCCGGCGGTGGCGGCTGCAAGGAAATGCTGCTGCGTGCGATCGACGGCGCAACCACGGCGCGCGGCGGGAAAGGCTCCGGCGCGGCACTGGCAGGATCGATCGAGATATTGGAAGCGATGAAGCGCGTGTTTGAAACCATCGCGACCGCCAAGGTTGCCACCTCCGCGTACGAAGCCCGCGCCCTCGGCTTCTTGTCAGACAGTGACCGTATCACCATGAATCGTGAGCGTGTGCTCTCCGACGCCAAGACACGCGCCCTCGAACTTCTGCGCGCCGGATATGAACCGCCGGTGCCGCGGACCGATATTCCCGCTCCCGGGGAAAACCTTCTGGCGACATTGAAGATGGGAGTCCATATGATGCGTCAGGGCGATTTCATCACTGATTACGAAGTGAAACTGGCCGCCAAGATCGCCGAAGTCGTCTGTGGCGGCAATGTCACGCCGGGGACGCTAGTCAGCGAGCAGTACATTCTCGATCTGGAGCGTGAGGGCTTCAAATCATTGTGTGGCGAGAAGAAAACCCAGGAGAGGATTCAGTACACGTTGAAGACGGGAAAGACACTGAGGAACTAGAGGGCGGCGGGCGGACCTTCTCCTAAAACTCGCAAGAGTTCTTGTTTTTTGCAGAGTACATTTCGCTAGCGCTACAATTGATCCCGATGAAAAAACTCGTTCCATCCTTCGCCGGAGCGATCGCACTGATTGGCTTCATCCTGATGTTAGGGCTCGCAACCGTAAAAGCTCAGGCACCCGCACAGAGAGAACCCGCGCCCGATGTTCCGGATGCGATTCAGGTCCCGGCGGGACTGGAAGTCGTGGTGTACGCTCACGCCACTGGTTCTCAAATCTACACGTGCCAGGCTGCGGCAGACGGCAAATTCGCTTGGACGCTCAAGGCCCCCGATGCGGAACTGCACGACCGCAAAGACAAAGTGATCGGACAACATTCCGCCGGTCCCTCATGGAAGTTGAAAGATGGCAGTGAGGTCACCGGGAAAGCCGTAGCGCACGTCGATTCGCTGGATGCAGATTCGATTCCGTGGCTGCTGGTGAATGTTGTGAGTCACGCGGGGAACGGTCAACTCACCAGCATAACAACCATTCAGCGAGTCCACACTCACGGCGGGAAACCTCCTGCCGAGGGCTGCGATGCCGCCCACCTCAACACCGAAACGAAAAGCGCTTACACGGCGGACTACTACTTTTACGCTCCGGCCAAGTGAACGTAGTCAGGGCAGCTTTGCTGGGTTGGGTTTTGCTTCCGGCCGGCAAACCATGGCCGCAAATTTCGAGAACAGAGTCAGCAGCAAGGAAATCGAAAGCGCGACGCAAAGAACGATGCTGCGTGGGATGCGATGAATCTGGACGAAATCCGTGGGGGCGTCTTCGGCGCCAGCGCCATCGCCTCGGGATTCATCTCGGCGCAGGGAAAGAAAACAGACGGCGCTCCTTTCACCGGCAAGGTGCGGTTCCTGGCACTTCTGGTCAAGCAAAAGGGACAATGGCGACTGGGGCCACGCAATCGTCGGCTGTGTAGGTTCCGCAGCACAGCCCGAATGGGGACGGGACGGCGAGCGCTTATTTTCTGCCGGTTCCATTGTTCGCCGCGGAATCGCGAATCGCCAATCGCGGTTTCGCGATCTAAGATGGGAGATAGACAAAGGTAAGTCCCTGATTGGAGTTATCATGCGAGAAGTCATCATTGCCTCGTCCGTCCGAACGCCCGTGGGACGCGCCTTCAAGGGCACGCTCCACGCCACGCGTCCCGATGAACTGGCTGCGGTCGCCATCAAGGGCGCACTGGACCGTGTGCCACAACTCGATCCTAAAGAGATCGAAGATGTCATCCTGGGCTGTGCCATGCCCGAGGCCGAACAGGGGATGAATGTGGCACGCATCGCTTCATTGCGCGCGGGGCTGCCGGTGGAAGTCTCAGCACTCACGATAAACCGTTTCTGTTCCTCTGGACTGCAGTCGATCGCGATGGCCGCTGAGCGCATCATGAGCGGTGGTGCGGAGGTGATCGTTGCCGGTGGCACCGAATCGATGTCAATGATCCCGATGGGCGGCCACAAAGTTTCGCCGAATCCCTGGCTGGTCGATCACTATCCTGACGCATATCTGAATATGGGACTCACCGCCGAGAGAGTGGCCCAGCGCTTCGGCATCACGCGCCAAGCGGCCGACGAATTCTCCCTGCGCAGCCATCAGAAGGCGCTTGCGGCGATTCAGGCCGGCAAGTTCGATGAAGAAGTCGTGGCCGTGCCCGTCAGTTTTACTACTCCGAATGGGTCGAAGCCCAAGCGGCAGGAAGTTGTTTTCAAAATGGACGAGGGACCGCGCGCCGACACCTCACTGGAAGCGCTACTTTCTTTGAAGCCCGCATTCCACGTGAAGGGCACAGTCACCGCCGGAAATTCTTCGCAGATGTCCGATGGGGCGGCGGCCGCGGTCGTAACGTCCGCCGAGCGCGCGAAAGCTCTCGGCATCAAGCCCCTCGCCCGCTACGTTTCGTTCGCAACCGCCGGATACAAGCCCGAAGAAATGGGACTCGGCCCCGTCTTCGCGATTCCGAAAGCCTTGAAAATGGCCGGCCTGAAGCTCTCCGACATCGACCTGATCGAATTGAACGAAGCTTTCGCCGCGCAGTCCCTGGCCGTGATCAAAGAAGCCGGCCTCGATTTAGAGAAAGTAAATCCCAACGGCGGCGCGATCGCTCTCGGACATCCCCTGGGCTGCACCGGAGCCAAGCTGACAGCAGCCATCATCCGCGAACTCAAGCGCCGCAACGGACGTTACGGCATGGTCACCATGTGTGTCGGCGGAGGCATGGGCGCGGCTGGGATCTTCGAAAATCTGAATTAACCACGAAGGTCTTCTTATCGCGCTATAATCCGTTGCAGGGAGGAAGCCCCATGTCAATCTTCCGTCTCTTACCCTTATCACTGCTGATCACCGTGAGCGTGGCCACGCTGGCAGCCCAGTCTTCGCCAGAAAAGAATCCGGTCGTGGCTCAGTCGATCACGCCCGCACAATTGAGCGCCTCAAATACGAGTCCCTTTTCTCCGAACCTGCAGAGTGGAGCTAACCGAACCGCGCCGGACCGCGTTCTCCTCGGCGATTATCGTCCGCGGCTAAATCAGTTCAGCGTGCCCCGCAACTGGCTGCATAACAACTCGGATTCGCAGCCTCTGGCCGATGGTCTTTGCCTTAAGATGCGGACCTACAAAGTTGCTCGCGACGGTCCCCACACGGATGCCACGCACGCCGCCGGCTATTCCACCTGTCAGCCCGCGGTACGGTTTCAGACGCGCAGCATCGTGTTAAGAGTCCCATCGCCCACACCCTGAGGGTGCGACGGTTCTTTGCCGAAGCAGTACGCTGTTTTACTCGACTATGCCGCATTCAGGCGGCCGACTGAGTAACATCCCGATGTTGGGCATCCACTGACCGCCGTCACGTGGATGTATTTTGTTTCTTGCTGGTCGACGAATACCGAAGCCCTGACGAGCCGGCCGTTTCGGATAAAGAACCCGTAACACCCCCTCGGTTCAGGCCTATCATTCCTCCTGCGCCCCAATTAAAATGGGTTGTACTTTTCTGTGGATTCTCCCCGCGCTCGGCGTCTCTAATTTCGAGGATTAAGACATGGCTACAACCACGACTGTTCCCAACACTAAGGTTTCCGGCGGCAGTTTCCTGCTTGAATCCCGCCGTCCTGACGAAGTGTTCACTCCGGAAGACTTCACCGAACAGCACCAGCTGATCGGCCAGACGGCGGAAGAATTCGCGGTCAACGAAATCCTACCCAACGCCGAGAAAATCGAGCACAAAGATTTCTCCATCTCGCGTGGGCTCCTGAAAAAGGCCGGCGAGCTCGG
>Ga0307474_10000559_pt1 | contig 26813 bp, 30 predicted proteins | sample atmos_gasesECM1C_2_FD_203312 | JGI IMG/M metagenome (GOLD analysis project Ga0307474, IMG submission 203312) | Hardwood forest soil microbial communities from Morgan-Monroe State Forest, Indiana, United States - atmos_gasesECM1C_05 | ecosystem: Environmental > Terrestrial > Soil > Temperate... | reverse complement strand
CATTGGCGGCTCCTTTCGCCCCGAGTCTTGGTTCTTCGCAAAAACTCAAGTCTACTCGGCGCCCGCAAGGAGCCGTCGTTGTTATCCAATCAACCGGAACAGATCATCGCGAAGCGATGCTCTGTGGAGTGGAGGGACCTGCTGTTTAATGTGCGCATCGGACGGTCGCTGGCCCACCTTTGCGATTTTGCAAAGGCGCGGACCAAATGCAGCATGCGTCCCGATTTTCCCGCGACCGCCGACCTCATCGTTCCCGCCTTTACAAGGAACGTAAAGCTGCGTCAGCCCCCCGCCAAGGGATCATTTTCTCATTGGTCCATTGCGTCCGAAGAGAAACAGCTCATATAGGCAACCAATTCGTTCCGAACGGATTCAAGCTCGTCAGGTGAGATCGAGAAGACCTGTCGAAACGAGTAGGCCGCCATGCGTAGGTTGTAGAGGCTAACAAAGGTTTCAGGCACGGAAGAGTCGGCAGGATAAAAATCACTGTGTGGCTCGAGCAGTAGCATGGCCTTCGTCGGCGATAGAGGATAATAAAGTTCAAACTTCGCTGGAGGCTTCGTATCCTTCGGGCCTGTGGCGATATTGATGACTGGTTGATCTGCAGTGACGAATGGTGTGCTGGTTGAATTCTCCAACAGCACGATCTTGTGCCGCTCCCGATCTGCGAACAGGCTCAGCCCGACATTGCTTGCGACCATATGAACGAGAGGATTCGCGATTCGCAAATACTGCTGTAAGCGCTTCGGTTCCATAATTAACCTGGTCTGTTTGATGTGATTAGTTCGCGCATACTGAACTGCTAGTCCTTTGTAGAACATCGCCGCATTCCGTACGTCCTCCAAAAAGCTCAAGTCGCCAGAAATCATCGCTACTAGGAAGGGTCGGAAGTCCTCTTCGATGCTCGTGTGCAGCCGTTCGTTAAGCTCGATGATCGTGTGATCGATTTCTGCAATAGCTTGCGGCGTCGCAAGACCCGATGCTTCCAACTTCCGCCTAGCCAAGTACGGTAAACTAAAAGCGCGCACCAGTTCCTCGTAAGACGCTTTCAGGCCGTTCGGCGAGTCCTTGATAATCCCGTCTCGCAAGAAGTCCACGTCTTCGGGGCTTAGTTCTTGGAGTCGGTAGAAGTAGTTTTCGGCACAAACGCCCCGAATATTTGGGTGCCGAATTTTATTGCCCTGCAGGCAATAGATCTTCTCGTCCTCAGCCCACGATCGAAGATAAAATCGCGGCACGTAGTGTTGGAGCTTTCCCATACTCGTGTGTTGAGATTAATACTTAACGGGCGGGTTGTGCACTCAAACCCTGTTTGGTTTGAGCGGGCCACCCATCATGGCATTAGGTGGAGTCTGTGTTAATAGTAACGCCTTGAAGGGAAAATGCCAGAGGACGCAGAGAGGACGCCATGACGTTCGAGGAATTTCAAACGGCAACCGAGGTCGAGCTAACATACGCGACGAAGCAATGTTTCGATAGATTCAACAGCCCCCTTACTGGCGGGGGAGACAAGCCCGCGTGTCTTTTGGAAGCGCAGTTCTACATGCAGGAATTGGGGCGGCGCGAGGATTCTAGGGTCGCTACGCGGGACTTCCGAATGGAACTGATCGTCATCTTCCTGATAGGCCTCGAACTCGTGGCCGCGGTGGTGCTAGCGATCGTAGGATCTCGGCAGCAGGGGCAGGATACTAATCAACAACTCGCGGCCTTTGGAAAGATGCAAGATGTGATGTCCCGTCTTCAGGAAAGCTCCAAGGCGACTGCGGACACGCTCCAATCTTTGCAATCGACAACCCAATCGATGAACGACCGGATTGGAACTCAACTGGGCAGGATGGCTCAGATGGCGATAGATTTTGCGATGAACGTTCCGCAGAACAAAGCTGACCTTTTTAATCGCGGCAATGTAGATCTAACGATTTGGGGTTACAAAGTGGATGGAGAGCCGGCCAGAACATACAAGAAACCAATCTCCATAAAGCGGAGCGAACACCTCAACTTAGCTACCCTACTCAGTGACATAAAAAATGCAAACGGTCAGGGTAATCTAGATATCTTCTTAAGGGACGATTTCGAAAACGAGTTTATCGCCGAGATTCTAGTCCCCTCACCGAACGTACTCGGCATGGGAGCAACGTTTGATATCGTCCAACGTCGCTGGAGCAAATAAGGCAGGTGGCCCAGGTTCGCGCCCGCTCCTTGTATATTCAGGCTCGTAACACCCGTTTTTCGGGCGCTAACCTGGGTTTCGTCATAATTCCGAGGGAGACAGCCCTAGATGCACAGCTATAGGTCGTCCTGCGCCATCGGGCCCACGCAGTTCGCGCACTTTACGTTTCCCATTTCGGGAACCGTCTTCAGGGCCCATCCACTTTCCCCTTGATCTCATTTCCTCGCCCCTGATATTTATAGAGCAGCCTAGGTTATCTACAAGATAACTTCGTTCTTTGACAGCCTGATAAGGTCGCAGCTCTTGGCCATTGTGTTCACTTACAGACGCCAACTGCTGAATGCGACCAACAAGACGAAGGCGAAAACCTTCGTCCCGGCGCTTTGGGGTTGTCCGGGAGCGTAGACGCAACCTGGCCCCCGACAGACACGCTAACCCCAATGTTTAGAATATTTTGCCTGTAACTACCTTAAGAACCATAGATCTACAAGGCAAGAAAAAATCCGGTCCTTTGTTTTCTAGATTTTGCGTGGAAATTGAGCGTTTTTTTAATAGAAATCCTGCACCAGAATAGGTGCAGTTTTCGAGATGAACCGCCAAACGACCTTGTAGGACGCGCGGGGCGAACGCAAGCCGCCGGCAGCCATCCTCATGGTGGCGGCGTCAGAACGGCTTTCGCGTGACCACCTGGCTATCGTTAATGAAAAACTGCGCGGGACACTGATTGGAGCCGCAAATTACGGGCAGCAGGCCGGCAAGCTGCTTGCGCGTAATCAGGCCCAGGGTGCCGCATTCGGGACAGGAGAGGACGGCCCAGTAGGGGTCGTCTTTCTCTCCGACGCGGCCAGCGTTCTCCAGCACGAAGATGGTGCCAGGGAGCATCTGTTCGGGGATCCATTGGCTTAGGACGTCGAGTTCTCCAACCATGTGCCTCCTCCGTTTGCCCTAGCGATTGGGGCCACTATGTGGAACCAAACTTCCCTGCTTATGAAGCCTGTCTTGCCTGGCGCAAAGAACGCGAAGTACTGCTATTGCTTTTCCGGGCGCGTATTTCGGCGCGCACTTGTCGAACGGTGTCGCTGAGACAGATTGTCAGCATGGGCTGGCGGGCATTTTTCAAGATGTCCACGATCTGACGGGGCGACGTTTCGAGATACAGAGTCTTGCCATCGGTGAGCAAGTGATATTCAGAGCCGCCGCTGACCGTCTCCGCCAGGCGCTTACCGAACTCCCGCTGTAGGAACCGCATGACCTTGCGCACGCGCTGTAATGAGAATCCGCGATAGCGCAATTCGCAAATCACGGCGACCTCCGCGAGATCTTCCATCGAGTACATGCGGCGACGGCCTTCCCTAGCCGGCACCACGATGCGGCGCTCGTCCCACCACTGCAATTGCCGGGGGGTGATGCCGGTCAGCGACACGACATCGCGGGATGTAAATGGTTGCTGCATGCCGAGTCTGAAAATGTTTCAAACAATCATGAAGCTGAATGTTTGCAATATTCTAGGCACGAAAAGCGAAGTGTCAACTGTGGATTTCGGCAAACAGGGGGTGACTAGACGAGTTCCCTTGTAGCAGGTCAGAGCGACTGGTGCCAGGCTGTGCTTGCTGCCCGGACGAGGGCGTCAGCGCCTACGTACATCTTCCGCAATTTATCCACCGCCGACGAAGTGGACAATCTCCAACTGATCACCTTCGGCCAGTGCGGTTTTTGCCCACTGATCGCGGGCAACGATGCTTCGGTTCAGTTCTACGGCGACGCGATCCGCTTTCATCCCCAATTGGCCGACAAGACCGGCCAGCGTGAGCGGAGGGTCGAAATCGCGGGGCTCGCCATTGATCTGCAATTTCATGACTGAATTTTCGCAGCGCACCTGGGTTAAAGGCAATCAGCCCTCGCGGATTACGCTTCGACTTTGCGCAGTTGGAATTTGCGGGTTGCTGTGCGTCCTAAGTAGTTGGCTTGGACGAGCACGGCAGAATCTGGCAGCGAGGCTTCGTCGACGTCGATTTTCAGTTCGGCGTCGCCGTTCGAACCGGTGACGACTTGCGTATAAAACGGGGCAGCGTCGGGACGGGCGAAGCGAACCGTCAATCGCGCTCCCTCGACTGCTATGCCCGCCTCGGTAACGCGCAGCCGCAGGGTCAGGTTGCGATCCGAATGCACCGAGCCAGCGTTAAGCCACTGCACATCGAGTTCCTTGATTGTAGCCAGCGACTCGGGCGTGAAGCGTTTGTCGAGGACGCCATCCAGCCGCCCGTCGCGAATAGAGTCGAGTACGAGACGATGCTGGTCGCGCAGGATCTGCTCTTTCTGCTGGTCGGTGAAGCCCGACTCGGCGGCCTTATCCGCGTAGGGAGTGGCGCGCTTGCCGATGCAGCGCCCGCGGACGAAGACTTGCGTCTGCAGGAGCAGTTCGTTCTCGCGCGCTTCGCTTTGCACGTGATAAACCGTGTCGTCGTGCTTCACGTCGGTATTGAAACCAAAAATCATTGCGCCCTGATTTGATCAGTCCTAATTAATCATCGGCAGAATCCGCAAACAGGTTAAAAGTTCGTCACAAAGTGGCTCGGTCGCTTGACACTCCCACGTACGAAATCTAGTCTAGAATGTTTAGTTCATTGGCTGCGAATTATATATAGCTCTTCTATGCCGGACAATTACTTCGCGCGCTACCTGCCTTTATTGATTCACCTCATCGTAGCAGGTGGGTTGGCTTCTGCCATTGTGCTGCTTTCCTGGTTTATTGGCTACCGGCGGCCCACGCGGGCCAAACTTTCTCCTTACGAGTGCGGGATGGTACCCGTGGGGGATGCCCGCGAGCGCTTCTCGGTGAAGTTTTACCTGGTGGCCATGCTCTTTATTCTGTTCGATGTGGAAGCGGTGTTCCTCTATCCTTGGGCGGTGATCTTGCGGGAGCTGAAGATGTTTGGCTTCTGGGAGATGCTGGTTTATATCGGCATCGTTCTGGTGGGCTTCTTCTATATCTGGAAAAAGGGTGTTCTGGACTGGGGCACTACGTCGGCGAGAAGAGGCGAAGTCTAATGGCGCTGACTCCAGCCATCACCGATCTTGTGGCGCTCAAGGACCACCCGGCGGTCGCGAGGTTGCGGTCATGGAACTCGGCTGCGGTCGAAGGAGCCAAGTTCGATCGCGATGAGATGACCATTTATATCGAGCGGTCTTGCATCCGCGAAGCTTGCGTGATCTTGCGGGACGATCCTGACTGTCCTTTTAACTATCTCTCCGATGTGACCTGCGTAGATTGGTATCCTTCACAACCGCGCTTTGAGGTTGTGTACGAGTTGCTCTCGATTCCGAAGAAGGAACGTGTGCGACTGAAAGTACGATTGGGGGCCGACAGCGCCGTGGTGGAATCGGTGACTTCAGTTTGGCCGGCGGCAAATTATTTCGAGCGAGAAGTTTTCGACCTGTTCGGAATCCGGTTTACTGGGCATCCATATTTGCGCCGCATTCAAATGCCGGAAGACTGGGAAGGTCATCCGCTGCGCAAAGACTATCCGGTGGAGGGCTATCGCTAGATTTCGTTATGGCCCACATGACTCCCACCCCCGTGCTCGAACCTGGTCAGGATCGGACCATGATCCTGAATATGGGCCCGCAGCATCCTTCTACGCACGGAGTTTTGCGACTGATTCTCGAAATCGATGGCGAAACCGTGGTGCGGCTTATGCCCGATATCGGGTATCTGCACACGGGTATCGAGAAGACTTGCGAAGCGAAGTTCTACCAGCAGGTAGTTCCCCTCACCGACCGCATCGATTATCTCTGCCCTATGACCAACAACCTTTGCTATGCGTTGGCGGTCGAGAAACTCTTGGGCCTGGAGATTCCTCCCAAGGCACAATGGTTGCGGGTGATGATGAATGAGTTGACGCGCATCAACTCGCACCTGGTGTGGCTGGGCACGCACGCCATGGACATTGGCGCGCTCACGGTTTTTCTTTATTGCTTTCGCGAGCGGGAAGATGTTTTGCGTTTGTTCGAGGCAGTCAGTGGCCAGCGCATGATGACTTCTTATTTTCGCATCGGCGGCGTGGCGCTGGAGCCGCCGCTTGGATTCTTCGATCGGGTGCGTGACTTCGCCAATCGTTTTCCTTCCAAGGTGGATGAGTACGAGAACCTGCTAACGGGGAATCCCATCTGGGTAATGCGAACGAAAGGTGTGGCGCGGATTACAGCGGAGGACGCCATCGCTCTGGGCGCTAGCGGCCCTACGCTGCGAGGAAGCGGCGTCGACTTCGATCTGCGGCGCGATATGCCGTACTCGGGCTACGAGAACTTTACGTTCAAAGTGCCCGTGTCGCAGGAAGGCGATGTGTTTGCCCGATACATTTGCCGGGTTCAGGAGCTGCGGGAGTCAATTGCGATCGTGAAACAGGCGCTCGACGGAATGCCGGAAGGCGCGATCAAAGCGGATGCTCCGAAAGTTGTTTTGCCGGACCGGGAAAAGATGAAGACACAGATGGAAGCTCTCATTTATCACTTCAAGATTATTACCGAGGGCTTTGCGGTTCCGGCCGGCGAAGTTTACCAGGCAGTCGAATCGCCGCGCGGTGAAATGGGATATTACGTGGTAAGCGACGGAACGGCTAAGCCTTATCGCGTCCATATGCGGGCGGCTTGCCTGGCGAATCTGCAACTGCTGCCGAAGATGTGTGAAGGGAGATTGCTGGCGGATGTGGTGGCGGCAATTGGCAGCATCGATATCGTGTTGGGCGAGATCGATCGGTAGCCATTGATCGCGATTAGAAAAAGTGCTACCGATCAAGGATACGAGGGTCGACAAGGGAAACTTTAAATTTGTCATTCCGAGCAAAGCGAGGGATCCAGGCTTTCGCCGGCACCGCCGCAAACCCAGATTCCTCGCTTCGCGAGGAATGACAATCGACATTATTGCTACGCAATGAGATTTTCTGATCAATTCGAAGCACGCTTTTCAGAAATGCTGACGCATTATCCGACGAAGCGCTCTGTGCTGGTCCCGACGCTGCTTTATGCGCAGGATGAGGTCGGATACTTGAACCACGAGGTCATTCATGAGATTGCTCAGCGGTTGGATTTGACCGACCTCGAAGTGAGCAATGTGATCAGCTACTATTCCATGCTGACCACCAAGCCTCGGGGCAAATTCAATGTTCAGGTTTGTACCAACATTGCGTGTATGCTGCGCGGGGGCGAAGAGCTTCTCGATCATTGTAAGCAGAAGTTGGGCATCGGTCACAAAGGCACGACCCCGGACGGAATGTTCTCGCTGGAGGAAGTGGAGTGCATCGGGGCTTGCAGTTGGGCTCCGGCGGCGCAAGTAAATTATGACTTCCACGAGAACTTGACGGCGGAAAAGATGGACAAGGTGCTGGACGAATACAAGAACAATTGAGCAATCGGGCAATTTAGCAATTGCTTGTAAAATTATCCGATTACTCAATTACCCAATTGTAAAATGGCGTTTCTCGTTTCCCATCCCGACGAAATCAAAGTCGTCTCCAAACGCTTTGGCAAAGGTGCGACTGATCTTGATCGCTACCTGGAGCTCGACGGCTATAAGGCCGTGCAAAAAGCGCTGGGCATGCAGCCAGATGCGATTGTCAATCTGGTGAAAGATTCTGGACTGCGCGGTCGCGGCGGAGCTGGATTCAACACCGGGATGAAGTGGTCATTCGTACCCAAGCAGTCTCCGAAACCGAAATACATTTTGTGCAACGGGGATGAAAGCGAACCGGGCACTTGCAAAGACCGCCTGATTTTTGAGCACGATCCGCACTCCGTAATTGAAGGAGTGGTGATCGCTGGAATTGCTACCGGATCGCACGCGGGATACATCTACATCCGCGGCGAGTACCGTTATCTGTTGGAGATCATGCAGAAAGCGATCAAGGACGCTTATGCGCGGGGATTCCTGGGCAAAAACATTTTTGGAAGCGGTTACGACTTCGAAGTTTATTGGCATGGCGGCGCGGGCGCGTATGAAGTGGGCGAAGAGTCAGCACTGATGGAATCGCTTGAGGGCAAGCGCGGTATTCCGCGAATCCGCCCGCCGTTCCCGGCAGTGGTTGGGCTGTGGGGTGGGCCGACCGTTATTAATAACGCGGAAACGCTGGCCAGCGTGCCGCATATTCTGCTTGGCGGCGCGGAGTGGTTTGCCAAGCTTGGTCCCCCGAAGAACGGTGGAACCCGGCTGTTCTGCTTGAGCGGGCACTTGAATCGTCCCGGGGTGTATGAGCTGCCTATGGGGTACAACCTCAAGAAAATGATTTACGAGGTCGGCGGCGGAATTACTAACGGCCGCTCATTGAAGGCCGTTGTTCCCGGCGGTTCGAGCTGTCCGGTTTTGACTGCTGGGGAAATCGATGTCTCCATGGATTTTGATTCGATGATGAAAGCGGGAACGATGCTGGGCTCGGGCGGCGTGGTCGTTGCGGATGACACGACCTGCATGGTGAAATTTGCCCTGCGGATAACGAAGTTTTACCAACATGAGAGTTGCGGGTGGTGCATCCCCTGCCGCGAAGGTACGGACTGGTTAAAGAAAACGCTGACCCGATTTCACTCCGGCGGCGGAGTAAAGAAGGACATCGACAATATTCAGTACCTCTCGGAAAACATGCTGGGACGAACGTTCTGTCCCCTGGGTGACGCCGCCGCGATGCCAATGATTTCCATTGTGAAGAAATTCCGGAAAGAATTTGAAGACCATTTGGAAGGCAAACCGTGTCCCTTTGAAAAGACTGGCACGGTCGAAGAGTTGCCGGTTTTAGCGTAGGTAGCAGTCGTTGGTCTTTGGCCGTTTGTCGTTGGCCAAAGCAGGTAGTTTGCCAACGACGAACGACCAAAGACCAAAAACGAACAAACGAATTTTATGGCTGACGTAAACATTACGGTCGACGGCAAGAAAGTCACGGCTCCGGCTGGAACTCTGCTGATTGAAGCCTGCAAGAGTGTGGGCATCGAGGTGCCCTCATTTTGCTACTACCCAAATCTGTCGTTGCAGGGCGCTTGCCGCATGTGTCTGGTAAAAGTGGAGAAGATGCCTAAGCTGCAGACGGCGTGCACCACGGTGATCAGCGAAGGCATGGCGGTTACGACTGAGAGTGACGAGATCCGGCAGGCGCGCAAGGGAATGGTGGAATTGCTGCTCGGCAATCATCCGCTTGACTGTCCGGTTTGCGATGCGGGCGGAGAGTGCGAACTGCAGGACATGACGTTCTCCTACGGCGCTGCTGAATCCAAATACATCGACGCCAAGAATCACAAAGAGGAGCAACAATGGTCGCCGGTGGTCTTCTTTGATCGGCCGCGCTGCATCCTTTGCTACCGTTGCGTGCGGGTTTGTGGCGAAGGCATGGATGTTTGGGCTTTGGGCGTGCAGAACCGTGGTGTCAGCTCGATCATCGCTCCCAACCAGGGTGACCATCTCGAATGCGAAGAGTGCGGCATGTGCATCGATATATGTCCGGTGGGGGCACTGACCTCCGGCGCGTATCGCTACAAGACGCGACCCTGGGAGATGAAGCATGTGGGCACGACTTGTACTCATTGTGCGGATGGCTGCAAAACGACACTGGGTGTTCGCCGATCCGATACTGGCATGGCAATCGTGCGCGGCGACAATCGGGACAAGAGCGGCATCAACGGCGATTTTCTTTGCATTAAAGGACGTTACGCTTTCGACTTCGCGCATAACGAGGACCGGTTGACCCAGCCCTTGGTTCGCAAGAACGGCCACCTGACCCCGTCTACATGGGAAGAAGCCGTTGAGACTATTGGACGGCATTTCAGGGAAATTTGTGAGGGGGTAGGCGGACAAGCGATTGGGGTGGTCGGTTCGACTCGCACCACGAATGAAGAGAATTACCTCCTGCAAAAGTTCGCGCGTGTGGTGCTTGGAACCAACAACATCGACCACCATCGCACGGCGGACTTCCCTGCGTTTGCGGCAGCCCTCACGGGCAAACCAGAAGCAACAGCCAGCATGCGGGACGTTTTCAATGCGCCTGCCATGTTGCTGATTGGCAACGATCCCACCGAACAGCATCCGCTACTGGCATGGCAGATTCGGAATAATGTCCGGCTGCATCGGGCGCGACTATACGTGATCAATTCGCAGCCCATAAAACTGCGACGTCAAGCGGCAACCTTCGTCCAGATCCCGACAGCGTCGGAAGGAAAGGTAGCTGAGTTTCTGGCGGGTGATGACACAGCCGTCGAGGCAATTGCCAACGAAGCGACCAGCCGCGAAGCCTGGATCGCCTTGCGGGACAAACTTCGGGGCGAACCGAACCTCGTCATTATTTTTGGATCGGAGATCCGCAGCAAGGACATTGCTTCGGTGGTGAAATTCGGTTCAGGTATTCCGGGCGCAAAGCTCGTTTGCCTGAGTGATTATGCCAACTCCCGCGGAGCTGCCGACATGGGACTCTTCCCTGACCTGCTTCCCGGCTACCGGCGTGTGATGGATACGGGAAAGTTCCACGAAGAATGGAGGAGTGTACCGCAAGCACCAGGCCTAACCCTGCCCGAAATGGTGGAAAGCGCGAAAGCTGGCACGCTGAAGGCGTTTTATGTAGTGGGTGCGAATCCCGTCGAGCAATTCGGCATTGATCCTTACGTCTTCGCAAACACCTTCGTGGTAGTGCAGGACATGTTCCTGACCGAAACGGCCGTGATTGCAGACGTCGTGTTGCCCGCCGCCAACGCGTACGAGAAGTCTGGAACATTTACCAACACCTGCGGCGACCTGCAACTGGTAAAGAAGGCCGGCGAAGTAACCGGAACGAAATCGGATTTCGAGATGATTGTCCGCATCGCTGGCGCGATGGGTTACGACGTTCGTCGGTTGGTACCGTTTGGGCGTGGAACGGGTGCGGACATGGGGCAGTCGCGCGGTGCCCAATCCGGGGAAGCAGACAGGCATGCAGTCTGGCTCGAAGCCCAAGGACTTGAGCCCAAGATGAGTCCGTTCGACCCCATGGCGATTCTAGATGAGATCCAACAGTTGGTGCCGGGCTACGATGTTTCCCGAATGAATCTCGTGTCGGGTAATGATCAGCATACGACGTTGTCAGGCAGCGGGCCCGGGGCCTTGCATAATCCGGAGTTGATCGTCCCCGCGCGGGATAATCTTTTCAGCTCGGGCACATTGGGCCGTTATTCCCGTACTCTGAATTCGGTAATCGAGAACCATCAAACACAAGCGGTGGAGACGGAAGTCGCCGCCGACTAGATTCTTATTGAACCGTTTTTTGGCGTATCGCTTTGCGGTTGAGAGGACCGGCGAGGACGCCGGCGGTACAGCCGCACCAGTAGTTTTTCGAAAGTCAGGAAGACGACCTCGTTGAGCCTTGGCGAATTCATACTCGTTTCCATCGTTAAGATCGTAATCGCGATCGGGATATTGCTTACGGCCGTGGCGTACACGGTGTGGCTGGAGCGCAAGGTGGTGGGCCACATCCAGAACCGATGGGGACCCACGCGGGTCGGCCCGTTTGGCCTGCTGCAGCCTTTGGCCGACGGAGTAAAGTTTATTTTCAAAGAGGATTTGTTGCCTCCGCATGTGTTCAAACCGCTGTACATCGCGGCGCCGATGATCGCCTTGATTTTTGCGTTGACTTCGATTTCAGTCATTCCCATCGGCAACTGGATTACGGTGTTCGGAATCCACACTCCGCTCGAAATCACCGACGTCAACATCGGGTTGCTTGTCGTGCTGGGCATTACTTCGTTAGGCGTCTATGGGGTTGCGCTGGCCGGTTGGTCTTCGAACAGTAAGTATTCGCTGCTGGGTGGATTGCGCGCCAGTGCCCAGATGGTGAGCTACGAAATCTCGCTGGGTCTATCGCTGGTGGGAGTCCTGATTCTGGCTGGCAGTTTCAGTTTGCGGGACATTGTCGATGCGCAAGGCGGAACGTTTTGGGGATTCATCCCGCGCTGGAATATTTTTCAGGGACAGATCGTGGCGTTTTTTATCTATTTGATGGCGGCATACGCGGAAACCAATCGTGTCCCATTTGACTTGCCGGAGGCGGAGACTGAACTGGTAGCCGGGTACCACACTGAGTACAGCGCCATGAAGTTCGCCATGTTCTTCATGGCAGAATACGCAAACATGATCACAGTGGCGTGCCTGGCAACTTTGTTGTTTCTGGGTGGCTGGCACGGGCCGCTTTTTGGCCCGCCCTTTCTGCAAGCGATCCTGCCGGTTTTCTGGTTTGCGATTAAGATATTCGCGTTCTTGTTCCTTTATATATGGGTGCGTGGTACCTTGCCGCGTTTTCGCTATGACCAATTGATGGCGTTTGGGTGGAAATTTCTGCTGCCGCTGGCGATTGCGAATCTCGTCATCACGGCTTTGATTGTGGCGCTGAGAGCGTAGAGCAAGAGATGCTTCATCTGATCGTATTTTCGGTGTTCGGGTTGGTGTGCGCTGCCGGTGCGGTGAATCTGCTGGTGCAGCGGCATCCCATCAACAGCGCTCTGTCGCTGGTCGTAGTGATGGGCTCGCTCGCCGTGGAGTATCTATTGTTGGGTGCCGAGTTTGTGGCAGCGGTGCAGGTGATCGTCTATGCCGGAGCGATTATGGTGCTGTTCGTCTTCGTCATCATGCTCTTGAACGCCGGGGAAGAAGACCGCACGAAGGGCAGCCGAGTGGCGATGCTATTTGGAATCCCGGGAGTGCTGATTGGCAGTGTACTGGTGGCCTGGGTTCTGCTGGAACGCTCGGGCACGGGAAACGTCGCGGTCGGTGCGCTTCCCGGACCTCCGAAAGTGATTGGGTGGCTGCTCTTCCACGATTTTCTGCTCCCGTTTGAGGTGACATCGGTGCTGGTGTTGATCGCGATCATGGGTGCAGTGGTTCTCGCCAGTCATCCAGGCGCAGTCCAACAATCGACGCAATCAGACAAGAGGGAGGGCTGATGGTACCGCTCTCGTATTATTTGGTCCTCAGCGGCATTTTGTTCGCATGCGGCGTGACCGGGTTTCTGATCAAGCGCAACATTATCACTATCTTTATGTCGATTGAGTTGATGCTCAACGGAGTGAATTTGTCGTTCGTCGCATTCGCGGCGCAATGGCATGCGCTCAGCGGACAAGTGTTTGTGTTCTTCGTGATGGTGGTGGCAGCTGCAGAATCAGCAGTGGGGCTGGCAATCATCATCGCGGTATATCGCACGCGCGAAACTTTGAACGTGGATCGGGTGAACCTGCTCAAACTATGACGCCGAGCCCGCATCTCTGGCTGATTCCGCTGCTGCCGCTGGCCGGCGCCGCCATCAATGGACTGTTCGGGAAGCGCTTTTCCCGCCAGACCGTGTCGGCAGTTGCGCTTGGGTTTTGCGGGGCGGCATTCGTGATGGCGCTTTGGATTGCGGCCCAGTTTCATTCTTCTCTGCCTCTTTTAGAGAACCTCGCCCCATGGATTCGCGCCGGCGACTTCCAAGTCGACTTCGCGTTTTACCTTGATCAACTCTCACTGGTGATGTTGCTGGTCGTCACTGGAGTCGGCTTTCTGATTCACATTTATTCCGTCGGCTACATGTGGGAAGAGGGTGGCTTCTATCGCTTCTTCGCATACCTCAACCTGTTCATGTTCTTCATGCTCACGCTGGTTCTGGCGAGCAATTACTTGCTGATGTTTATCGGCTGGGAAGGTGTCGGCCTAGCGTCTTATCTGCTGATCGGATTCTGGTTCACCAAAGACTCTGCCGCGTCGGCCGGGAAGAAAGCATTCATCGTCAATCGCATTGGCGACTTCGGTTTCTTGATCGCGCTGTTTTTGATGATCAAACATTTCGGCTCGCTGAATTTTGTGCAGGTGTTTCGAATCGTATCCGGTATGCCCGCAGAGGTCGCGGGGACGGGTTTACTCACCGCGATTGGCTTGCTGCTGATGGTGGGGGCTGCCGGCAAATCCGCCCAGCTTCCGCTGTATGTTTGGCTGCCGGATGCGATGGAAGGTCCGACCCCGGTTTCCGCACTCATCCATGCAGCGACCATGGTGACCGCTGGCGTGTACATGGTGGCACGGTCGCATGTGGTCTTCGACCGGGCTCCGCAGGCCTTGATGGTGGTTGCGATCGTCGGAACGCTGACCGCTTTGTTCGCTGCCACCATAGGCGTTTGCCAAACGGATATTAAGAAGGTTCTTGCCTACTCGACGATTTCGCAGCTGGGGTACATGTTTATGGCGTGTGGCGTGGCCGCGTACTCTGCCGGCATTTTCCACCTGATGACCCATGCGTTCTTCAAAGGGCTGTTGTTCCTTGCGGCCGGCTCGGTGATTCACGCGGTGGGCGGCGAGCAAGATATGCGCCGCATGGGCGGGTTGCGGCACCATATTCCGTGGACCTTTTGGACGATGACGGCGGCGACTTTCGCTATTGCCGGATTTCCTCCGTTCGCCGGATTTTTCAGCAAGGACGCGATTCTTTGGCGGGCGTATGCGAGCCCTTACGGAAGCTGGGTCTATTGGCTGATCGGCGTATTCACGGCTTTCCTGACTTCCTTCTATATGTTCCGGCTTTGGTTCCTGACCTTTTTCGGTGAGTATCGTGGTGCAGCGGGAGCAAGCCACAGTGACGGGCACATCCAAGTAGTCAGTAGTTCGCGGGCGGAGGCGCCCGCGCCACACATTCACGAGAGCCCGAAGATCATGTTGGTTCCGCTCGTGATTCTGGCGGTGCTTTCGTTTTGCGGCGGGTGGGTGGGAAGTGAACGCTTCGACAAGTTTCTTTCGCCGGCACTTCACGCTGGCGTAACCGCAGATTCGCCGGAAGAAGCGGCCGCTGCAACTCCGGCGACGGAACCGAAAGAGCAAGGTGGCTCGGAAACGGTTCTCACCGGCGTTTCCGTTCTCGCTGCAGTCTCGGGACTGTTTCTTGCCTGGCTGTTGTACTATCGCCGGCCTCAGTTGCCGCAAGAGATTGCTCACGCGCTGGGCGGTTTCTACGAAGCGGTCGTGAACAAGTATTACGTCGATGAAATCTATGCGGCGGTGTTCGTGAAGCCCCTCATCGATGGCTCGACTCGCGTTCTATGGCAGGGCATTGATCGGGACGTGATCGATGCAACGCTCGATAACAGCGCCGAGGGCGCACGCGAGATGTCGGACGCCGTACGCCACATGCAATCCGGCAATCTCCGCTCCTACGCGGCTTGGATCGCAGCCGGGGCGGCTGTGGTGATCGCTTACATGATCTGGATGGGAACGCGATGAGCACTGGCATGGACAGCTCGATTCTTACCCTGATCACTTTTATTCCCCTGGCTGGCGCGCTGTTACTGATGCTGTTTCCGCGGCGTGATCGCGATATTCGCCTGTTTGCCCTCGTGGTGTCGCTGCTTGATTTTGTTCTTTCCCTGCACCTTCCAGTGCATTTTCAGCGGGGACAAAGTGCGTTCCAGTACCAAACAAATAGTCAGTGGATTTCGAATCCTAATATCCATTACCACATGGGGGTCGATGGTGTTTCCATGTGGCTGGTGGTTCTAACTACGTTTCTGACCCCGCTCTGTGTACTCATCTCGTGGAAGTCGATTCATGAACGAGTGAAGGAGTTTTTCATCCTGCTGTTAGTCTTGCAGACCGCGCTGATCGGTGTTTTCGTCGCGCTGGATCTGTTTCTCTTTTACTTTTTCTGGGAAGCCACGTTGATCCCGATGGCTTTGCTGATCGGCATTTATGGGCACGAACGACGCGTGTACGCGGCGGTGAAATTCTTTTTGTACACCATGGTTGCGTCGATGTTCATGCTGGCAGCGATCCTGTGGCTTTACGCTAAGACCGGAACATTTGATTTCGTTGATATCCAGGCTGCAATCCAAAATGGCCAAGTCGAGAGCTTTGCCGCCGCGGCGCCGTGGCTTTTTCTCGGGTTCTTTATCGCGTTTGCCGTGAAAGTTCCGGTTTTCCCCTTTCACACCTGGCTGCCCGATGCGCACGTGGAAGCGCCGACCGCGGGATCGGTTTTGCTGGCCGGGGTTTTGCTCAAGATGGGCACATACGGCATGTTCCGCTTCAATCTCGGCCTGTTTCCGGACCAGTCGCGAAGCAACGCCTGGTGGATCATGATCCTGGCGCTGATCGGCATCGTATATGGCGCACTGGTGGCGATGGTGCAGCCTAATTTGAAGAAGCTGATCGCATACTCTTCAATCAGCCACTTGGGCTTCGTGGTTTTGGGGATTTTCAGTTTCACGCAGGCTGGCCTCGATGGCGCAACATTTGTCATGCTGGCGCACGGAGTTTCCACGGGCGCTCTATTCATGCTGGCGGGAATTCTTTACGAGCGGCGGCATACCTATGAAATTGCCGAATTCGGCGGTCTGGCCGCGCCGATGCCGGTCTATGCGGCGTTTTTTCTGTTCATTGTCCTGGCATCGTTGGGATTGCCCCTGCTCAACGGCTTTATTGGCGAATTTCTGGTGCTGAGCGGCGCTTTCCGCGATCGCGCAGTTTACGGCGTGCTAGGTGCTACGGGCGTTATCTGGAGTGCCTGCTACTTGCTTTGGATGTATCAGCGGGTGTTTTTCGGCAAAGTCACGCACCAAGTCAATCTGTCCCTGCCTGATCTGAGTGGACGCGAACGTGCGGCCCTATGGCCAGCGGCAATTGTCGCTCTGGTAATGGGTGTGGCGCCGCTGCTTTGGCTGAACGGGATTGATGCCGCGGTGCAGACTGCGTTGGCGCCATTCGCGCAACTTGCCAGCAAGATGGTGGGCCGGTGAACGATGCCACCGATTTGACGCAAGTAATTCCCCACGCGGCTGACTACGTCCGCATCTTGCCGGAGATTGTGCTGGCGTTTTTTGGCATGATCGTGATGGTGCTCGATCCCCTGATGGACGAGTACCGTAGTCAAAAGACACTAGGAGCGCTTGCGCTGGTCGGATCGCTGGCTGCACTGGTCGCGACGTTATTCCAGGGTCAGTATCCCGGGCTGGGATTCTGGAACATGGTGCGGGTCGACAGCTTCAGCGTGTTCTTCCATTTCTTGGTCGCGGCTGTAACCGCCGTCGTGATTCTGACTTCGTACGAGTACATGGCCGTTCAAAAGATTCGCGCTGGCGAATACTACGCGCTGGTCTTGTTTGGCGCACTCGGCATGAGCTTGATGTCCTCGGCTGTGGAACTGGTTCTGATCTTTATTGCTCTCGAAATCTCTTCCATTTCCACTTACATTCTGGCCGGATTTCGGCGGCGCGCAGCAATCAGCAGTGAGTCTTCGGTCAAGTATTTCCTGCTGGGTTCGTTTGCGACTGCATTTTTTCTTTATGGCGTTGCGCTGATGTTCGGCGCCACGGGCTCGACGAGCATTACCATAATCGGCCAGGAGCTTCGTTCCGCCGCAATCCCAATCCTCGCCTACGTTGGTGTCGCGCTGATGTTCGTGGGCTTGGGTTTCAAAGTGGCAGCGGCTCCGTTCCACGTCTGGACGCCGGACGTGTATGAAGGAGCACCCGCACCGGTCGTCGGATTCATGTCCACCGCTCCGAAAGCAGCGGTGTTCGCGGTTCTGCTGCGGATCATGTTCGAGGCTGACGCTCCCGGGCGCGTATGGTTGATTTGGGTTGTGGCCGCGCTTTCGATGACCCTGGGCAATATCGGGGCGCTGGTGCAGGACAATGTGAAGCGGTTGCTGGCGTACTCTTCCATCGCACACGCGGGATACTTACTGGTTGCATATGCGGCTCTGCCGAACAACGGTATTCCGGCGGCGATGTTTTACACGGCTTCGTATGCGGCGATGAACGTCGGGGCTTTCGCTGTGATTAGCCACATCGGTGGCGAGGGCGAACGTTATGTCACGCTTGAAGATTACGAGGGACTGGGACGCCGCAGCCCGCTGCTGGCGGCGATATTGACGATTTTTCTTTTGTCCTTGATCGGCATTCCGATTACCGGCGGGTTCTTCGCCAAGTTCTACGTGTTCAGCGCGGCGCTGCAGGCTAATCTGGTTGGGCTGGTAATTATCGGCGTGCTCAATAGCGCGGTGGCATCCTACTATTACCTGCGGCTAATCGTTGTGATGTACATGCGCGAAGCGCGCGAAGACGTGCCCGTGTTACCCGTTCCGCTCGGACTTGGGGCCGCGTTGACAATCAGTTTGGCGGCAACAATTTATCTTGGCGTGCTTCCTGGAAGAGTGCTCGATTATGCCGCCCGCACCGCAGCCGACTGGGCGCGCTAGCCCCCATCAGCAACTCATTCCACTGCGACCGCGATGTCCACATACGCAAAGATGCGGGCCGATAGCAGCCAGAACGCCAGCGTCTCCACTGCCGCCAGTACGACAGGAAGCCATGATGCGGTTCCCGGAGAGTTGAACGAAGAATTGAGTACTGTGGCTCCGAGCTCCCACACCGGTATCACATAGTTCCATCGCGGCCCCAGTATCTGACTGGCCAGAACCGGGAGGCCTAAGACCATGGCTGTGGCGCCGGCGGCGAAGAAGGGGTTCAGGAACGTGGAAAACATCAGGGCCACGGTGCCGGCCAACGTGCAAGCGGTCACAAGACAGACCATCAGGAACCAGACGCGCGATATGGGAAACCCTGCCCCACCCAATGTCCAACTTCCAGTCAGCCCCAAGGCGAAGCAGTAGAGCGCGCACGCAATAGTTACGCCGAGGACAAGTCCCGAAAGATACTGCTGGCGTCCCACGGCCTTGGAGAGTACTCCTAAAATTCGGCGAGACCGACGTTCGTTGTAGATAGCGGATCCGCCGAAAAAGACGCTAAACGCCAGTACGTAGATGGCGTCCTGCTTGAACACGAAGAGCAGGTCCTCGCGCTGGCGGTGAATATCGGTAACCAGCCCGAGAAATGCGAGCAGCAGGACCCAGAGCAGCAGGGTGAGAATTGGCCAGCGTTGCTCGCGAGCAAAATTGACTGCGATGAGCCCAACCGGTTTCACTGGACCCCTTCTGAAGAACGGGATTCCGGTTCGGCGGTCACTTCCAGAAAAATCTCTTCCAGTGATCGCCGCAGCGGGTTGACGCTAACTACTTCGCCTCCGAGCTTCCAGACCTTCTCCAAGGCCGTGCGCTGGCTGTGGCTGGGCACGGAGAAGCTCACAATTCCGCCGCGCGCAACAGCCCCGTCGAAATCTTTTGTGGTGACGGCGCGAGCTACAATTTCAGATCGTTCTCCCGCTTGAAGGAGATCGGCGGTCCTGCCCAAACGAGCCAGCCTGCCACGGTGCAGCACGGCCACGCGATCACACACCAATTCCACTTCGGAAAGCAAATGAGAACTTAAGAAGATCGTTTTGCCGGCGTTCCGTGCGCTCAGCAGCAACTCACGAACCATGACTCGTGCCAACGGATCCAGGGCCGAAGTTGGTTCGTCCAGAATCAATAATTCAGGATCGTTGACCATCGCCTGCGCCAATCCTACGCGTTGCATCATGCCGCGAGAGAACTTGCCCGCATTACGATTGGCATGGTCCTGCAGCCCCACGATTTCCAGAACCTGTCGCGCCCTATTTTCCAACTGAGTTCCTCCCATTCCATTGAGCGCCCCGTAAAAACGGACGAGTCGTTCTGCACGGCGATGGTAGAGAGCAACACTTTCGGCGAGAAAGCCGACTCGGCGCCGAGTGCCTGCATGACCAAACGGCTCTCCGAGTAGACGACCGCTACCGCCCGTAGGCCGCATGAATCCCATGGCCAAGTGGATAGCGGTGCTTTTGCCGGCGCCGTTCGGTCCCAGGAAACCGAAAATTTCTCCAGCCTCTACAGCCAGGCTGAATCGATCAAGCGCGCGAAGCCGACGTTTACTGGCGAAGCTACGGTACTCTTTCGTGACATTCTCGAACTCGAGCACTACGGGCATCGCCGTTTATTCTAACTGGGTTGTCGAACAAACGTCGGGCCATTGCTTAGCATCCCACCCCAAGTGCTGCTATGCTCGTCAGCGCGTGCATCGCGAATCCCTCCTGTTCGCGGGTACAATAGGTTCGACGAGGAAATATTTATGTCAGTTACCCGCACGGTTCGCCCGGAAGGATCGCACGTACCCATCGCTTCGACGGAGATTCCGTCTGTTCCGTTGACCATTGAAGGTTACAGCGTTCTTCATCAGATGATGCGCTTTCGCTGGCCCGCGTGGCGTTCGCTCGCGCCGGCAAATAAGACGGAGATCATTGATGAGGCCAGCGGGATGCTCGGGAAGATGGAGCAGAATGCGTCTGGGCAGTCCGGGCTTTATTCGCTGATCGGGCACAAAGGCGATCTGATGTTTGTCCACTTCCGGCAATCGTTTGAAGAATTGAATCAGGCGGAATTGCAGATGGCTGGGTTGCGGCTCAGCGACTATTTGGAGCCGACTACGTCTTATCTTTCCGTAATTGAACTGGGGCTTTATGAGTCGACGATCAAGGTTTACAGCGAACTGGTGGAGCGGGGCGTGGAGGCGCACTCGGAGGAATGGAATCGGGTGATCAAGGAGACTTTGGCACGGCAGAGGGAGGCGATGCGGCCTCGGTTGTTTCCGGAGTTGCCGAAGCATCGGTATCTTTGTTTTTATCCCATGGACCGGCGGCGGGGCGAGGACAAGAACTGGTATACGGTTCCGATCGAAGAGCGGGCACGGCAGATGAATGAACATGGCTTGGTGGGCCGGCGGTATGCGGGCGAGGTCAAGCAGATCATTACCGGGTCGATTGGATTTGATGATTGGGAATGGGGCGTCGATTTGTTCGCGGATGATCCTCTGGTTTTCAAGAAGCTGATCTACGAGATGCGGTTCGATGAAGTAAGCGCGGTTTATGCTTTGTTCGGGACGTTTTATGTGGGGTTGCGGTGCGCTTCGGGTGAGTTGGGAAAACTGCTTAGTGGGCAGCTGCCTAAGGGCTAACGAAAAGACTATCGCAGAGGTCGCTGAGAAGATCCGCGGAGTGCACTAAGAAAATCTGTTGTAAATCTTTCGCTCGGAGACGGAATGGCGACGCTTGGATTGGTTGAATATAGGGACGCTAGCCCTGAGGTGCGGGCGGTTTACGATGACATTATGGCCGTGCGGAAGACGGACTGGATCAATAACTTCTGGAAGGCGATTGCGAATGATCCGCCGACGTTGAAACGGACATGGCAAGACATCAAGCAGATTATGGCGCCGGGAGCGCTCAACCCGCTGACTAAGGAATTGGTCTACGTGGCGGTCAGCGTGAGCAACCAGTGCGATTATTGCATTGCGTCTCATACAGCGTCAGCTCGAAAGAAGGGCATGACAGACGAGATGTTCAAGGAATTGATGGCGGTGGTGGGGATGGCGAATGAGACTAACCGGCTATCGGCTGGATATCAGGTGGAGATTGACGAGCAGTTCCGGACTGGTCGTTAGTCGTTGGTAGTTCGACGTTGAGAGAATCGGCTGACGGATTGTTTCTTCTTTTTCTTCGCGGTTGTTTTCGGCCTCGGGAATTTGAATTCGTGTTGCTTCATATCCACGCGTCTTCCTCGGAAGGTTATGCCTTCGGATTCCAGGCGGAATCTCTGTTCCAGCGCTGAATCTCCGCGTAACTTTATTTCTCCTCCGGCTCCCAGGACCCTTTGCCATGGCAAGTCAAATGAGCGGTGCAGCGCGCCTACTACCTGTCTGGCGGCTCCGGGATATCCTGCGGCGCGCGCGATTGCGCCGTAGGTTGACACTTTGCCACGAGGAATTTTGCGGATTGCGGCCAGGATGCGCGCGTGCATCGTCCCGATCACAAAACCATACCGGAACGGACAAACGCGGACAGGACTGTCCGCGTCACACACAACCGCTCTAACATCACGCGGCTGCGCCCTTGTGGAATGACTCGATGGCCTTCTCCTCGCTCTCATAGACGTCGAAGATGGTCACCAGTTTGGTCACTTGCAGGAGGTCTCCGACGCGCGGAGTGAGATTGGCTAGCTTAATCGAGCCGCCGTTATTGCGGGCGGATGTGTACAAAGCAACCAGCGTTCCCAAGCCGCCGCTATCAATGTAGGTAACGCCCGATAAGTTGAGTATGATGCGCTTGCTCTGTGTGATCACCATTTTCACGGTGTCGCGTAGATCGGCAGACTCTTCGCCAAAAACGATGCGGCCGGCGCAGTCGACGATCACAATGTCGTCTTTAGTCCGGACAGTTAGCTTCAGTTGCATAAGCCCCCCTCGGCCAAAAAGCCAAGTAAGAAGCCTACTCTGGGGAGTATCTTTTCCGCAAGGGGGTTCGTGAGGAGCATAGGGTTTGGTGGGAGCCTTGCCTCGCACGGCCGCCCGGAGAAGGCGTGCGAGCTTCCGCGGGCACGCAGGCAGTTGCACAATGCGGCTTCTAACTTCAAATTTTCTCCAATCTGACGAAGCCCGCGAGCTTCCAGCATCACGTATAATCGAGCTTCCACCATCATGAGCTATCAGGTTCTGGCGCGTAAGTATCGTCCGCAGAAGTTTGCCGAGGTTATCGGGCAGGAGCATGTCACGCGGACGCTCAAGAACGCTATTGAGCAGGGCCGAACGGCGCACGGATACATCTTCAGCGGGCACCGCGGCATCGGTAAAACCACTGTGGCCCGAATTTTAGCTATGGCGCTGAACTGTCGGTCTTCGGATAAGCCGGTGACGGAACCTTGCGGGGTTTGTGATTCGTGTACCGAGATTCGGGCCGGAAACTCGGTGGATGTGATCGAAATCGATGCGGCCACGAACCGCGGTATCGATGAGATCCGGGAGTTGCGGGAGGCGACGCGGTACCGTCCGGCGCGCGATCGCTTCAAGATTTATATCCTTGATGAGGCTCACCAGATCACCGATGCGGCCTTCAATGCTTTGTTGAAGACTTTGGAGGAGCCTCCCAGCCATGTGGTTTTCATGCTGGCGACGACTCAGCCGGAGGATATTCCGCAGACTATTCGTTCGCGCTGCCAGCATTTTAGTTTCCGTGCGGTTCGCTTTGAGGAGATTCTGGGACAGTTGCGGGATCTCGTAGGCAGGGAGAAAATCGAAGCCGATGAAGACGCGCTGGCCTTGTTGGCCGAGGCTGGCGATGGATCGATACGCGACGCGCTCTCCATTCTGGATCAGGCCATTGCCTGTTGCGACGGACGCCTTACGGCTGAAATGATACGGCAATTGGCGGGGGCTGCGCCTTCCACCGTGCTGGAAGAAGTAATGCAGGCGGTGGCGCGGAGTTCGAGCGAGGAAGTGTTGCGACTGGTTGACCGGCTCATCAGTGAAGGACACAGTCCGACTCATTTCGCGCGGCAAATGGTTCGATTTTTGCGCAACACGGTTGTGGCCAAGATCGCTGGCGGAGACTCTTCCCTGCTGCAGATTTCTGGCGACGAACGCGCGCGGGTGGCGCGGGTGGCGGAACTCTTCAGTGAAGAGGACCTGGCGCGGCATCTGCAGATCATGTTGCGCACTCACGGGGAGATGGGATACCGGCAGGAACAACGGTTTCATCTGGAATTGGGTTTGCTGAAGATGTCGCATGCGCAACGCTTGCTTCCGATTGAAGAGTTGTTGAGCGCTGTGGCTGGGGCTGGCGCGAGTGGTCCGAGAGGGAGTGGCAGACCTACGGTTGTTCCCGAGGCGAGGAAGACAGAGTCGTCGGTCACGGCTCGGGCGAATCAGGTTTCACCATTTGCGGCGGACTCGGCGCGAAAAAGCGGCTCCAAGCCACAGTTATTGGGTGAGGATGGTTCTGTAGCAAGTGTACCGGCATTCGCCACCGGCAACGCGATAGCTAACGTCGTAATGGGGGCGGCAGCTCTGGCGGCCGCGGAGGCTTTTCCGGAAATGCCTGCCGTGCCGGAGAGCGTCCCAGAAAAGCAAGCGGAGCGAACACACGAACTTCCCCACGAAGTTCTGCGCGAGTCAGTGCTGAATGCGTTAGCGGCTGCCGGGCATCAAATGCTGGTTTCGATGCTGGAGGGCGGTGAGTGGCAGATCGACGGAAACGAGTTGGTGATTAGGGTTTCATCGTCGGCAACCGTGATCGACATGACTTTGGGATCAGATGCAAGGCGCTTGGCGATTGCGACGGCAAGTGGGGTTGCGGGGCGCGCGCTTAGATTGAAGGTGATCCCTGGAAACGGGACACTTGGCATTGCGACGAATCGCCCTTCCTCCAATGGTGGCGGGCGCAGCCGGGCGGAACAGGATCCGATTGTTCGCCGCATGAAGGAAAAGTTCGGGGCTGAAATCAGGACCATTATTGATTACAAGGAAAGACGGTGAGGATTTTATCTGTACAGCACGGGCATGGGCGCCCGCGCCTACAGTTTTTAGGAAGGACGCAATGGGCGGATTTAATTTACAGGAATTGATGTCGCAGGCCAAGCGGCAATATGAAGTGCTGCAAAAGAAGATGGAAGAAACTGTGGTTGAGGGCTCCTCCGGCGGCGGTAGTGTGGTGGTCAAAATGGACGGCCGCAAACAAGTGTTGAGCCTGAAGATTGATCCTGAAGCGGTGAAGAGCGGCGACATGGAAATGCTGCAGGATCTGGTGACCGCGGCGATCAACGGGGCGAGCCGGAAAGTGGATGAGGCCATGCAGGCTTCCATGGGTGGAATGCTGGGTGGGTTGGGGATACCTGGATTGTGAAATTTGGTGATTAAGTAATTGGGCAATTGAAGACAGAAAACAATTACCCAATTACTCAATCCATCCGATTACACAATTATCCCTATGTCTAAATTTGCGGAGCCGATGGCGCGGCTGATCGATGAGCTCAAGAAGTTGCCGGGAATTGGCAGCAAAACGGCGCAGCGGCTTGGGTTTCACATCCTGCGTTCGACTGATGAGGATGCGGAGGCGCTGGCGGCGGCCGTGCGAGACGTGAAGGCGAAGCTGCGGCTCTGTTCCATCTGCAATAACATTACGGATGTTGAGCCTTGCGTTTACTGCAGCAGCGCTACGCGCAACCAGCGGATGGTTTGCGTGGTCGAAGAGCCGACTAACATCGGGTCTATTGAGAAGACTAAGCATTTCAACGGGGTTTATCACGTGCTGCATGGATCGATTTCTCCGTTGCATGGAGTTGGTCCGGAGCAACTGCGCATTTCCAATTTGATGCGACGGGTTGAGGACGGCGGAGTGGATGAGGTGATTATCGCCACTAATCCGACGGTGGAGGGCGAGGCGACCGCTACTTATCTTTCGGGAAAATTGCGGAGGGCGGGGCTCAAGGTTACGCGGATTGCGATGGGGATTCCGGTGGGTAGCGACATTGAATATGCGGATGAGATTACGATGTTGAAGTCGATGGAGGGCCGGCGGGAACTCTAAACTGCGATAGCCAAGACTTGACCTTGCAGGCCATCCTGTCGAATGGGGTCGCTACCATCAGGCAGATCATTAGGCGGATGTTCAGCCCAATGGCTGCTGGGAGGACGAAGAAACGGCGCAAGCTTGTGCTAAAGCCTGTTCTCGTCACTTGAGAAATCGCAGCATTGACGCTCGATCCGAAGAGACGGATAATGTCCCAGCCCCTCGGGCGGAGGATTTATAAAACGCGTTTCCCAGCCACGCACCACAGTCGGACTTTCCAAGTCGCTCCACGAACAGCTCAACATGTATGCGCTGCTGGCGGGCGCGGCTAGTGTCAGCGCACTGGCTTTGACAGCACCAGCCGAGGCCAAGATTGTCTACACTCCGACGCACGTAAGACTCGTACCGGGCACACCGTTCCCGATTGATTTGAATAAGGATGGTATAGTTGACTTCTTCTTGATCCAGTACTATTGGCACGGCTCCTCAATAATGGAATTGTCAGCCTGCCAGTACGTAAGTTCAGGCGTTTGGGGACCTTTTTGTTACCAAAAGATTGGTGCAAACGCAATCAGAGTAACTAGGACGAATAAATGGGCAACTGATCTCCGTTTTGGGGCAACAATCAAAGCAGGTGACAGATTTAACAGGGGAGACGTGGGCCTCGGTGCGGTTGGGTGGTTTTCGACGACCGCTTGGTCCGGGCCCTGGATGAACGCAGGCAAAGGCGTCAAGAATCGCTACTTAGGACTCAAGTTCAAAGCGGGGGGGCACTTTCATTTTGGTTGGGCTCGCATCAGTGTCAAGACAGCCCCGCCCCCCCCACCGTGTCACCGCCGTCTTGACCGGCTACGCCTACGAGACCATCCCCGGCAAGGAGATCGTCGCAGGCCAGACGAAAGGCTCCGACGTGACCACGGTTGACCCCGCGAGCCTCGGTCATCTCGCGGCAGGCGCGTCCGCGATTCCAGCTTGGCGCGTAAAGCGAACTGCGGCAACTACCCATTAACTTCTGAGGTCGCTTTTTCGGAAGGCGAGACCGGGCCTAGGTTCGGCCCTTGCTGTTTTTCTGCAATCTTGCCGATTGCTGTTGATAAATCGCGATTACACTCATTGAGGGGTTTTGAGTTCACATGGGCCTGCGGCCCACCCATGGGGATCAAAAGTGCGTTGCTAGGTTCATTGATTCTACACAGGTTACCCGTGACTTTCGACGGAGTGCAATGGCCTTCCATGAGAATGCCGGTCCGCGTCAAGTAGATTTTGATTTGCCTTTCCTAAAATCTCCCTTTCCTTCATGACGGAGGGTGTTCAGAGCGGCCCGGAGCGGTCAAGGGCGCGTTCTTTGCGGCGTCAGCGAACCCTTGACGGCGAGGACCG